>Ga0307517_10014829_pt1 | contig 10418 bp, 3 predicted proteins | sample 23_EM_MG_FD_194515 | JGI IMG/M metagenome (GOLD analysis project Ga0307517, IMG submission 194515) | Populus trichocarpa ectomycorrhiza microbial communities from riparian zone in the Pacific Northwest, United States - 23_EM | ecosystem: Host-associated > Plants > Roots > Unclassified | place...
ATTAAATTAAATTACTAGTGCGGACACTGTGGTTGTTTGATGGTTAGGGTTAGTTATACGGCGGATCCGTTAACTAACCAATGTTAAGAAGAGATAAATATTCAGAATATAAATTGATGTTTCGTTTCCATGATCAGTTCTGATTTCTGTAGGTGGATGTGTGCTTGTGACCAAGGTTTGTTCTCTTGATAATTTTCTGATTTTATTAAATTTCATTTGATAGTTTTCTGTTTTCTTTTGCTTTAGCCTAGATAACGTCCAAACCCCCCCAAATTACATATCATCTAGCATAAAAATCTGACTTGAATCTTCTTCGTGGGATCGACCCCTTGCTTGCTCTATACTATTTTGTGTGTTGTGTTTGAAGCTAGGGTAATTAATTTGTGCGACCGCGACATCGCAACACTAAGTTTATTATGTCAAAGTGAAAAGGTTACACTAATGGTGTAAGAATAAGTATAGTATAAACTCAACATGGACTTTAATGTTTGATACTAACATGTTTTGTATTTGTTATCTTATTCACTCTTAATACTTTGCTTGTTAAATGGTTAATCTAGATTTATGTTATATAACCCTTGGTACAACAAATACTTGGCACTTTCATAGCCCAAACCATATGGTATAACCAACACCTGTGCTATGAAAGGAACTTGATTTGTTGTTAACATAAGCTATAATCATGAATACCTGACAACATTTACAAGTATTAGCATTATTCGAATAAGATAGCTAATGTAATCATGTTAACAATTTATAATCTGATTGGAACCTCCTTTGTGTGTGGTTTCCAGTTGAGTAATAAGAGTTTATACTATACTTGTTTGAAATACCATTAGTGGATCCTCTAACCTTGACAATTGTTTTTATCATTGTTTAATCCTTAAATCAATCTTATATCTCAAAGCTCTCTTTATTATTATTATTATTATTATTATTATTATTATTATTGTTATTATTATTATTATTATTTATAATTTATATAGTTAACTTCCCTGTGGTTCGACCCCGGTCTTGCCGGGTTATTTATTACTTCGACACTCCTGCACTTGGGAGAAGACATCAACTCTTTTGGTCGTGTCACGCTGCTCTTCGAGCAGTAATTCCCCAAAACAAACATCCAAGGAGGGAAAAGCTCGGTTCATTAAATTTGAGCGAGTAATCTCAAATTCAGATCGCAATTTCATTAAAAATTGATCGCGTTTGCTTTGCTCATGAACCTGTTGAACAACAGAGAGAGATTCGGCTGGTATTTTGGCATAAATAATATTAGTATATTCTGCCCATAAATTTTGAAAAACAGAATAATAATCCTGAATGGAAAGATTGTATTGAGAATAATTAGAGATATCGTTTTCTAATTGAAAACGTCTAGCATTGTTGTCTTGATAGTAAACCTTCTTCAGGTACTCCCACATGGTTTTTACTGTTTTATATAGCCTTAGATTAAGAACAATAAGAGGATCAACAGACCCTAAAATCCAAGACATTACCCGAGCATCCTTGACCTTCCATTGAAGCAACTTTGTAGAATCAGTAGGGGCTAGATCACTGCCATCCACATGACCCCACAATTCTTTCCCCGTGACAAATACTTGAAACTGAAATTCCCAGACGGAATAATTCTTTCTAGTGAATCGAACACTAAACAAATCAGAATTGTTTGATGTAATTGTCTTGACAAACCAAAACAAGAGGAATCAAAGAAAATCCAAAAAACAAAAAAAAAAACCAAGAGCCCTATGTATCTAGGACTGACCAAAACTCAATCAAGAAAACCCAATAAAAACTAAGGCAAGACAATGGAATGCAGATTCAAAAGTGTAGCTCTGATACCATGTCAATTTAGCTGAATGATCTCCCTTCATGAGAGTCTCTTTCATTAAATAGAAAGAATTCTGATTTACATTCCATAAAATCTGTTACTATTAACTATAATCTCGGCCTAATTATAGAAAGCTAATTACACTATGATTACACAAATATTTACAACTGTTTTCTTGATATAAATAACAAATATGTATATGGAAACTAATGATTCTACTGAAAAGGACCATGCAAACATTCAATACCTGAGGGTATACTCTACTGTGCAGTTTTACACCCTAAAATATTAAAGTCTATCAATCCTAATACTTTAAATATAAAGTGAAGAAAATGATTAATGAAGGATTTTTGATATTTTGAGCAAACCCTAACGAATAACCATAAACTGGTTATGATATCCATTTTACATTTCAAAACATGAGAAAGATGCATTTTTTATGAAAATATGCTTGGAAAACTTTTAGGATTTGGCCGTAAGGACGAAAATAAAATATTTTTGTTTTTGCTTTTTTTAAGAGGAAATTAATTTAAATTTTTTAAAAAAATTCAAATTTTTTAAGAAAAGTATCGGAGAAAACAAGGTATTTTAATACCGGATCTATATCTTACAATGTAAATATACAGTCCAATATTATACAAAATTGATGGAAAAATATGCGAGAAAATCACAAATATTTTGAAATGACCCCTAAAATTTTTTGTTTTTAATTTTTATATAATATTATATTATTATATATTGGGTTGGGCCCGACTCAGCCATCTAGGATGGGCCGATTGGCGGCCTAACAAACCCTTTTTCTTTTTTTTGGGCCTGGGCTGGACTCAGCCTAGCCATCGAGGCTGGGTCGAAACGGGTCTAGCCCAACGTAACTTAGTCATTGTCACTGTCCCTGCCTAGTGACTAAGTTGCATTGTAAACCGCAAAATGTGAATTATAATTCATGTTCTGCATGTTTACATGCAAAAGAAGAATAAAGGAGGAAGGAGAAGAAGATGCTCACCTGGCGCAGGGGCTAGGACTACCGTGATGAGGAGGTTTGGTTGTTTGTTGTCAACTGGTGGTGAAGCTATGGATAGAGACGTTGATGACTGATGCTGGCGTTGGCTGTTAGGATAAAGCTTGTAGCGAAGGGGGAGAAGTTCATGGCTACTGCCCTTGTCGCCGGTGAAAAGATGGGTTAGTGGAGGAGGTTGGTTGCACTTAGTCACGACGGTGCTAGGTGGTGGCGTCTAGAAACACGGCGGGGAGAGAGGGGGAAGACTAATGGCAAAAAAAACCAGGGGAAGGCTGGTTTTCTCCCAACTTTGGCCTCTAATTTCTTCTTCCTGAAGCCATGAAATTTACCCTTATTCATAGGAGTGGAATAGGGACATTTTTTTCTTTAATGGTGCCAAATCTTGGCCCTGGATTCAGCCCTGAAGGATTCCAACTATTGGTTCAAACTTCAAAGTGACCATCATAAAATGTTAAATTTGTCAGTTGAAGGTTGCATGAGTTAGCCTCTTTGGGTTGGCGTCACTGCCACTGTGGTGTCAATCGGCTAGAAAGGACCATAACATGGTGTAATCAAATGTCAAGTGATAATTTTCGTGCAAGTTTTGTCAAATTTGGTAGAGAGATGAAACATTAAATGCCCTTAAAAAGTAGCCTCATGAGTAGTCTTTTTGGTGAAAATTGAAGAAGAAGACGAACACTAATCAAAACAGTGTTTTTTGGTAAAGTTCAATTTAATCCTTCGATTCGTGATTTCTCTCAATTACACCCCTGATTGACTACAAACTTCTAATTTTATGCAATTTTGCCCATGTCGAACTTCAATATCAGCCTCGAATTCTATTGCTTTTTTCACATTAGCCCTTGGTCTTGGATTTTTTCAATTTAGCCATTAATTGACCATTAAAATTTCACCTTGATTTCATTCAATTTAATCCTTATAGTTTGATGCCTTTTACATAAAGGTCATTGGCTATGAATTTCTTCAATTTAGCCCTGAATTGACTCTAAAACTTTGATTTTCTTGCGAGTTTACCTGTAATTTGAACCATTTAACTTTATAAGAAATTAAGTTTGATCTCCTAAAATTCTAATTTTCTCAATGAAACCCAAATTAGGCTCTCAAACTTAATTTTTCACCAATTAAGCTCCTAATAAAATTAATTTGACCAATTTAAAGTATAATTAAGTCATTGCATCTAATTAAATCCTTTAATTGGACCCAAATTAATTCTTAAACATAATAAACTTTAATTTAACCTATGATTAAATCAAATTGGCATATTAAAAATCAAATTATATCCTTAGGCTTAATTTTTATGCAAATTCATCCAATAATGAGTTGATTTGACCTTGAATTTGCATTATCTCTTCGGTTTTGGGTATAATGAGGTATAATTAGCCTCCCAATTCCATTCAAAATTATAACTTGATTTTTCTGTATATTTGAAATCCTCCTCAGATTGATTTTTTTAAAATGTCAGTCTTTTTCTTATTATTTTTATTACTATTATTTTGAAAAGAAAAAAGTTAAAATTTTTGGGGAATAACCCAAAAATGGGTTATAACAACAAACTTGGGACTTGTTTTACCATTACATTATTCTAAATAATATTTCAAATAAAATTCCTTGCAGTTTTTATCCTTATATTAGAAATGAATGAGTTGTATTACTACCAATAATATTTTGGATGTGGACCCCCATATGAATTTTTTATCCTTATATTAAAAGTGAATAAAATGTTTTTTTTTTACCAAAAATAAGTTTTTAATATTTTTGAAATATAATCCAAAATCCTTTCGATTTTTACAAACAAGTTATAAAATCTATGCAATACTTTTTGTATTTTTAAACATCAAAAATAGTTTTTTGAGATTTTTTTTTAACTTCTAAGACTTGCTCCAATAATTTTTTTAGGGTTTTTGGCCATATGCAAGGACATCTTTTATTTATTTATTTATTTATTTTTAAGGCTTTGTTTGGTAAAAAAAACCCATTATTTCTTTAAATAAAACTGCCAAAATAGGTCTAATGACATGTTTGCATAACACACCCTCAAGCAAAAAAATATTTTATCAAAAAAGTTGAAAGCCAAATAAGACTTTACCCAAATGACTTGAATTTGACCAGATCAGATTGACTTAAATTCTTTGGTTCAACCATAAACCGAATAAAAAACACTGGTTTGACTTGAAAAATAAACCAAAACCATAATCAAAACTTAAAATGAATCAAACTTGCAAAAAACTCAAAAACATGAAATTTTTTGTAAAAAAACAGATCAAAACCTAGAAAACTCAAGAACACGATGAACATAAAAAACATTCCTAGCATCATGAATCAAGACCCAGACTATATATGAACAAACCAAAGATATAGGCATGTTGGAAATCAATCACTCAACAATAATCAAGCATCAAACATCAACTATTATCAACCAATAATCACAATTTGATCAAAATAGATTTCGATCCAAAAACAAAACTCTAAAATTAAAACTCAAAAATCATGATTATTAATGTGAATTAACCCTTGATTATTGATTAACCAAACTTAATGAAGTTGTTGGTGCACAAAATTGGATCTAAATTGATCCAAATATTATAGTAAGACAATGTCGTTTCCAAGAACACTATCTTGAAAACTCAGAAAATGAAGAACAAGTTGTCAACCAAGAAATGTGCATACTAAGCCCTAATACCATGTTTTTTTATTCACACAAACCAAATTATCATAGCTACACTTGTTTGTGCTAAAACAAATATCAAACTATCAAAATCATTCATGATGTTCTAATTCTTAAAACTACCAAAACTAATAGGAAGCACATTTGAAAATTTTGGAGTTTAAAATTAATATTTTGACATTAAAAAAAACTTGGCCAAAATTTAGGAGCCTAGAACATGCATTAGCAACCTAGAAAAAACATTAACAACCCTACTGCTATATATAGTAGATTTCAAATCTATCCTATTTCATGAAAAACAATCATCCAAACATCTTCCAAACATCCATCAACATTAACAACCAACTCAAAGCAAGATTAAATAAGAAAAAAACAACATTTTTATGCATTAATCAAAATCAAAACTAAAAACATTATAACACTAAAACAAGTTCACAAATATTGTTAAACATGTAAAACAAGCTAGAGGTGTGCCTCATAGACATCACCTACTAGGTTAGTAGAGGATAATACCTTCCCGAAACTCATTAATGATTGCTGCCCATTTTTGCTTTTCTTTTGTAAATTTTAGTTTATTCACACTCAAAGCTTATGAAATACTTGTGCAAGGGTCTTACACATTCATACTTAGTTTTTCTATCAAGATATTTTTTGCCCCTTCTTTCTCTTTTCCTCTTTTTTTATATGATTTTCAAGGGGTATTTATAGGGTTTCAAGCTAGGATTTTGATCAAGATTTGATCAATGCTTGACCCTCTAATCAAAATGAGGAGGGTTTTGAATGGTTTTAATAGCTAAAAGTTTTGTACCTTGCTGGTTTTGCAATATTGGTTTCGCAGCAAACTTGGTTTTAGAGATTTTGATAGTTTGCTAAACTTTAAGACCAAAAAGTTGTTTCTAGCCTTTTGATCTTGAGAAACATGTGTTTAGCACTTAATAAAAACCCATTAAGAAAGTTTGAAGTGTGAACGCACAAAATAAAAATCAAATGGTTTTGCATAATGGGTATCACAGTTGTGGCTGACTAGTTGATCACTTTCAAGCTTCACTAGAGCAATTCCAATGTAAAACGTCATCGGAGACCACCTGAAGGTGATAGAAGAGGTGCACACCTTTTGTTTGGATCCAAACTTGCTTAATTTAGAGGTTTATAGCTTCACATTTATTTGTTTGAAGATGTCAACTCGATCAACCCAAAACTACCTAAAGAAGAAGATGAATAGTAGGCACATGACATGTCATTTACCCTCTATTCCAAATAGTGTGTTTTGAACATGAACTAGATGACGTTTCATCCAGGTTAACCACTAAGAAATTAGGATTTTTAATTTGGAATTTGGCCAAAATTCATTTTAGTCCCTAAACTTTAAAAGTTCCTTGATTATATCCTTAATCACCCTCTAACTTCCAATTTTGTGCAAATTTGTCCTTGCCAAATTCAATTACCAACCTAAAGTTCAAAGTATTTTTCATTTTAGTTCTTTGTGTTTGATTTATGCAAATTGATTCTCAATTAACCATTTATCTTTTAATTTTTTTTAATTTGGCACCTGATTTTATTGATTTCAGTCCTTGAAGCCACTAATTGTTTGGTTATTTTTTGGTTTGGTCCTTAGTTTTGAATTTCATGAATAAAATCTTTAATTGTTCATCAAACTTAATATTTATACAATCAATCCCCTGATTTTACCATATTAGCTTTTCAAAATTGCAATCTTACCCCAAACTTCAATTTCTTTAAATTAAAGCCCAAATTAAAATCAAAAATCAATTTTTCTTGCAATTAAGGCCTCAATAAATTCAATTAAACCCTGAAAAATCCTAATTAAGTCCTTAAACATTCAATTTTGAATTCTTCTTCCCAAATTCAATTTTCTAATTTAAAGGGTCTTCATTAGTCCATATTGGACTGTCAATTATTTTAACCTTGTATATTTTGATCATTCCCAATTAGTCTTTGGCGATTCTCTAGGCGTTGTTCATGTTCTCTTCACCGAATTATTTATTTCAATTTTTAGTTTTTTTCAATTTTTTTCCTTTTTCTGGTTTTTTCCTCTTTTCTAAGTTTTTTGTATATTTATGTAGGACCTCAAAATGGATAACAATAACAACAATAAAAGCAAGGAAAACAATCCTAAGCAAATAGATTCAAAAACATAAAAAAACAAATGGTTGAAAAAAAACACCACCATCAGTTCTATCTTTGTCCCATAGTAAAAAAAAAAAACCTATGAAAAAAACCAAATGCTTTTTTGTTAGATATCCACGACATCTTTAAAATCCATAACTTAACTGGCATTCCTTGTCTAATATTATCTAACATACTTTCATTAATACCAACTGTTATATACATCTCCAAGAAACAATACTTACAATTGAAATTGATAAAAAAAAAAAAAAAGTGCAAAAAGCAATATAACATTCTGAACCAAATTAAGTGGAATTTTTGTTTTAAAAAGGTATTGGGTGTATATAGTTAGAAATAAAAATGCAACCAATGTAATTTCTTACATAGGAGAAAATATGTTTTGGATTTATACAAAAGAAACTGATTCAATGAATAAGAGAAGGTAAAAATTTAACTAAAGTCCATATAAAGTAAAGGTTTAATATTAGACAATTGAGTCATTGCTACTATCCAAATGTGAAACAATATATTTAGTAGTTGTCCAATTACAATTTAGTCTAAGGAACTTGACCAGAAAAAAGATAGGCTTAACCTTAAACTGAGATGAGTTTGGAGGTCATCTAAAGAGGTTTTTCGCAGTGAATTTCAACCTGCTTTTCATTAAAATTCAAAAAATAATTTGCTTTAAATTAAATTTTTTAGTTTTTTTGAATTGTTTCGATGTGCTAATATAAAAAATAAATTTTAAAAATATAAAAAAATATTATTTTCATGTTTTTTTTAGCGAAAAGTATTTTGAAAAACAATCGCTACCACACTCTCAAATATCTTCTAAAAGTTATTTGCAACAAAGAACAATCACATATGGAAAAAATCCCCCAATGTTATTACAAAAGCAAGGTTCTGCTATTATTAAAGCAACACTAAATAATCTATTTTATTGATTCTTGTCTTGCCAATAATAGCCTCTGAGATTTCATAAAAAAGTCGATATGTTGTGCTAATTATAATTAAGGCACTGAAATATCAAATTATCATCCAAATTAAGTTCCTAAAATAAACAAATAATTAACCAAAAAACATCGAAACTCAAAAACCAAAGCAAATTAAAAATGATACTAAAAGAGAGTCAATACAAAGATGTATTGCAATCAAAAAAGAAAACCTATAAAAGCAAAGTGGGAGAAAAGAAAAAAAGAAAAGCGAGTGGAAAATAAACCTGAAAACTTGCTTACCTGATTAGATTTAGTTAAATCTAATAAAACAATAACCTCGAATTCAACTCAAGATAGAAAACAATGTGTTATCTTTTTTGGATGATCATCAAATTCATATACAGCCCACAAATTTAAAACTCTAAATCAAACCACCCAACAAACATCAATTAAAAAAACCATAAAATCACCTAAAAGTGTAAGAAGTTGTTGTTATGATTGGAATGAAAGAAAGAAAACTTATTGGGTTCATTCAAAAGGTTCACTGCACATCCACTCTTTTAAATGGAGAATTTGAAAGGATGAGAACAAAGAAAGCCTGTAAAATCAAAAAGAGAAAGGTATGGTGTGGATTTTTTTTTATGAATGGAAAAAACCTTTGTGTTCTTTATGCTTTGGACAAAGCCTCCTCTAAAGCTCAAATTTTAGAAAAAAAACTTTAATACAAATTATTATGCAATAAAGTTAAATTTCATTTAACTTTAGAGGCATGTTTTTTTTTTTGAAACTTTGAGATAATAATAATGGTTAGAAAGGAAAAGAAGATCAAAAAACTTTCAATATGAGATAAAACAAAAAAGAAAGACAAAGCACATGGTGGAAAAGGTGCCTCAAAGAAAGGAAACATTATGGTAACTAGCTGATCATGTAACTAAATAAAAAAGATTTTTTTTCAGAAACAAATCCAAAAACTATAGGAATGCCATTTATAAAATAGGAGCTACAGTGAAGTATCATCCTCTTTTAATTTTTTTTTTGTTAATTATCATTTTATCATCACTACCACTATTATTAAATATATTGTTGCCATGATGCCATCATTATTAAATTATTTAATATTGTTATTTTTTATATTTTAAACTAATAGTTTACTATTATGTTTTTTAAATTAAGGTTGTATTATAATTTTTTTATATATCTTTGTTAGAAAAAAAAGTTTTTTTTTTAAATAATAACTAATAAACATAAAATACTTTTAAAACGTATGAACCAATAAACTGAGAAAGAGCTGCTAATGATAATCAAATGCTAAAATAAAAGGATAATTATTTCCATAAAAATAAAAGATAGATAAATATAATATTTAACCCAAGTTTTTTCCTTTAATTTACACATCATCATCATCATCATCATCATCATCATGGTTACCTTTTTAACCATCTTTTCCTACAAAGAACAAATAATTTTTATTTTTATAAACTCATCATAAAAATAAAGTTTATTTATATAAAACATAAAAAAATTTCTTAAATAAATTAGAATAATCTCCCTGAAACATTAAATACATAAAAATAATTAAAAAACAACTGCTATTTAAAAAAGATAAAATAAATAATTTTAAAAATCAGAGAAAGGGTATTAATTTAAATATAGATAAATTAATTAATGCAAACAAAACACATAGATGAAAAAGATGGGTATCAATTAAAGATAAAATATTAGAAAAAAAAAAAAAAGATGTCAGGCCTTCACACCTGATCTATTTTTTAAAAGCCATGCTTACAGACTTACAAGGGAAAGTCTATGTGCATATGGGCTTTTATTTTATTTTTTTTGAAAAAAAATAAA
>Ga0307517_10014830_pt1 | contig 10418 bp, 13 predicted proteins | sample 23_EM_MG_FD_194515 | JGI IMG/M metagenome (GOLD analysis project Ga0307517, IMG submission 194515) | Populus trichocarpa ectomycorrhiza microbial communities from riparian zone in the Pacific Northwest, United States - 23_EM | ecosystem: Host-associated > Plants > Roots > Unclassified | place...
GACAAACACCAATCCACCCCTGAACCGCGCTTTGCCCCGTGTCATGGTCGATGGTCCTTTCGGCAGCGCCAGTGAAGATTTCTTGAACTTTGAGACCGTGTTGCTCGTCGGTGCTGGTATTGGTGTTACTCCCTTTGCTTCGTGAGTTAGCGTTTGTACTGTCCAGTTTATCGTTCAAAGGCTCACATAACTCTTAGGATCTTGAAGTCCATCTGGTACCGCATGAATAATCTCAACAACTCGAAACCTACCCGGCTATCGAAAGTTTACTTCACATGGGTTATCCGTGACTACGGCACTGCCGAGTGGTTCCATTCCTTGCTACATGCCATCGAAGAGCAAGATACCATGGGCAAAATCGAGATCAATATTTACCTGACGGCCAAGATCAAGGAGGATGAGATGAATAACATCATTGTGCGTTTTTCTTTCGCAACTCACAATATCTTGCATCCAACCCCTGTATTTTGATTTTAGGTCCAAGATGTCGGTGCTGAAAAGGATGCTATCACCTCTCTTCGTGCGCCTACCCACTTTGGTCGACCCAACTGGGATCGTGTCTTCCCATCCATCGTCGAAAAGCACCCTCAGACTGACGTCGGAGTGGTGAGAATTATTTTTTTCCCCTCATCGTTATGGTTATCTCTAGGTGACGATCTGCCATACTCATCACACACCCCCTTTTTTTTCCAGTTCTTCTGTGGCCCCCCTCAACTGTCCAAACTTCTGCATCAAATGTCCAACAAATACTCTGATCCCAACGGAACAAGGTTTTTCTTCGGCAAAGGTGGGTTCCCCCTTTTTTTTTTTCCACGGCTTTGCGGTGTTTTTCCGATTGGCAACCGCCACTTTTTGGGGGAGGGAAAATCTTTCGTGGTCATAGACAGTTTGCTGACCTGTGTCTTTCGACAGAGAACTTCTAAATACTAAAGACGTCATACTACACGAACTTCCTCTTCTTCTTTTCATCACCATGCTTGCTTTCAATGTACATGTAATATCTGTTCATGATGAAGCTCAAGTTCTGTGTGTTTCTTATTCCTGAAGCTGGCGGACCGTTGTATAGCTTTTCCCAAATGTCTGTCACCTGCAATTCTTCCCTTTCGATTTTCTTCAAATCCTGAAAATCCTGTTCACTTGGATGGGCACGTTCAGACTCTTTGTCTGCGTAATTTTCTTTTATATATTTTGGTTGAGCGTTGTCGTAAGGTTATCATTCCTATCTCCAAGGGCATATGTAGTTCACTTTGTTGCTGTCCCTATATATTGATATCCATTATACTTTTTTTGGTTGGTCGTGAACTTGAGCAATCTTCACAAAGTGGACGTGATTGGGAAGAGAAAGGGATACAAGGCAGGTCTTGTATTCGTTATATTCGCGCTGTCAGGCTAGCACCGCCACAGTTTAATAAGCCCGCTATTCGAGGCTTGTTTTTTCTGATCCGTTTGTGCTTTCAACATTTCGGTTCCGTCGCAATATGCCAATAACTGCATTTTTTAACTCATTACAAAAAGGCGGAAAAGCCAGAGAGATATGGACTGGTCGATATACAGTACCCAAAGCTTCGACGACTGCCAAAATAGCATCCACTTATGGAACCTATACTTAGTCCACCCTCAGACTTCAGTACTCAGTCCTTGCCATTTCTTGGGTTAGGGAGCCTCGAGGTCGCACCACACGTACTCCCTGGAGCATCGCACTTCTGTCAAACGTCGATCCTTTATGCACTCTACGTAAGTTATCCAAATTTGGGCGCCTAAACAGTGGGGTGTCCATTGTCCGCCCAAAGAGAAAGTTGCGGAGAAGTGCCTTTATGCATGATCGGGTTGGCGGTATCCCGAATCAGACAGAAGCTCTAGGCGAGGGATATGAAATGCCTCGAAGCTCTGAAAGCAATACCGGACTTCTACAAAACCTGACGAACACAATAACCGATATTATCACCGTGGAAGTTCTCTCTAAAGGCATTTAAGGCACCCACATCCTCAATCTCGTCACCAACTCCATGGTCGTTCAACCCCTTGCCTCCTATACATGTGCCTCATGGGGCAGATCCCGCCCGCCGAGATCTTCGACATAATTTTCCAACAGGTGATAGGAAGTCATATCCACACTTATACAGTAGTAGAGTAAATTTTCAAGCTCTGAGGTTGAAGCCGATACAATTCGTGGAGCAAGCCAAGTATGCCGGCTCTGGCGCGCTATAACCCTTAGACGCAAGGACATCTGGGGAACTATTCTCAGTGTGGACCTCAATTCTATCCGATGCATCGAAGAGCTCATATGTGCTTCTTGAATATACAACGAGCGTTCATATGGCCCCTTTCTTATCATTTCTCGGCAATAAAAGAATTACGGAGGAACCTGCTACGCTTATGTTGGATTTGCAAGCTCCGCTTGAGGAAACAGATGGGGTTGCCGAGGCTCTGCAGACTTTGCTTTCCAAAGTGCAAAAAACATTCCAAACTTTGACTTTTGAAAGGCTCTCTGGCGAATGTCATCCTTCCAATCTTCCTCAACGATCCGGAAACCCTGGCCCCAGCCTTCGCGATCGATGGTCCAAACCCTGAATGTATAAACTCGCTTCTACACGTGCTGTCTTATTTAAATGGAGTACCTTTGCGAACGATTAGAATGATATGAGGCGAGAAACTTGCCGAGCTCAGGTTCTCCATCGACAAGTCTACATGTACAGAAGACTCTATCATCTTGAATATTCTGTCGATGGGGTCTACTGTGAAAGGGGGTAGAATATTATACTTTTAAACACGGAGTAATTGAACGTGATAGGCTGCTTCTACGGAATTCTGGAGTCTGGGTAAAGGCGATCCACAGTGAGAAAGTAATTAAAGAAGTATGTACTAGTTACACGTGTAGACTATCATTTGGACTTTAACCCTTCAAAGATTCTTCGATTTTGATCGCTAAGTAATATAAATTGAGTTCTGACTCCCAATCATGTGATCTAATCCAAGAACGCGCCGAGGTCACGAGCTGGGAATTTTTACCGAACGGTGCCAGTGAACACTGAACAAGTACTGTCAGTGTATCTCTTCATTCTACCCTTTCGTGACTTGTCAAAAGAAGATGTAAGGATGGAAGGCGGTGTTGAGACAAACCCCTCTGACTCAACTGAAGGATCCACGCCTATTGCGAGAGCGAATCCATTCTTGCGGTTTGCCTTCACTCCGGAGGACACATCGGTGCGCAATTTGGTTCAAGGAGCGTTTGATATCCTTGAAGAGGGCTCCTTTTTATAGGCCTCAAATTTAATTTTGGGAAAACGGAAGCAACGTGACAATTTGCTTGCGAACGCAAGCCCCGATAAGAGAGCGAAGAAAGGGCTATCGGTCTCAGGTAACTTCGGTGACTCTATCCTGACCTTTCTCACTACTTATCTTCTTCAGGGTCGAAAAGAGTAAAGGTGTATGATCACCTACAAGAGATTGAGGATCATCTGGCACATGGGCTTGATGGTGAGCGTCATTCTTCGATTTCGTCCCGACGGGAATTGACGTATACTGTAGTTATATTCTGTGGCATAAAGTACTGCGATTCTTCATGGATATAATTTCAAGGCATTCTGATAGTGGTTTAGTCCTGGGCAACAATCTGCAGAGATTGGACATCACTACGGCAACCCTACCAATCACTTTTGGAGCTGCCTTCATGAATCAGGTGGGTGGTAGTCCCGCTGTTTTCTCTGTGAGGGACATTTTTTACTGCAAAGGCCGTAGGTTTTACCCTGCGGAAACTAGATCCGCGAGAAGACTTCAAACTACCGAAAGAGTTTTCCATCGGCTTGGTGAGTTAAACCCTATCTACCGTGGAAAGATGTGATGGAAAACCAAGCGGCAATGATAGACAAACCTGACAAGTCGCCCCACAATCGAGGTAAGGAGCGTGTCAGAACTCGCGCCATGTGCTTCTCACAAGCATCTCACAGCAAAGCGAACTTTCCAAGGTGGAACAAGTTGCTGGTGTCTCAGCGCTTTTGGAGAAAATAACGAAATTTGCTCCTCGAATCGTGTGTTTTGTAGGCCTTGGTATCGCGGATATCGTCAAGTCTGAACTCGCTCTGGTGCGCTCACCATGAAAAGGTCTTGTGGGTGTGCTAAATATAAAAATCCAGCCAAAACGAGTGGGAAATGGTGCCAAATCTAAGGCTGAGGTTGGATTACAGCCCTACAAAGTTGTTCATTCCCAAACTATTGGTTGCACTGCAGACGTTTCCGAAACTTTGTTTTTCGCGGTTTCGAGTACTTCTGGCCGTGTTGTACGTTATCAAGTACGTCCGCCATGCTGTTTCCATGACTTGCCAATATGAACTGAAGAGCGATGTCAGAAAAATGACAAAATACAACAATTCAAAGATCTTTGGCATGTCCTGTCTCAAATCAAGGACAAAACGTTCGATGGCTCAGAGGTCATACCGATCCTTCCGCAGATTGCACCCTCTGGTCCCAGTTATGATAATCTCTGGAAATGAGGAGTCCCCTAAAGTACCGCACTATCCCTCTACCATAGGCTCAATCGAGTGGTATCCTATAAGCGCAAGTACTTGGCTATGTGTAACTCTGGATCCACAAGACCTCGTCGTAACGAGAATTTTTTGATATCTCCACTTTCGGTATACCGCTGTCTTCTATTGGATCAATCTTGAATAAAACCATTTACATCACAAAATCATGGGTGGCCTAGGCCAGATGATTTTGCGCGGTGTGATTTCACGCTACCCTCAGAACACGTTTAAGCGCCGAGTCTTCTCGTCCACCCGGCGCGACCTCCTCTCTCTCTCCACTGCAGCGATGGGGATTTTATTCTATAAGTTTTCTTTGGCCTTTGCATTAATTGATTCATCCCGAAGGCCTGGAATTCGCTCCTCTCAATTTCTTGTAAACTGCCTCTATTTTTGTCTGTGCGGTCCTACAGAGGATTTTTGCAATTTCAGTTAGCATCCACTATTCCTTTACATGAAGGGCTTAGGGCTCCTTGAAATTCATCGAGCCCAGGCTCTCGAAAGCCGAGCCTAAGCCGGGGCTTTCAGGCCGAGCCGGGCCCGCACATCACTCTACTTACACGGAGGCCACTCCACTGACTAACTCTAAATTAAAAAGAACCAGGCCGGATCAATACCTTTATGTAAGACCAGTAGACGTCGGTATTTTGTCTGAACCAGGCATCGGCCTTTTTGCAAGTCTTAACCGCTCTAAGACCCGGAGTCGTTTTGAAGGGTTAAATTCAGGATACAAAGAGGCCCGTCCAGTACGATCTTTCTACGGTCCAGTCCTGTCTAGTTTTACTCTTGGGAATAGACTTCAAAGCGGGCTACCCAGTATATAAGCCATCTATTTACTGCACTAGCAAAGCAAGATTGTACTCATGCCACTGTTTTCCCTTTTTCCAAGGCAGACGCCTAACCCTCCACCCTCCACCCCTTCCATTGGAAGGGTCTGTGCCATTACTCTTCAACCGGACACCATCGCTACTATTTTCGGGGTATATATACCATTTACACCATTTCCCCCGTTTCTCGTTTTCTTACGTATATTCACCCCTTCAATTTAGGCGAACGAGGATGCATCCATTGCCGAGGATGTCGCCTTGGTCGAGCTCTTGGACAAAAATATGACCGTCGAGAAATCCGTCACGCTGGAGGGAAAGAAAGATCGCCCGTACCACGTCGTTGGTGAACAGAATAAATTTGCTGTCACCTGGGGGCCGTTCAAGGAGCAGAAGAACATACAGGTGGCCTTATACACGCCTAAGAGTGCGATCGACCCCATTGATACCATACAAGAGGTTCGTAGCTCTTCCTTGCGTTGCTCTCAATTAATGATATGTTTTCGTTGCCTGTGCATATATAGTTAGCCGATGACCAGAGCCGGACGAAAATCACTTTGGTAGGAATGCTTTCTGAACGATCAAGTACATGCTGAATAGAATCTTTGTTTAGATCTCCGTTCATCACCCTGACAATAACAACAACCTGACCTTGAGGACTGTGGTCAATATCACTTGTATGAAGTACGTACTGATTCCTACACATATCGTCTGAAGCAGTGCTGACGCCTTGTTATGTAGCGTGAAGGGTTGAGGTTATCTATGAAAGCGTTGGAATGACGACGAGTTTTACAAGGTGTTACATAATTTGATACGAGTAGCTAAATGCTGGGCGAATGAATGACAACGGAGTGTTTATTATGCAAAACCAGGCATCGTTCGAAGTACCAGAACCAAGCGCTGCCACACGCACAACCACCAGCACCCAAAGAAGTCCAATGTGGGGATCCGTGGCCAACTTTCCACACGAAAAGAGCGTGCGGCAGAGTGAGTGAGGGTGCGGATAATTGATGTCTCTAGAGCTTGGCTGTTGGTGGCGCGTTCGAATGGCCCGCCCGGCGATCGCTATACTACATTGGCGTTTTACCAGCATTCTTCGCAGTGGAGTCACCGTCAGTGGAGTCGTCAACTAACAAGGCACTGTTTCGCCAAGGGTTACCTGGACATGTCTTGAGTACGTCGCACTCGTTGAGGAGTCGAAGTGATGCGTACCTTTTCAAAGCCTCCCAACCCGCAATTCCAAACCCAAGAGCTCAGATAGCACGACTGTCCTGTTCGTCGGGATGTCGAATATGTCGTCTGTGGATTTCGGCACCTTTGGCGATGATGATGGAGAACAGGTCGTTTGTTCATGTCTCAACTCAATCACGGCTCGAGAGCGCGGCAATTCTCCAAGGGTGATTCGTTGTTGTCGCTTGGTATGGTTCTCATCCAAATTTCACGACCGACTCACAGGTTTCCAGGTGTTGTGCCCCAGCTTGCGCTATTGAGGGCCGTCGCCCAAAGTTGTCTTGTACGTACCCATGTTTCTATTAGCTGCGAAGTGTGATTATACTCTATGGTGAGTATATAAAAGTCGTGGATCGATCGAATCAGGTGTATGCCTTTTTAAGACGGATGAGACTGATATGGAGCCCCCTCAGAAGTGAAAGAACGAACGAAAACGAATAGAAAAGGTCCATCAATTCGACACGAGGGCCAACGCGAAGAAATGAACAAAATAGGGAAAAAGCAAACAAAACCGAGAAAGATACACACCTATCTCAGACCTCGACGCTGCCCTTCCCCTGTCGCTTGATCCTTAGATGAACTATATCCCTCCGTTGTCGCCATTGTGGTATCATCAGTCGGGAACTTCCTAGAAGCGAAAAGGAAGAATTGGTTAGCTTCACGGCGGACGGTAACGGTAACAGAGATGTCGTCGTCGTCAGTGTAATGGTCACTTGGAATGGAAAAGGTGCATGTATTGAGCGAACGCAGGACTCGTCAATTCTGTACAATCAAGACATATAATGACAAGATGGCGAAGCTAAGGGAGCTGTTTTCACGTCTTCTTGCAACACCCAAGGTCGACATAGTACTTGACGTGGAATTCAAGCCTGCAGAAGGAATGACGAGGGAAGTCAGTCGATACGTGTGAGAGGATATCGAAAGCAAAACCACACAACGAACCTTTCTTCCCAAGTACACTGCCCAGCGGAACTTTCGGACGACCCAGCAAAGGGATACCCAACGCGAAGCGGCTTGCCGATAGGTTGAGCATCGCCGTCTACAAGCCCTTTGTATCGTTGACCCAACGCCAGTGATAGAACAGCACCGAGGCACTCCTCCCAGCCAAAATAGTAGTGTCGGGGAAAGTCGTCAGGGCGGGCGATGAGGTTCGTCAATAAGAGAGACGCTAGGGTGAACAAGGCGGCTTTGAACCACGGAAAGTAATTCCAGGTGGGAAAGAGGAGGTGCAAGTGCGGAGACGGGAGTGGAAACTGATTTCGTGGACGAGGCGGGTGAACCGGTGTACGATTTCACTCCTGATATTCATGTTTACTTCGTCGTGGGCGTGGAAGAAGGTTGTAGATGGCGATGGGCCGAGAGGTGGCCTATATCCAAAATGTCCGTTCTTCAACGTCGGAGGACGACGAGTGATGTGTGAGATTCCTACAAATAAACTTTTTAAAAATTTCGGGACTCCTATTATCGGTATGCGAAGCGATATAACCTGATTAACAAACGTTCTAGGGCTCTCCGAGTCCATCCTCTCCGTTCCACAGGTGACTCGCCAGTTTCAGTTTCACCTCTTACCCTTGATGTAGCCCCGTTAGCGTCCCATGCCCTTTTGTTCCACTCGTCCCTCCCTCGCATCGTCGACCGCTGGTCACGTTTAACACGCTACGATCATCGAATCCCCTCCACCTCCATGGAACGCAGCCCAACCATGCAGACGTTGGCCCATGGCCTTGAAAGACCGGCAGCCAATGTGCAGCCTCCCATAGCGCCAGGACCTGAGTGGCGGTGTTGGTGCAGGGGACATAGATCCGGAACGCGGCAACTCAGACAATGCGTAATGGCGCTGACATTGAGGTTGGTTCATCGGGAAGAGTTTATGTAAAGCACATGAGATAACGAATCGGATAAGAGGGAAAAGAAAAATTGGCGTACCTTTGTCAATTATCAACATCACCCAGCTTCCTTGCTCCTCGACGATCCTTCGACAGGCCATATATGTCACCTCAGCCATCGCTGTCATCGTCTCATTGCCTGTGGAAGTCCCTATGCAGGCAATAAACTAATTAGCCTTACGGTTGATAAGGATGTGGATGTAGGAGGAGAGAAGATGTCGTTGTGGTCATTGGTAGAAGGATGGATCGGAATGGAAACAGAACATGTTTCATTCTACCCATAAAAAAGCACGATGACAAGAAAAGATGCAATGAGAATGGGAAGATGGAAGATGGGGGAGAAACGGCAATGGAGCCTACCCTGAGCTCCATTTCGCGTTGAAGGTGGTGTAGTGGCACTCCGTTGGCAGTTGCAGATAGTGGCGCGGTGTGAGATGTAGCATAAACAGCAGTCATTACAGGTTCGACGTCGAGAAGCGCGGGGCGAGAATGACCAAGTAAAAGACTCTGGCGCCGTGTAGACAAAATAGGCGTCCTCGCATTCACATTCCCGAAAAGGGAACAGCGCGGCACGCCATGATAAGGGTTGCTTCAACCATACTACCACCATGCACCCGGACCCGATCTTCGCTGAATTATTGCGAAATAACGAACTGCCGTCAGAGGCAGAATTCCGGGAGGCAACCCAGTTGCGTTCACAAGCAAATGATGATGTACTGCAAATCGACGCGGAAATTCAACGACTACAGGCGAGAAGGGAGCAGGTCCAGAATTCCATTGATACCTACAATATCATATTATCCCCCGCTCGCCGACTTCTACCAGATATTCTGCAAGAAATTTTCTACCATTGCACCAGCCAACCCTATCCAATTCTGAGCGCAACGGAGGCTCCGATGCTCCTCACTCGCATATGCAGTATATGGCGGTCGGTTGCATTGTCGTCTCCCCGGATTTGGACAAGACTACACATCCCACTTCCAGGAGATCCGCGAATGTCCCTAAACTATGGGAGCTATGAGATGAGGGATGACGGGGCAGTCGAAGTACGTCGCCAGATATTCTCCAAGATGATGCGACTTCGGTGCCGGGCGGTCAAGGACTGGCTGGGCCGATCTGGCTCACTCCCATTGTCACTCTCGATTTCGTACCCTTTCGGATATCAACCGCACACCGATAGTAGTGGTGCAGAGGATGACGAGGTTGTAGATCCACTTTTCCATACTATCCGGCCGTTCGCTTCACGATGGAGACATCTTAATTTGTCGATGCCATTTCACATCTATCAGAAACTGGAAACAACGATCCCCCTCGACAATCTATCCATGTTGCGATATTTCAAAGGGAATATTCTCCTCCATGAGAACACCCCCACACTACCCCAACCAGCCCTGATCCCACTTCATATCATCGAGCTTCCAGCGCTGGAAGGGTTGTCGATATCCTGTATGCAATTAACGAAGAACCTCTACCGTTATCCAAAATCCTGGGATCGTCTCACCGATATTTGTTTCGAGACTCCGGTTTCCGACACAGATTTGCTCGAAATGCTCAAGCAATGCCACAATCTTATTACCCTAGACGCCAATGTCCAGACACCCTGGGGCAGACCGGAAGGCCTTGAACCCGCTTTGGAGATGGTCCTACTTCCCCATCTCGAAATTCTCAAGCTCCGTGAATCAGGACCGGCTTCAGGGGTATTTCGTGCAATTAATGCACCCTTCGTAAAGTCACTTCAGTACAGATGCCCCTACCGCATATATGAAAATAGCGACGATCTAGAGGCTCCTCCATCTTTGATCCCAGATTCACTTATCTCGCTTATCTCCAATGCAGCTGCATCCCTCAAGACGTTATCTATCGACCCATCCACCTTGCGACCTGAGCACGTATTGCAGTGCCTTCGGCTCGCCGCTCATGTGAAGGACCTCATATTTGGCGATAAGCTCCATTTTTCA
>Ga0307517_10014831_pt1 | contig 10418 bp, 11 predicted proteins | sample 23_EM_MG_FD_194515 | JGI IMG/M metagenome (GOLD analysis project Ga0307517, IMG submission 194515) | Populus trichocarpa ectomycorrhiza microbial communities from riparian zone in the Pacific Northwest, United States - 23_EM | ecosystem: Host-associated > Plants > Roots > Unclassified | place...
TAAATAAAATAATATCCTTGAAGAAGCTCGTACATGTCAAACACATAGTTTGTCAAAAAAAAATTCATATTTTTAAATCTAATTTTTAGATTTGGTACGAGCTTGGAAGATTCTACAAATTCAATGTATATAAACAATACAATTCTGAAAAATCTTCAAATTAGGTCTAAAAATATTGTTTTAATTAATTTTTTTTTTCTAGGCAATTGATGTGTATTTTTTCTCTCACTAAATTATTAAATTAAAATCTTTTAAAAAAATATTAATAATTTTCTCTATCTATTCCTCCCCAGGTAAAAACTACAATTTTTAAGATTGAAAACTTGAATTTCTATCCGTCCAAAACTTCAACTTATAATTTATACCGTGGCCAACAGAATTTTTAAGCCCACAAATAAATAGCAATATGTAGCCCAATTATGGTTGGGCCAGTTACACAAGTAAAATAATTTATCGTTTCTTGATATAAATGTGTGTGTACGTGTCAAGGATACATAGGCCGTTCATTTATATATATAACTGTATAAAAGCAGCTAAGTCATACTAAAGGCAACATAATCAAGATGATTCTCAAGGATCGACCGTTGTTCCACAAAATCAAGCCAATAATACAAGAGAAAATAAATAAAGATGGGCATGGAATTGCATTTTGGAGCCTTCATCCCCTTCTTCTTGATTTCTTGATTTGGAAGTCTTTGACTTGTAGAAATACTCTCATTTATTTTTTATTAATTAGTTTTTTTTTATTTAGAACGATAATTTAATGTATTTATGATATCCCGCGTCGGCTTTAATATACTTTTTTAATTATGTTTTGCTTGAAAAGATATCAAAATTGATTTTTTTTATATGATTTAAATGTGTTATTGTTAAAAAAATATAAAAAATATATTTTTAATTGAAAGCATTATAAATCATATTATTAAATATATATTTGTTTCTTAACCGAGTATAATTACCAATATACTTATACATTGCTTTGGCAGCTGCTCTCGCTTCGTGGCTTGCAGCGCCTGAATCGAATGCTCGCAAGGTAGCCTCGTGTCCCTCTCATTGTTGTGAAGAGACTGGACTGTTCGGGGTTTAGCAGCTTTGAAAGTCCGAAATCTGAGATTTTATAGTGTAAATTTTCGTGCAAGAGAATGTTCTCTGGCTTCACATCACAATGTATAATCTTGTGCTCACAAGAACTACGCAAGTAAGCAAGTCCCCTTTCTGTTCCGAGAGCGATTTCAAACCTTTCTTGCCTTCGTTCATGTACTCGTATATCAGAAACCTCCGTCTCCCTTGTGTACAAAAGCCTTTCAATTTAACAAGATTGACATGAGTACTTCCAATAATCGGAATTTCGGTGGAGAATTCCTTCTTTCCTTGCACACCTACATTGGTAATCTTCTTGACTGCCACAATGGTTTTGTCAGGCAGAGTTCCTTTGTATACAGTTCCGAAGCCTCCACTTCCGATTTGAGCTCTAAAATTTTCTGTTGCAGCCACAAGGTCTTCATAATTAAACCTCACTGGCAAACCGGGGATAGAAATTATCTCAAGGTCGGACAAAGAAGAATCACCATGGCTAGCAGTTCCAGATAGTCTATTCCTTCTCCAATAAATGAATCCTAAAGCAATAACGATAATCAAAACGATCCCAAATGAAGGCAATAGAACCAAACCTGCAATTGGAAACTTTTTAGCTTCATCCTGGTTGTTTGCATCCGGGTTTGCCATCGAAGATACAACCAGAGTCTTTTTGTTGCCTAAACGATCGCGGTTGGAGTTAAAGACTGCCATGATAGACCCTAAAGGGTTTCCAAGAACATAACAAGAACCAGAAGAATTTCCATAAAGGATGCCTAAACAAGATCAATTCCTCGAGCAAAGATCTTGGCAAGCTAACAAACTTGTATCGCGTTTTGCAGGAGCCATCAAAGCATTCGCCAAAATAGTCCATTCCATTGCCTAACTTGACATAAAAAACAGAAGAATCAAATTCTGTTCTATTATTGCAACCTGAGGACAAAGCAAGTGAAGCATCCCTTGGCGTGCTGCCACCTTCCGAGAAAGGATCACCATGGAAATTTGGTGGACAAGGGCATCTTCCTGAAGTGCATAACCCCATTTTGTTACAAATGAAAGGAATCTGACAATCATCAGAAGGACTTTTAAATTCTTAAACCCGATTTTGATCAACATATCTGCTAACACTAAACTTCCCATCAGACCCTATCTTAGCAAGTCTAAAATCTACAGGACCCTAACCAAGGTTAATCACAATAGTTGATTTATCACTTCCCAGCAAAAACAAACCGGTACCGTTCAAGGCCAAAAATGAGACAGGCAATTTAGAATCCTGGAAAGCTTTTGGCTCCATTGATAACTTCCAATAACTCATTCCATTCCATTTCAAAACAGCATCATCACCAGTAACTACAAGCCTGTAGTCACCCTCAGACCTGTCATTCTTCACTCTTATCACTGTCCAATGATGTCCCAGCAGCCAAAATCTGTCCCATGACCATAGTATCAGTTGGATGGTCAAAACTCTCCCATAAAGAAACAATATTCCTGTAAAGTAACACAAGATTTCCTGAATCCTGAAGCTCCATAACAGAAACCTGAGAACTTGACCATACAACAGTTGTTGTACCAGAATTGTCAGTAGTATTGATGGCAAGACCATTTGTAGACAAGTACAACTTATAATAATCGGAAATGGGGTGGTTCCTGTTTGCTGTCCAAATGATAGCACGGGACCCATCATGAGTGATGAAGAAATAATACTTTGAAGTTTCTTCTTTGAAATTGGATATGGAGGCTGTGAATTTGCCATTAGAAGAGCTCAAGAAAACACCAGAGTTGTCGATGAATTGGGAATGTGAAGCAGTGAACGGTGGTTCAATGGTTTGATTACTGATGGGGCCTGAGATGCAAAGATAAGGAAAGAGTTGAGAAGAAAAGAAGAGAAACAAGGAGGAGGGGGAGCCCATAAAGAAAGAGAGAAAAGAGGAACAAAAGAAAAGATTATATTATGGAGTTTAAGGTTTGATTTTCATTTGTTTTCTTTTTGAAGTGTTAGCAAATTTTAAGATTTGTGAGTTCACATTTGACAAAAGAAAAGATTACTACTTACAGTCTTACACGACGTTTTTAATTACATCTCTTGCAGGAGGCAAGTCTCTTGGGATGAGCAAGTTTGAATCTGGCTAGATTATACTTGCTAAGAAAAATGATATTTTTTTTTATGACTATAACACAAAAAACTATAAATTAATTTTGAGGCATCAAGAAAATTCTTTTTTAAAAAAAAAAATTTGACAGCAGATTATACCTGCCAAGAAAAATCCTTTTATTTTTTTTACTATAACACAAAACATTATAAATTATTTCGGGTCCTAAGAAAAATCCTTTTTTTATTGGTGTAGTTGTTAAGAAAAATGTTATTTTTTTGAGTTGACTATACCACAAAACAAGGGTGGAGGCATGTTAAAAGCTTGGGTGGGCTATGACCCAGGTCAAGATTTTATCAATATTTTTTGACTAGTTTTATGTAAAAAAAAATCATAATTCTCGATTGATTTATCAAAAAAATTCTGAAAAATTACGTCGAGTCTTCCAATATGATGTTTTAGTTTGGGTTAAAATTTCAGAATTTTTGGAGAAATTCAAAATTTTGATAAAAAATCACAATTTGACCAGTTTTACGTTATTGGGTGTAATTTTCAATTTGACCATCAGATTGAGCTGAAATTTTATGAGGAATCTTAAAATATATTGAATAAAATCTGGTTAAAATTTAAGAATGAACAAAGCTTAGTAATGCTAACAAAAAAAAAGGACCATCAAATAAAAACAAAATAACTCATTAAAGGTAAAATAGTTATTTGCCATTAAAAAATAAAATAAATCAGCTCTTTCTTCCTTTTATATGTTGCCGACTGGGCAGAAGCAGAATAGGAAAAGAAAGAAAAGAAAAGGCGAGAGAGAAAGAGAAAAAAGTAAGGGAAAAACAAAAAAAAATCCAAGGACAAAAAATAAGAAAAGTGAGAGAATAACCTTGTAAACTTACAAAGTCCAACTTATAAAACACTAATCTAAAAAAGAATCAAGTGAAGGAAGAAGGAATTGAGAGAGGGGAAAAATTTTAATTACTTTGTTTTTTAGTTGACATGAGATTGTTATTTTATCCCGGTTGAGGGGTTGTTACAATATCGATTTAGATTCGATTATAGATGAATTATATTCCACAAAACATCGAAGGATATAACTTCAATAGTGAGTTTATTTTTACTTTCACTTCAATTTTATGTACTTTCAAATTTATTTTTTTATATTTTGGGTAATGTATTTAAATTAAAACTTTACTGTTAACTTTAAAAATTCATGTACATGAGTTAATAATTGATCTTAAAAAAATTATATATTTATTTAATAGCCCAGGGCAAGAAAAATTCACGGCTCCGCCCTTGCCACAAAATATTAGAAAAAAATATTTTTGAGGCATTGATTCAAATTGTAAATAAACTTGATCCCAATATTTTCATTTTTGGTTTAAATCTAAATGAAAAGTGTTGGAAAAAGAATTATAAATATACGAGTTATATATGATAGTTTACTTAATCTCTGGTTGAAAAGTTTAATTATTTTAACGTAGAAATCGATCAAAGGATACATCCACCTCCACAGAAAGAAAGTCAGAAATGAGTGTTTGAAAAGAAACATGAAGATTGGAATTGAATAACACAACACTTGAAGGGGTTAGAATTTACAGGCCAGGAGCCGTGCAGGTTGTTATTATCATAGTTTTGAAACTCGGACCGGCCCGGCAGGTCGAACCGGGACCCGGTGGGTCGACTCGGAACCCGGGCAAACCTGGCTGAGACCCAGTCTTTTTTTTATATACATAGCCATGAAACGACGTCGTTTTGGCCTTTTAAAAGGCCAAAACGATGAAGACCAACGCTGCAGAATTGTAGACGCCATACAGAGATAACCTAACTAAAGAAAAGCAATTTCAATCCATAGCTCCTGTGCCCGTAATACGTCTCCACCTCAAACACAGCGTCCCCTCTGTCAATGGGCTCTACCCTTATCGGCAGCCTCTTGTAGTGATCCCACTTGTTCCCTCCAATTCATCGAGCTTAGACAACCCCTGCCTCGACACAACGTATAACTCGCTGGTGACCAGGTGAGACTTGGTAGCGTTTGGAAGGTTGAGAAGGAATGGGACCCTATAGTGCCCACAGACAAGCAGGTAGTTGTCAATGGTTCTGTAGATTCCATTGAAGACAGCATCCTCGATTAAGATCAGATCCTGCATCAAGACACGATTGCTATTGTTTTCTGTTTCGATGCCCATGTGTTTTCTCTTTCTCTTTATGATTTTCTTTTCCTCTTTACATTGTTGTTGTTTTCTTGTTATATGCAGAAGCACTTATTTGTGGTTGAAAAGCGAATTGACGAGAGGGATAAAAGAGGGGAATTGTATTATAGAAGACTTCTATCAGAAGTCTTTATTTGATTTGTCAAAAACAAGAGTCTCTGACCGTGATTTTTTTTTTGGTTGACCCGGGTCAACCCATCTGACCCGTGACCTGATCATTAGACCGGGTCGACCATCGAGTTGGGTTTCAAAACTATGGTTATTATCATTCAAAAAGCATAAGAAAATATTAATTTCGACTAGAGTAGGGTAGAGCATGGAGCACATGGGTGGTGCTGAAGGCCAACATTATTTTATGCAAACAAGGAAAGTTTGACTATTGTTTCTGGTTCACATCGTTGAGATTTCTGTGTCTCCACTACAAATTGCATAAAACATTATATATAGAATAAACTAGTGTTTTCAATGCATATCAATACAAAATATTATTTATTTTAATAATTTATTTATTTATTTATTTTATACTTTAATATTTAGTTTATTGGAGATTAGATTTCATAATTTGTTATGGTTTGCTTTATACTTGATTAGCTCGATTTCATAACTAGTATCACGAGTTTAACATGTCAACTTGGTTGACTCAAGTTTTTTTTATATTTTGTTTAATTGATATTTGTTTTTTCAATTTCATCCTTCAACAATGAGTTGATTTGGAATTAAGCGTCATGATTTATTTTGGTTTGCTTTCTATGAGTTTCTCTTGGTCTTATGACTCGAGTCACTAGTTTGACAAGTTAACCTAGTTGACTCGAGTTTTTTTTATCTTTTTTTAATTGATATTTTTTCAATTTCATCCTTCAATATGAAGTTGATTATGGATTAGGCTTCATGATTTATTTTAGTTTGTTTTCCATGAGGCTATCCCGGTCTTGTGACTCGATTAACCCGAATAGACTTAGGTCGTTTTATTGTGTTCTATTTTTAGATTGAATTTTTTTAAAAAAAATTCCAACCTTCAACAATAGATTTATTGAAAATTAGGCTTCATAGTTTTTTTATTTGCTTCTATATGGTTATCATAGTCTCATAACCTTAATTGCAGGTTTGACAGGTTAACTCGAGTTGAATCAAGTCAGTCTTTTGCTTACTTTTTATGAAGTTATCCTGATCTCATTATCCGGGTCACGGTTTGGCAGCTTAACTCAGGTCAAAAAAAATTTCAATTCCATTCTCCAACATTAGGTTTATTGGGAATTGAGCTTTATAATTTATTTTGATTTGTTTTATATGAAATTGTCATGATCTTATGATCCAGGTCGAGAATTTAATAGGTTAATTCAGGTTTGCCCTAATTGATTCAATATGTTTCTGTTACTACTACTGCTAGTACTCAATATGTTTCATACTACTACTATTGTTATAAGTACTACTACTACTACTATTTTTATTTTTATCATTATTATTATTATTACTACTACTACTATTATAACCACTATTACTATTATTATAAGAAACTATTATTACTATTATTATTACTATTAAATAGTATTATTATTAGTATTGTTATCATTGTTACAATTAATAGCATTATTATTAGCACCATCACCCCGCTATTATTATTATTATTATTATTATTATTATTATTATTATCCCTACTAGCCTTATTGTTATCCATTATCATCAATACTATACCTATTATTATAATTATAATTATTACTAGTGCTTTATCACTATCACTATCACTATCACTGTCATAATTACTATTATTAACATTATTATTATTGTTTTGTTATTGTTCTTATTATTACTTTTACCGCTACGACCACTACTACTAACTACCATCACCACTACCACCACCACTACTACTAACTACTGCTACTACTACTAACTACTACTATTATTAACTACTACCACTACCACCATCACGACCACCACCACCACTAACTACTCCTATTACCACGACCACCACCACCACTACAATTACCACCACTACTACCACGACGACGACGACAACAACCACCACCACCACTGTTACTACTAACTACTATTACTACTACTATTACAATCTACTACAATTATTATCATTATTATTGGTTTTATCATTACTATTACTATTATTACGTAATACTATTATTATTTTAATTATAATTATTATAACCATTATCACCATTATTATTATTATTATTATTATCATCATCATCATCACCACTTTTACTATCATAATAAACTATTATTATTACCACCATTATTAACATTATCATCACTATTAGTAGAATTATTAATAATATACTACTACTACTATTACTACTGCTACTGCTGCTGCTGCTACTGCTGCTGCTACTATCTTATTATTATTATTATTATCATCATCATCACCACTTTTACTATCATAATAAACTATTATTATTACCACCATTATTAACATTATCATCACTATTAGTAGAATTATTAATAATATACTACTACTGCTACCGCTACTACTGCTACTGCTACCACTGCTACCACCGCCACTACTACTACTACTATTGAGATAACAAAAATCATAACTACTACTACTACTACTACTACTGCTACTGCTACTACTATTGAGATAACAAAAATCATAAACTTGATTTGAAGGATACAAATAAAAACTATAAAAATTTTGTCAAAAGAGCAAAGGAAACAAATAAGAAATCAAACGAAAAAGGACCAAATTGAAATAAATATTATTACTATTAAAAAAATCATAAATTTTATTTGAAGGATAAAATTAAAAACCATAAAAGCTTTGACAAAAAAGCCAAGGAAAAAAAATAAGAAATCAAAAGTAAAAAGATCGAATTGAAAAACATCATATACACAAATAGAATTGAAGGACTAAATTGAAAAAAAAAACTTTAACAAAAGAGAAAAGGACTAAAATAAAAAATCAAAACTAAGAGGATGGATTTTGAAACACCAATAAAAATTTGGGATCGATTTAGTTTTTTGGGGGTATGAGAGAGAAATGAAGGGAAAAATAGATAAAGGACCACCAGCAATAAAACCAGATATTTTTAAATGACATGTGCCACCTATAAAGGAAGAAGACACGACAAAGAACAAAATAACATGACAGAAGCATATTTTTTACCGATGGGAGACGCCGCACGCGCTGCCCAAAATGTGCGGCGCCAACAACTTTTTCAACTAAAAAAATAATAATGAAATGGTAAATTATGTTATCACCACTGAAAAACCCAGCAGTTACAAAAAAAAAATGAAAATACAAATTTACCTCTGTAACAATGGCTTAAATTTTTTTAACTCCAATGTTAAATTTATAATTTTATTGTATATCAAAATGTAAAATGCCCGAAAAGACCCTTGATGAGAGTTAAATAATTTTTTGCTTTTAAGAGTATCAAATTCATTTTATTGTGCATAAACATGATAAAAAGAAAATAAAACCCCTAAACAATTATCAAATGACAAATTGACAAAAGAAAAATACCTTTTTAACCCTAAAAAGGCAACATTCTGAAAATTTTATAAGGGAAAAATTGTCATTTTACTATTACAATCCACAGTAAACAAAAACATATCTACAGTGAAAATGCTACACGTTTTAGCTTTTCTTTTAATGTAAACCTTTTTTAAATCACATTGGATCTAATATGTAATAAAAGAAAATTTGTTATATAAATTCAAACAAAACCAACTAAAAACTAAAATCTCGGTATGCCACAACATTAAAAAGAAATATGAATATTTTATTTGGTATACAAATGAGATTATTTTTTTATTCAACGCTAAAGGTTATTTTAGAACTCGTGTGTGTTAATTAAAATTATATTTTTTTATCTAATAATTTTAAAATTGCACTATCAACATGATTAATTCCTTTTGATATTGTATTTGAGATGAACAAATAATATTAAATCTAAGTAGGAAATGAGTTAGATATAAGATTTTTGGACACATGAAATGCGTTATAAATAGTTATTAATATTTTCTAATTAAATCCTTAAGATTAATTAGAAAGAGATGATTCTTCACTATTTTTAAACATATATTATATTAAGAATACCACTTAATATAAAAAAATATAAATAAACAAACTACAAAGAAAAAATAAATAAATCTTTTAAAACATAGATTTGAAACCTATCTAGTCCATGACCTCAGTTATAAGTTCGAATGGTCAATCCACATGTGAATCTATTTCTGTCCAAAACAATTTTGTTTTGAATAATTTTTTTTTTAAAAAAAAATGATATCATTTACAAAAAAAAAAAATTCACTAGGTTTCACTCAAGTAATAAGGTGACACCCAAAAAGAAATTTAACTTGATTCAAATCCCAGATTGGCAAGTTAATGGATCATCCTATAAGCCCGATAGGTTTATAACCAAGTTCTGAAGGGATTTTTTTTGTAAAATTAGCACACTAACTGAAAAATTGGTGAAATAGCACTGTTTGAAAAAGATTTGGTGAAATAGCCTATTTTGACATTGTCGTACTTCTGACTTAAAATATCGCGCTTCTGAAGTGCAACATCAATTAAAATTTAAACTTAGATCGAAGAACACATAATAGACGTATAACTAAACACCTTCTCTCCCAACCAATCGGCGCCCTCACTTTCTCTCTACAAAAACCATCAAACACCTTCATCTAACCCTTAAAACAATCACAATTCAAACACTCTTTAGAGGTCTGTAAGCATCATTAAATGTTTTTATGAGCAAAATCAACTGATCTATTTGTTGCTGCTACCACCACCACCATTGCTGCTACCACTCAAACCTTTTTCTAATCCTACAAGCAAGGTAAACATGTTATATTGCTATAAATTTATGTTTTGTTAGTTGAAATGAAATAATTCTTAATGTTGAATTTAGGGTTTATGATGAATTTAGTTAAATTAGTGTGAAATTAGTGTGAAATTAGTTAAGAATATAATCAATTAGTGTTGACTTGATATAGTTAAACATTAAAATAAGTTAAATTAATTATTAGAAAAATATTTTCATTAATTATGTGTTGCGTTTAATTGATGTTAAGTTGTCAAATTAGG
>Ga0307517_10014832_pt1 | contig 10418 bp, 5 predicted proteins | sample 23_EM_MG_FD_194515 | JGI IMG/M metagenome (GOLD analysis project Ga0307517, IMG submission 194515) | Populus trichocarpa ectomycorrhiza microbial communities from riparian zone in the Pacific Northwest, United States - 23_EM | ecosystem: Host-associated > Plants > Roots > Unclassified | place...
TTAGTTTGTTTAAGCTAATTTTTATTCATTTTCATCCTTCAATATTTATTCAATTGAAAAATTGGTTCTTTTTTCTATCTTTTTTTACTTGCTTCCTGTTGAAGTTTTTGCTAGTCTTGAAAATGACCCCAATTATCTTGGATTTTTTTTATTGTTCATTGTTGGGTTTTTGTTTTTTTTTTTTTTTTGCTAATTGTTTAAATTGATTTATTTTTTCAATTATATCCTTCAATATTTGGAATGATTTTAAAAAAAAAATTATAATATTAGAATTCTTTTCTATTTCATTCCCTTTTAATTTTGTAATTTTTTAAATTTAGTCTTTGTTCTTTTGATTATTATTTATTTTATTTGAGATAAATTTTTTATTTAATTATTTACATTTTCATCCTCCTTAAGCTTTTACGTTTCCTGTCAAATTTGATCTTAGTTCTTTTTATTAGTATTTTTTTACTTTGAAAAAAAAATTTAATTGATATTTTTTTCGATTTCATCATTCGACTTTAGATTGATTGAGAATTGAACTTCCTGACTGAGTCCGAGTCTAGAATTTCACAAGTTGTGGATTTTAGTGACTAACCCAGGTTTGGGAGGTTCACCTGGGTTAGCCTGGGTTTTTTTTCCTCTCTTTAAACTCTTTTTTTTTTTAAGTTTTGTCCTTCAACATTTATTAAATATAAGATTGAGCTTTATTTTTTGTTTATTTGCTTTCTGTTGAATTTTTCACTGATTTTGAAAATAATCTGTGTTTTCTCGAATCTGTATATTTGTTATTCTTTGTTAGATATACTTTGGCTAATCAATATTAAATTGATTGAGAATTGAGCTTCTTGATTCAGCTCGGGTCTATAACTTAATGGGTTGCAAGATTGAGATCTTTACCCAAGTTTAGAAAATTCATCCAGATTCACTTGATATATTTTTTATATTAAGCTTCATGATTCTATTTAATCAAATCCAGCTAGAATCTTATTTTATCCATAAATCAGCTTTTAGTTCAACTAGGATGAAATGACTCCTTAACAAGACCTCATCATATATTCATTTGCTTAAATAATATTACTCAGTATCAATCCAATATTTGAAATTGACACAATATTCCTCTTTTAAATTCCAGATTTGGTTGTTTTGCCACAAAAATATTGTGTTCAAAGCCATTAGAATGCGTGTAGAAAAAACCAAAAAATTATTTTTTTTTTAAAGCATGGTACCACTATAAAAACAAATATTGCTAACTATCTAGTAGATGGTTCAGTAGTAAAAGCTTGAGACTAAGAGATTTTCTCTCCTTATGGTCTCAGGTTCGAGTCTTGTGGTTACTAATATGATGGTCACTAAATGCGTATATGGTCGTTAACTTCAAGTCCGTGGGATTAATCGAGATACACGCAAGTTAATCCGGACACTCACATTAATAATAATAAAAAAAAAACAAACAAACAAACAAACAAATACTGCTGCTAGAGTGTCGGGTCTTGCTTTGTGCTAAAAAGTTCTTTGACTTTAAGCTTTGTTTATCCAAGCTTTTACTTGTGTTTTTAAATTAAAAGGAATGTAAAATTATTATGAATGCATGATATCTAATGAAGAAGTAGATTCGAGTACGAAGTTTATAATTTATTTAATTATTATGTAATGTAGAAAATTACATCATTTTATAACTCGAAGGTTAATGTACCTTAAAAAGAATTATAGCAAGAACCCTTTGTAGTCACTTCGTGTATGCCTTCAAGTTCCCACCCTATGGCCAGACAAGGAACTCCACTTACCATGCTTAGCTGTACTTTAATAAACTTCCACTTAAACAGTAAAAGCTCTATATTTATTTTCTAAAATTTACTAATTCGAGTCTCACAAATCTCAAAATTACTAAAAATTTATATAATCATTAACTTTAAGGTCTATTTAATTAATCGAGATACGCGTAAATTAACCCGAACAGTGATGGCAAACTATATTATTATTTTATATTTTAACCGTAGTTGTTTTTTAAAATATTTTTTATTTAGATATTTTTTATTTAAAAATATATCAAAATAATATTTTTTATTTTTTATATCAGCACATAAAAATAATCTAGAAAAACAAAAAAAAAAAAAACAAGCTACTCCCCCATAAATTCTCTACAAAATCACAATGAGGTCCCCACACTTTTTTATCACATTCATAAACGCCCACACCAAAGGCCACTTTAAGAACATGCAATTGTGGGGCTGTGACCTCCTTAAATTAAAAAAACAAAAAATGATGTCCCTGGCTGCCAGGGAACTAATCATCATGCATCTTCGTCCCCGCCATTCAGGGGTCTCTTTGCACTAAAGCATGGTGAGGGTGAGCCCATTTCCTTTATCTATTCATTGATTATTTAATTATTTTCCAAGGAAATCTCTGGCTACCACTTGTGAAATTCATTTTCTTGGTCCAAAATTAGCAATTCTTATGTAAAATTAAAAAAAAAATTATAATATATAAAACACAAATCTTAACGAAAATAAGCTAAGAAAAGAATTATGGGACACTGGACAAAGACTATATTACATTTTTCTTCTAAGCTCTGTAGCTTGCTTTCTGTGATTACATTAATTAAAAAAGAAAAGAAGAAAAAGAAAAAGAAAAAGAAAAAGGTTCAGGAGCCTGTCACATATGAACTTTATGTATCTGTCATCTTTGCAATCTCCACCGAGTAACATGGAGAAATCCTGGTTTATCTCTCCTTCAGCTGGTATCTGACCGATGACGCTCACGTTCAGGTAATTTTTTCTAAGAAAATAAATTCATGTTGTCTGAAACCCTCGAAAATGGTCTTGGAATTCAGTCCTCTTAACTCTATAATTCTTGTGTCTTCTTCCTCTATATAACTGTCGAAATGCCACTCCCTATTGCAGATGCAAACGGGCTCTCAGGAAGATTAACTCCTTGGTTGCTGCGTGGGTTCAAAAACAAGAAACCAAAGATCCATATCAGAGATTCAGCCTTTTCTTTTTCTTTTTTTTTTGCGTGTAGAACTGAGATGATCTAGTTCTTCCCTGATAAAGCTAGTCACCGCTGCATTTATACAAAGTTTCTATTTTTTATGACCATTAATTAGCATTACATAGCACAAGATGCATATCACTTGTACCTATCCTGGTCACTGCAACTGGTCCTTGTATGCCTATGCTTTTCCTCACTTGTGGAACCATTATTCAAAACATCAAACCAGTAATTGAAATGCTCCGCGGACGAAAACTCTGCTTGTTCTGCACAGGTTAAGCCGTTAAGCAAATAGGTTAGGGCTTAGAATGTAATCAAGGCAGACAACATTAGAACAAAGAAGCCGGGGTATTATAGACCTCCTGAGAGCTTCAACTCATCCATAGAGTGGCCGAGAAAAGAGTGACGATTCAAGGGTTTAGGTGAAAAATGAAACTCTGAGAGACGCCTTCTCTCAAGTTCAATTTCCTGCTCATGTTCCTCCATGAACTGCTTCCTGAGTGATTTTGAATTATCACAAACTCTCAGCGCTACAAAATTAGCAAAGAGAGAATGTTAGCTATATAAATATAATGGCAACGTGAAGGATTAAACTGTAATGGGAAAGCGAGAGAAATCAAGGATTCTGCTCACCTGAGTGAAGCTCGGAATCTCCATCCATAAAGTGATGGCTGTGATAGATAGGGTGCTGCATTTTCTCGCTGTACTTCCTGCTAAAAAATTCTCTCCAAACTATCAACCTCAATTTGAAAAATATACATAGCAGATAATCTTAGCATGAGGAAAAAAAACAAAAAAGTTTGAAATTAATTTTATCGACATCTTAAAAAGCAAGTTCATGTTCAGGGGATAATCACTTTCCATATGAACTTGAGAAACAATGCAAGAACGGCCAATCATGCAAAAGTTACATGCTTTCCTTATTCTAAGAAGCACTACAAGTACAGAACACAAGCACTAGACTCTGTCAATAAAGGAACAAGAGCCAGCTGGAATCATATTGTGTTTTTTTTATATATATAATGTTGATAATTGCAAGACAATAAAAGGAGAACCAACAAAGTCAAAGTATCACGAAGGAGGTGACCCATTCAAGCTGAAATCATTTTGCTTCTAACAACAGGAAAGGTGAAAATATCTAATATTTCATAGATAGGGATCCAACTAGGCGACCTCCATGATCGGTGGATCATACAAAATAATGGGCCTACTTCATTTGCAGTTTCACCAATCTCTGGAGACTGGGGAAAGAAAAAAGGCTAATGAAAAGGTCATGTTTTAGCATTAGCAGACTACCAAATCCACAAAAGCAAACCATTAAGTAGAATGAAAAGAAAATGTACATTATATGCCTCGAGGGTGTTTGAAAATGTAATAGAAGTTTTTTTTTAAAGTGTTTTATGCTCGAAAATGTATCAAAAATAATATTTTTTTTATTTTTTTAAAATTATTTTTGACATCAACACGTAAAAATCTAAATAAAATACTTTTTAAAAAAAACATTTTTAAAAGACTAGAAGAAAAGGGCTCTTGGAAAATGATTGTGTTAGGGTACATTATAGAAGCTAATTATGGACATGATAGCTGAAAACGACAGGAACGTAACTACAAATGAAGAGATAATGAAGTTTAAATCAGTCACAATGATTCATTCAGAATCTCTTTAGCCATTTGGGGTCAGCAAACCATCCAGCAATAATTACTTGTCTGAAATCAAAGACATGATAATAATTAGGCCAAAAGGAATGATAAAGGCAGAGGCTAAGCACAATACTGTAGTAGCAGATAACAGGGTATCCTCCAATCAAACCGGGAATATCTACCTGTCAATAAGCCTTGATTTTTCCCTGTAGGGTTTCACAAGAACACGAGCCCCGCAGATATGATGAGGATTCCCCTTTGCTAATATTTGCTTAACAGTCTCTGCAAAAACAAAAGTCACAAATCCAAACATCCTCTTCTGTTGGCATGGAATCCTAACATCTTGAACAGGCCCAAAGTTGCTACAAAAACAGAGGATCAAGACAAAATGGAACGTCTATAACAAACAGAACACAGAAAATAAAAAATGGAGGATTGCCAAAAGAGATGTTCAAATATGCTAACCTAAAATAGTTAGAGACGTCTTGCTCTGTAAAGGTACTCTCAGCTGGAAAGGTAAGATAGATCTGTCTAGAACCAGCAACGATTCCACCAGGATCGTTTCTCTCACCAGCATACTCCAAGTATTTTTGGACGTCTTCTGCCAAAATCACTGAATGCTGCCCATGAGGCCTGTCCCAAACAATAAAACTTGAAAAAGCGACAAATCCATGAAATCAGGTAAATTTAAAGGGGTAAAGAACATTATGAATATTTCACATATTGTACCTGTCAATGAGACGAATGCTGTTCTTCAATCGAGCTAGGAGCTTTGTTAGACTATAACCTGCCTTACCATGTCTCTGGCTCTCCGTAAGATACCCTTCCGCCTGCAGCGTCCTCCCATACATCTCATAATACATCATTGGTAAAGAGGCAATCGAAACTGGCACCCCTCTTCTTGATTTCAAAAGCTCGGTGAGCTCCAATTCAAGCTTTTCAAAAGAGCCAGGTGAGACAACAAATTCTTCGTTTGCAATCTCATTCAAATTTGAACTGAAAATCTGAGAAAAGCTTTCTGGCATGGGATGGCCATGGAAATACCTACAGTTGTTTCCATGTTTGCAGAACCCCTTAATGAAGTAATGGCAAATCTTAACAGGAAATTCAGGCAAGCTTGGAGACCTTCTGCTGGTCCTAGGACTTAATGCAGGTTCTGGGTAGATGTAACTGCTAGAAAAGTCAGAATTAACAAACTCTATCGGATCATCCAAAGCAAGGAACTGCATTTGGTTTTGAATCCGATAATCTTCAGGAACCATTTCTGAGTACCCTGGTGGAGCAAAATCCAAGTTGTGTGTCTGTTGCAGGTCACCAGTCAGTTGAGCATCCCGGAAAGAACCTGCAGTCCTAACCTTTACTGGAGAGAAAATTGGGTGTGATGAAACTGTGGAGTTAGGAATGAATTGCTGCGGAACATCTGAAACAGGTGACGGGTTCACCTGAGAAGGCGAAATTAGATTTAGAACTGGTATTTTGTTTAGCCCCAGATCAGATTTGGCTTTGCATATCATAGCATAGATCAAATTATCAGGGCTAAAGGCCAGCCGGATCATTTCTCGTTCACCATGGTTTTGTATCAGAATATACCCAATGATCTTACCAACGAATTCAGGCTCAATCGCCTGAATTCTATTGTACACAACTTTTGTGGACTCCGAAAAATCCATTCAAGTTTTCAACCCTGAAAAAACAACACAGTAAAGACACAAATGACAGGGTCAGCAGAAAATACATTGAAATACTGTTAGCATTTCAAATTTGTGTGTCACGAATAGAGATTTAAGAGGACAAAGACGAGTACAATTCTTCTACGAACAGCAAGTATAAGTAAAAGCAGATCTAACACACCACCAAGAAGATAATAATAACAATAAACACAACATAATGCCAGCAATTTAACCCTGTTATGGATAATCTATAGAAGAGAAAAATCACAGAAAGAAAAGAATTAGTTCCGACATTATCATTTCCCATTTTTCCCCTTGTATTTACTTTGTCAATAAAGAGGCTTAGCATGTATGCCAATCAAAAAAGCATAACCTGCAAGATATTGCCAGAAAAAAGAACATGTTGACAGCAAAACAGAAAGGAAGAAATGAGCAGCAACATCAGCAAGAAATACTAACATTCTGTTTCTGAATCTATCATAAAACAGAACCATTTTACGTAAAAGAAAATCGCATAAAAGTTAACCTTCCAACATAACACCAAGACATTACAAACTTTTGCATTTACAAAAGAATCTAGAAATTCCTTCGTTGAAAGAAAGAAAGAAGAGAAAACAAGAAGAAGAAGAAGAAGGAAGAAGAACCTGAAAAATCAACGCAGAAAATTCTAAATATTAGACATGAAGAAATTATGGAAATTCAAAGGGACCCAATCAGAAACATCATTGAGGAGAAACTGTGACAAAAACCTCAACCTGTTTATCCCATTTTGACACCAAAAAAAAAGATTTATTAACAGTTTCCGAAAAGAAATCCCCCCCCCCCCTTCTTCTTTTCTCCCCACTAAAAGAGAACTGAACTTAATTATCAGTCCAAAACAAAAACACAGGAGTCAAAATACGTATTTTAATATAAAGCCAAAATCTCAAAGAACTCGTATCCAAACTCGGAGATATTAAACAATACAAGGGGAACGAAAAGCAAAGGAAAAATAAGAAAAAGATTCTGATTTTCTTCTCGGTGTTGCATCTTACCAGTCAACTTCAATACCAAACTAGTAAAAAAAACGGAAAAAGAGTTACAGAAACAATAATATAAACCAGAATTGAAGTTCAGCATATTATCACAAAGCCACTGGAACCAAAGTTTTGGCGCATTTTAAAGAAAAACGAACGGCACGTCCGAATTGATAACAATTCACCATCTAAAAACAGAAGTAGAAAAAAAGAGAAAACCAGCCTTCGAGGCCAGTTTTTTAACACTAACAACAGAGTTTTGAAACATTTTGAATAACTTTAACTATAATTAACCATTTACAAAGAGATTTTGCAACCATTTTTTTTTTTTTTTTGAAGAAGAAGAAGAAGAAAGAGGAAGCAAAGATCTAACATACCCGCCAAAATCTAACAAGCTTCTCTGTGAAAAAAAATGGAAGAAACAAAGTCAAACAAACCATCCCAGGACCTCAAAAACCTTCCCCTCCTTCTCCATGTCCAAGGTCGATTAATCACTCTGCCTCGCTTTCTCTGTGTCCGTGTGTCTCATTTCTCTCTGTCTTTCTTCTCTGTTTTTTTTTTTTTTTTTGCTAGTTTTATCTTCTTCTCTTCTTTCTCTCTCTCTCTCTCTCACATTCTCCACTCTCCACAAAAAACGACACCATTCTTATAAAGAAAAAAATGACAGAAAGGATAGTGCTTTTAAAGGGCGCCTTGTCTTTAGTTCAAATCAACTCTCTCTCACTCATAAATACACACCCGAGATTATTATTTTTTTTAATGATAAGTTTAGAATTAAAATATATATATATATATATATATATATATATATAACTTTAAAATTAAAACGCTTTTTTTTTTTATAAATCTCTTAAAAAAATCTAATATATTCTACAACTGTCAATTCAGAAAAAATTGTACGCATTAGTTTAGATATAACATAAATATTTTAGTGTTCTAAATTTAATTTTTTATTATAAATATAACATAAATATTTTTTTTGTTAACACTATAACGTTTTTATAATAAATTTTAATTCGAAAGAAATAAGATTAATAATTTATGATTAATTATTATAAATTAGAAATATTAAAATGATTATTATAAATTATTGTCTTGATTTCTTGTGAAAAATAATTATAATTTTGAAGTGTTTTTTTCATTAAAATTAGTTTTTATTTTATGAACAAATTTTTCAATTTTTCAATAAAAAGGAGAAAAATTGGAAATGAAAAAAGAAAATATTTTTTTTTCCAATGAACACACATTAAGTAGTTTATTAAAATGGGCAGGACTCCTTTTTACTAGGACAAAAACACACAAATAAAAATGGGATGAGTTTATATTATGGTCCCTCAAGTTTTTGCACATTGTTAAACAAGTGTTTATACTTTAATTTTGTGCATGTTAATCCTCACCCTTTCAATACGTGGCCACTTGTGGTCCCCTCATCCGCTTAGGTTTGTACATGTAGTGAACATGTGCTCGAAATATGGATCAAATGTGACTAAAAATTAAAAGTGTGAGGGTTTTTGTGCCCAAAATTTAAACATAGGAATTGATCGGTCAAGTTAAAAAACTTGAGGGACCATAATGATGAATTTACTAAATAAGACAAAAAAATGGATTTGGTGGCACTCTAATCAGCGTTATGAGTATAGTTTTAAAACTACGCGTAGCTGACAAGTTGATTTAGGACTCGATCGATCCTGAGTTGGAATCAAATTGAATTAAAGAAAAAACAAAGGAAGGAAAAACCCAATGTAACCCAGTTGATCTGGCAGATGACCCGATAAGACCCGGTTAAAAATCTAGTTGTAACCCGTTGATTTTTGTTTGTTTTACTAAAATGACGTAGTTTTGAATTTTTTATAAAAAAAATTAATCCAAATAAATTAATAACCTAATTAAAATTTAAAATTCAAATATTGAATCAGACCGATCACTCAGCCGTGTCTAAAAACTATGGTGATGAGTAATACTGATTCGGAAATATCTCCGTGGCCGAACTTTAAAAAAAAAAACATTTGTATCTCTCTTGTGTCCAACGTACTCTGTGGGTCTAGCTTAGGTGGCAAATCTGTGGTGCAAATAATTTTACCAGAAAAATAGTACCGTGTCCGTTGGACCCAGCTTGTTTTTGTTGTTTAGCGCTAAAAACAAGGATTAAAAAAATGAGCATGTTTTTTTTTTTAAAAAAACAAAACTGGTAAATTGAAACAATTTTTAAAAAAATGATAAAATAACGTAGTTTCTATTTATCTAGATAAAAAATTATAACATTTAAATTTATTATCATTAAAAAACATGACATTTTAAAAAAATTATAAAAAAAATTACACAAATAATGATAAAAAAATAAAAAAAATGAGAGATAAAAAAAAAGACTTTGAAAGCACATCAAAGTTTCGATTACAACATTAACAATACCAGAAAGAATTCAACAACATCAAAATAAATAATCTAGTGTGACTAATATGCATCACACTTGTCACCTAAAAGTGTCGATCGGTTTACTTGTTTTTAACAGCAAGTATGGTCCATCCTATCACTATTGATGATTTTTTATAGATTATTTAATTTATCTCTTTAAAATGATATTTTTTAATGATATTAATAATGTAATAACCAAAGTTTTGTTGTGCTTTAAAATCTCTTTCTGTCTTTTTTTTTTTTTTTTTTTTCTCTTCTCATCATAATTTGTGCAGCTTATTTCACCTTTTTAATGTCATGAATCACAATAAGCAAAAACAAGCAAGACACAAGCTGCTGTTTTGCATGAGATGGCAAGCATGCAATCATTTATGACACACGTGTACATGATGATCGGTTCTGATTTTGGAGTACATTTCATATGCGTATGGTTTTTCTTCTATAGCTGGCCTCATATCTATTTGTGAATTTGCATGTCTGCCACGTGTCACAGGTACTTGCTATACGGAGTGTCTGTAAGTCTGAAGCTCCAACTACGAAGAAGTTGTTTTTCTTCCTTAAAAACAAAATTAGCAATATCGAGTTTATCAAGTGGGCTCCACAACATCCATGGCAGTGTCTTATCTAACAAACATGGGCCCCACCTTGAAGTACCAGTTCAGTTCTCCGTGATTGGTGGTTATCTTATCGGATATCTTGAACAGAA
>Ga0307517_10014833_pt1 | contig 10417 bp, 9 predicted proteins | sample 23_EM_MG_FD_194515 | JGI IMG/M metagenome (GOLD analysis project Ga0307517, IMG submission 194515) | Populus trichocarpa ectomycorrhiza microbial communities from riparian zone in the Pacific Northwest, United States - 23_EM | ecosystem: Host-associated > Plants > Roots > Unclassified | place...
TATTATATTGAATATTACTATTTCATCATTTGTACTATACTGTTATCTTAATTGCAAACCACAGAAAGAAAAATAGATTAAAAAATAAAGTGGGTACACCTTAATTACCATGAGCAAGTATTCAAGATTATCAAACGAATGGAATGTGTAGTTTAACTATTCTAAATTTAGTTTTTAGAAATTTTCAGTTCGAGTCTCACAAACTCCAAGATTATTATAGATTTATATAATCATTAACTTTAAAATTTATAGAATTAATAAAAATACGCGAAAGTTAATCCAAACATTCAAATTAATCAAATAAAAAATATATCCAAAAGCATAGAGGAAAAAGAAAATTTGCTATAAAATGCAAAGGCATTGAAGAAACTATAAAATGGCTGTAAGGATATTTATAATTGTTTTTTATGATTTAGCTTGACGGGTTTATTATAGCTTTCAATTAAATCAAATTATATATCAATTGAAATTAATATTTTTCACAAATGATTTTAAAAGCATAATCTAGCGTAGTGTATTTAAAATAATATTTTTTTAATATTAATCGTAATGCTCAGATTTATGAACTTAAAGGGAGGTGAAAAACCTTATACCAAACCTATGCACGCAACAAAAACAGCTTTAATTAGTTAGATTTGGTACTGTTATTAAAATTGGTACGAGGTAATATTAAACTTAAAATTATTTTAATTAATTTGAGTTAAGGTGTTCATTCTATTATAGATGAGATGAGATGGGGTTTGGTTCGAAATTGAAAAAGGGTCAAATTATATGGACAGCTTGCCAGCTTTGACTAGTCCACGTATTAAGGACAAATTAACAGTAGTGGGACATGCCTCCAAATGTTGCTGGCTGTCCCACACACCAAACCTGCCTAAATTTATATTACGTAATTAGCATTACGTACTCCAATTTCTCCTCCTTTCATCACTTGCCCCAATTGGATTCTCTTGATTTTTCTTCAAAATTATTATTATTATTATTATTATTATATAAAATGTGCCTGGGATGTGGATGGATTCCCTTTAAGTCATGTGCATATGTCTATTGTTGTTGCCGTTTTATAACATGAGATTCTCTTGTTGAAATTAATTAAGGTACATAGTTAATTAATATAATGGTGGGAAATCCTCAACTATGAATTAATGGGATAAGAATAAGAAGGAAAAAAAATGCATTCAAGGTTGAGTAAATACATGGTTATAAATCACAATACTCCATGTTAAAAGATTGTATTGTTATTGCAAAACAACAAATTAAAAGCATTCACTTAGTTTATCACAATCTTTTTATTTAAAATAATGGGTGTTCTTGGATATTTTATGTATTAATTGAGACTAAATTCTCTTTAACATCAAATCCCTACACTAATCTGATATTGATTCTAAAATTTAAACCTTAATATGATAAAATGATTGTTTTTGTATCATATTTAGTTAAAGTAAACAAGATAAAATATAATATAAAAAATTCTATTTTACCCTTAATATGTATTAATTATTGGTAGACTTACATATTTTAAAAAATAATGAGATATTTTATTTATTTTAGTTAATATTGAGTGTTGAAATTAATAATATTATAATAACTCTTGTTATAAAATCAACCCGTCACATTAATCCTGATTTTAAAACTATAATAACAACAAATTTTATCCTTATATTGACCTAAGTCAGCCCGAGTTGACCCTCTCGATCCATGTTTTAAGTTTTGCCCTAAGTTAACTCCCAAATCAAGTTTTAAAACTATGATAATAATTACTTTTATTTTATGTTGACTTGGGTCAACCCAGATTGACCATACTGACATGTAAATTGGGCCTTACACCGGGTCAGCCCCGAGTCGGTTTTAAACTATGATAATAATCATTTTTATTAATATGTTGACCCAGGTCAATGGTCAACTCAACTCGTGACCCGGGCCTTGCCTTGAGCTAACCTTCAAATCGGGCTTTAAAACTATGATAATAATTACTTTCATTCTTACATTGACTCGGGTCAAATTCAATTCTTGACCCAGATCTTGACCAATGACCCGAGCTTTGTCTCGAATCAATCCTCAGGTTGAGTTTTAAAATTATGATAATAACCATTTTTTCTCTACATGTCTTACTTAAACAATTTTGGAATTAAAAGTTTTTTTCAATGATATTTTAGAAATAAAAAATAAAAAATATCATTTCTAAAGACATATTTTCTCAATAACTACTATTTTATAAGTACAGAAATTCATTTTAAAATTATCATAGAAACACATTTATTTTTATATCTTTATCTTCTCACATTTATTTTGTTTTTATTATGTGTGTTTTTTATATTTAGAACTTGTTTGGAATTGTGGTAGTGGTTGCGGTTCAAAATAATTTTTATTTAGTAATGTATTAAAATGATTTTTTTTATTTTTTAAAAAAATTATTTTTGAGATCAGCATATCAAAATAATATAAAAATATAATAAAATAATTTTTAATAAAAAAATAAAATTTAAGAGAATGCAATTTCTTTTCTAAATAGAATTTGCATATGACGTTAATCCAACGCTACTAAAAGACAAGATAGAGGCGGTTAATTGTGAGGCACAAAACATGAGCTAAAATGGTCGGTGGAGAGGATAGATAGGATAGGGCAAGAACGTGCAGAATCACACACTTTCATTTTCTTGTCTTTCTTTTAGGCACATGCGACGATGATGCGACGATGACAAGGTGTGCACCACCTCTACAACCTTCAGAAGGTCACATGCGACGATGATGTCATAATTGCTTTGAAGAGGCCTCGAAAGTGGGCAACTTGCTAGCCCTAATAGGGCAACCATTATGCAAAAAAAAATTTGATTTTCATGTGTTCACACACAAAGGCTCCTCAATGGGTTCTTATTAAGGGTTTACAACCTTTATTTCAAGAACAAGAGGTCACACTACCAGAAAATCAGCGAAAATCAATGGAATTACCGACAAAATTATTTTGTCGGTAATTTTTACCGACGAATATAATTGTGTCTCTAATTTTATCGGTCTATACCGACAGATCTTTTTTTGTCAGTAATAATTACCGACGACATAGATTTCGTTGGCAATTCGATCAATAGATACAGACGGAATAATTCTGTCGGCATTTACCAACCGAAATGCTGACGAAATATATAGAATTCTGAAACAAAAAAACAGTTTGATGATGTGGAACTTTTTCAGACGATTTTACTGATGGAATGATTGAGGCTGGACCCAGCCCAACCTTTTTGGGATGGGTCGGTGCTACCGGCCCATTAAACAGTGGATCTCTCCACTGTTCACCTACAACGTGAACAGTGGAGAAGATGACGTAGACGAAGAAGAAGGAGGTGGAAGAGGAGGGGGAAGCTGACCTACGGCTGCTCACGGTGCTGCTGGTGGCGGTGGCAAAACGCCGCTTTTGACGGCAGTGGAGGTGCCGACGATGACGGTTCTCACCATTTCTTCCCCTGTTTTTTTTCTCTGTTTTCCTTCTCTGCTTCTTCTTTCTTCTTTTTTTCTCTCTCGGTTCTCTCCTCTCTATCCCTATTCTGCTCCTCTCTTCTTTCTTTCTCTTTCTCTGTTTTCCTTCTCGTTTTCCTCTGTTTTTTCTTCACCCCTCGGTTTTTTCTCTTTTTCCTATTTTCCCCTCCTTTATGCTCTCTCTTCCCCTGTATTTATAGGCAAAAACAGGGGGGGAGGCCTACTACCCCTGCCTAATCATGGCGTAGGGGTAGGGTGGCCAGGGCGGCCACTGTGCAGCCGCCCCAAGACCACTTAAGGGACATGTTCCCTCTGTTTTTCACCCCGTGGTAGGCCACGGGTCAGAACTTAGGCAAGTAGGGGGCTTCAATCGGCGTCTTTTTGAGTTTTAGGAGAGAGAGGGAGAGGAGAAAAGCAGGGGAGAAAATTCTTCTTCTTCCCCTACCTCGCGCGTCCAGGGGAAGAAGAAGACCCACAGTGCCGTTCAAAACGGCACCATTTGGGTCTTTTTTTTTTTAAACAGTGGATGAGACGACACCGTTTTACCCAAAATGCGCCGTTTCATTTAAAAGAAATGGCGGAAAAATCGTGCCAAAGTCCAAATCAGACCTCAATTTGTGATCTGTTCAATCAAGTCCTAAATTTCAATTTTGATTTTAAAAATCAAATCAAATGCATCCCTGCCAAATTCAATTGCCGTCCCTGAAGTTGGCCGCCTATTTCACTTTAGTCCTTGGTCTCTGATTTATGCAATTTAACCCTCAATTGATCAATAAACTTTTAATTTCTTCAATTTGGCCCCTTATTCTGTCAATTACAGCCCCTTTATTTACGTGTGTTTTCCAGTTTGGTCATTGGTTTCGGAATTTTTCAATTTAGTCCCTAATTGGCCATCAAACTTCAATATTTTTGCAATTAGGTACCTGATTTGACCAAATTAACTCTCAAAAATTATAATTTGACCCCAGAACTTTAATTTCTCCCAATTAAAGCCCAAATTGACTTAAAAATCAATTTTTCTTCTAATCAAACCCTCCATAAATTTAATTAAACCTTCAATAAAATTTAATTGAGTCCATAAACATCTGATTTTGGACTTTTCTTCCTCAAATTGAATTTTCTTTGTCAAGAGAGCTCTCATCAGTCAACAAAATACTATCAAATTTTAATCTTTGTATTTTTTAACCTCCTTAACCAAATTATAGTCATTTTCAGGGCGCTCCTGCATCCTCTTCTCACTGCCATTATGTTTTTATTTTTTTTATCTCGAATATATATATATATTGGAAGAGAAAAAGTGAATTTGGGGAATAACCCAAAAATGGGTTATGACAAGTATAAAAAAAAACTAAAACCTAAACAAATTGACATTGAAAGGTCATCCTTAGCCATTTTCAGAGCACTCCGACATCCTCTTCTCACTGCTATTATTATTTTTTTTATCTCGAATATAGGATGACCTTTTAATATGTTGAAAACTACAATCAAAACAATAAAAATTCGCACCAATTCTTGCAAAAACAAAACACAAACGAAGAAGAGAAGAGAAGATGAAATGAGGAACGGAGAAAAAATGAACCATAGGGGGGCTGGGTTTTATACAACAATTTTACCGACAGCTTTACCGACGGAAATTAGAATAATATTTTCATGGTGGTGGCATTAAATTTCTGTCGGTATATTTTGAATTTCATACTAAAATTTTAAAAGTCCCTCCAGAATTTTTGAAGTCCGTCGGTATATAGGTGTCAAAGCACGCGCATTGGAATTTGCAGTTGCCATTGGTGATTCCGTCAGTATCCGTACCGACCGACCTAGCACTCTGACAGTCGCACGCACCTCTATGATGATATACCGACGGTCTGTCCGTCAGAAACAGCGTTGGTGATTGTGGCATGGGCAGTAAATATTTTGTAACTCTCAGTAAAATACCGACTGTCACAGGCCGTCGGTATGGTCGTCGGTGATTGTGGTAAATGCAGTAAATATTTTACAACTCTCGGTAAAATACTGACAGACGGTTTCCATCAGTATGGACGTCGGTGTTTGTGTCATATGTTTACATATTTTGTTTGTATTGCCGATTTATCCTCCTGCGCAAACACTTAAATTGCAAACTTACCGCATAGCACAATAATAATAGCAAACAATTATAAAATAAATATTTCATGTTCTAAAATATCATCCATAATATTACATTATAAAAAAGGCTTTACACTTGAATTTTAATTGAATTTTCATGTTCTGATCATATTTAGTCAGGATTTTCCTCTTCGTCGTCAATTGAATTGTTATCAGCTCCATCGCACTCTTCAATGTGGCTATCATCATCTTCATCGACATTTGCTAGTCTACTAGAGCTCAAAACAACATTCAACTCCTCTATGTCAACATTAACAAGAGTATCATCGAAAACATGAAAATTTGAATTTTCTTCTAAGTCAATTAAAGGAGCAACTCGATATGGTTCAACCAACTCACTAACTTGAAAGACTTCATCTCTCACATTTGTGTCTTCGTTCTCATCTTGAACAACCTCGACACGACCCCTGGGTTTTGTTTTTAAAACAGATAACCAATCAACTCTTGATCGATTCTTTCTAAAGGAAGGGGTGTATGTGTAATAAACTTGTTGGCATTGCTTTGCGAAAACAAAGACATTGTTTACATTGCGGAGTTTAGCTTTTAAATTGATTTCAACGAGACCATAGTGAGGATCTACTTTGATTCCACTGTTAGTTGTGTCATACCAATAGCATTTGAATAAAAACACTCTATACTGCTCGCTATGATATTGCAATTCGATGACCTCTTCTAATTTCCTATAGTAGTCAACTTCAAACTATCTACAAGTCGATCCTTTAATAAACATATATCCATTGACAAAATACTCGTTATAGCACTTGACTTTTCTTTCAGGGCCCAGGCTTAGTAAAGACAATGAAATAGCAGCACTACCTCCCATTTGATAAACCTTGTATATCAAATACAACAATAATCAATAAACGGACATTCTGTAATATTGACGTACAATTACCTTGCAAGATATAATAAGTTTTTGATAGGACTTACATGTGTTCTAAACCACGTAGCAAATTGTTCATCTTGTAATTGAAAGATTTGGGATTCGGTCAGCTGTGAGGTATTGGATAGTAAATATCATCGATGTTGCCTATAAGGTTGTTCAAAATTATATGAGTTTATAATATCAAAATATATAAATAGTACACTCTTGACAAAGTTTAAGTAGTACATCTACTTACTTAATAAAAGGTCTTAGCTCATCACAGTTAAATAGAACATAATAGTATGCTTGTCTGAACTCTATTTCAGACACATATCTTTCCCTTACGGCATTTTTAGGTGTGGGTCGTCTAGGATTGGAGAATATTGACAAGTTCCCACTTGAAGGCACTTCACCACCATCATCATGCCGTGGAACACTGTTGATTCTCGTTCTCAAATGAGGTTCGAAATAGTACGAGATAAATGTTGAGATCTCCTCAACAATATAGGCCTCACATATTGAAGCCTTAACATGCACCTTGTTCTTAACCCTTTTTTTTTAGATTGAATAAGTACCTATATATATATAGAATTAAACAAAAATTATCAATTAAAAAAAAACAATGAAAAACTTTTAATTATGAATTACATTGCAACTGTAATATCTAACCTCTCGAATGGATACATCCATCTATACTGGATCGGTCCTCCAACTTTTACCTGATACGGTAAATGTATGGGTAGATACTCCATTGAGTCAAAAAATGATGGAGGGAATATCATCTCAAGTTTGCATATTTTCTCGATGATATTCATTTCAAGCCTTTCAATGTGATCAACATTCAACTTGCTGGAGCATATATCTCTAAAGAAATGACTGATCTCCGTGAGTGCATCCCATATCCCCTTTGGCAACAAATCACGAAAAGCTAATGGAATGAGTGTTTGTATAAACACGTGGTAGTCATGACTCTTTATTCCATATAATCTGTATTCCTCCATATTAACCAGCCTTGATATGTTCAAGGCATGTCCATCGGGAAAACACAGACTCTTAAGCCATTTGTAGACTAGTAGTTGTGCATTTTTCTCTAACACGAAGCTTGCTCTGGGTTTTGCAACCCGTGACCTATCAAAAACCAACTCCATATATTTGCGGTTACAGAACAATGTTAAATCCAATATAGCCTTGATGTTGTCATTTGTCTTCCCCTTCACATCTATGACGGTGTTGAAAATGTTCTCAAACAAGTTCTTTTCTATGTGCATGATGTCAAGGTTATGGTAGAGGAGATTGCTCTTCCAATAAAGAAGCTCCCAAAAAATACTTCGCTTTACCCAATTATGAATCAAACCAAAACCAGGAAACTTCTGCTTACCTGATTGGAAATCAAATACAATGTCACCGTACTTTGATACAACATCATGCAATTCGTCACCAGAAAGACATGGGGTTGCAACATCCTTTTCAGCTCTGCTAACAAAAAAATCATTTTTGTTCTTTCTGTACTTGTGATTCGTTGGCAAGAAATGACGGTGACAGTAAAAAAAAAAAAAAGCTTTACCTCCATTTGTTAGCGTGAATGCCTTGTTGTTTTCCATACAGTATGGACATGTTAGTTTTCCATGCGTGCTCCAACCAGAAACCATTCAATAAGCTGGGAAATCATTGATAGTCCATTTCAAAGCTGCTCTCATAACAAAATTATGTTTCCTCGATATACCATAAGTCAAAGCTCTGAAGGACCACAACTGTGTCAACTCATCAATCAACGGTCGAAGACAAACATCTATATTTCAGCCCAGACTGCTCGTACCTGGTATGACCATAGATAAAAATATGAACTCCAGCCTCATACACATCCCCGGTGGCAAGTTATAAACCGTCAGTATGACTGGCCAACAAGAATAAAAAGCAGCAAATTATCCGAATGGGTTGAATCCGTCTGTACACAACCCAAGATGCACATTCCTTGATTCAGCTGAAAAGTGAGGATGCACACTGTTAAAGTGTTTCCATGCTTCGCCGTCAGAAGGATGCACCATCACTCCATCAACCGTATTATGTAATTGGTGCCATGTCATGTGCTCAGCAGTCCTTGGTGACATGAATAACCTCTGCAATCTAGGTGTGATTGGGAAGTATCTAAATTTCTTATATGCCACGAGATTCTTTCCCATGCCAGTTCTGGGTTTGTAATGGGAATGCCCACATGTCATCCACTCGGTCAACTCAGCATTTTCAAGGTAGTAAATCATGCAGAAGTTAGGGCACATGTCAATTTTCTGGTATCCTAAACCGAGGGGTTTCATTATGGACTTAGCAGCATAAAAGTTCTCTTTAAGCTTGTTCTTTTTAGATAAAATGCTTCTCGCCCATTCCATAATTTTGTCATAACTAGCCTCACTCAACCTATGATCTGACTTGATGGTGAACACCTGTGCTATGGGTGATAATTTACTATGGTTCGTGCACCCATCCCATAATGGTTCGTCAGAATATTTCAACAGATCAAAAAACCTTCCTGCATCTGCATTAGATTCTTCTTCTATGATTGGACATTAACTGACATTACCTTGATTCATTCTCATTGCATCCATAACCATATTCCTGTAAGGATTACTGTTGTCATTTTCAACTTCATGCATGTTACTAGCACTAAAAGTTGACCCAACCACCCTTTCTACCATGCTCTTATTAGGATCATTAGGAACAAATAGTTCTCTGTGTGCATACCAACACATGTAATCCTTTATGAACCTTTTGGTTAGAAGATGCATTGTTACAACATCTGAATGCAGAAACTTTTTATTTTTACACTTCCTGCATGGACACCTAATACTGCCATCAGTAAAATTTCTCGGAATAGATCTTGTGAAATTAATAAAACCCTGAACCCCATTACAATAATCCATCCTCCGCAATCCTTGGGGTGAGTCTCGATACATCAATGAACGATCATCCATGACTTCTATTGAACCTCTATAAAATTATGATGACAACATGTATTAATTAACTATGTCACGTAAATAAATTTGCAAACATATTGGTTTGCCCTGACATTATCCAACAAACTAAAAAAACACTTATGTTACATATTCATTATCAATTATCAACGTCCATACAAATTTATACATATATAAATGTACGGAAATCACAACTCCGCAATAGAATTGATAAAAATTAAAATGGACCCACTAAACAAACTATTATTTATTTCATCACAACACATCTAATTCGGTGTAATTCAAACAAAGTTTCAACAATTTACAAACAAATACAATTTGAAAAAATCTAAAACAAACTATAACAACGATAAAATTATACATTCATACTACAAGTTTCTTTGACAAATAACAATAAAACAAGTACATACCTTAACAAAATACATATACTAAAAAACAAATTGACATTTAAATGTTAAAATTAAAAAGGATAGATTTACTTACAAAAAATGATAAAATCCACAATAAATCGGAGAACGGATGTTGTGACCACGTACAAAAGTATAAGAAAGATAAGTGCTTGTGTTAAGAAGAGAGGGATATTTTTAGGGGGGTGGGTGGTTGTGTGCTGTTTGGGAGGGGAGAGTTGGGATGGGGAAGAAGAAGGAGAAATAGAGGAGGAGAGAGTCTGCAGAGAGTGGATATATTGGCTTTTACCGATGGAATTACGACGGACACGTCCTATCGGTATACCCGTTGGTAATTCTGACGGTGAATGGGTCACGTCACTGTACGGAGATCCCGGTTTGGATCCCTCAATCATTCCATCAGTAAAATCGTCTGAAAAAGTTCCACATCATCAAACTATTTTTTTGTTTCAGAATTCTATATATTTCGTCAGCATTTCGGTTGGTAAATGCCGACAGAATTATTCCGTCTGTATCTATTGATCGAATTGCCAACGAAATCTATGTCGTCGGTAATTATTACTGAC
>Ga0307517_10014834_pt1 | contig 10417 bp, 8 predicted proteins | sample 23_EM_MG_FD_194515 | JGI IMG/M metagenome (GOLD analysis project Ga0307517, IMG submission 194515) | Populus trichocarpa ectomycorrhiza microbial communities from riparian zone in the Pacific Northwest, United States - 23_EM | ecosystem: Host-associated > Plants > Roots > Unclassified | place...
TTGCCGGCTAATTGAGCAATAAAAAAATCATTTATCAAAACAGTCATTTTCAAATTGACAAAAAGCTAATATATTTATATATATAAAATGTTAGTTGCAACAAAAAGGTTTCTTTTTGGAGATTGCCTAATGTTTGGTAAGATTTATGTGATGATCAATGCAAGAAAAGGAAAAAAAAAAAAAGGTAGATGAACAAAGAATTATTCAAATTAATTATTACTATTTTATATGTTAGGTTGATTCTATTTTAATATATCAATTCCGTTGACATTCATATTTCATCAATTAAAGGATTTAGACAAATTTATTAAATACAATAAATATATTGTATCAAATCGAATCAAGATAAAAATACTTTTTTAAAATTATTTAAATCAAGAATTTAATTTTAATTGACATATAAGTTACTAATATCAAAATACCTGTGATTTGATTTCTAAAAAATATATTATATGAAAATGAAAAATCATAAATACTTTTATTTTTATATCTTAAAATAAAATAAAAAAATATAGGTAATCTTGATATTAATTATGTTTTTAATTAATGTTACCATTGAATTTTCAAAAATTCTCAATTAAATATAAATACTATTGTTGTTTATAATTATTAAAAAATCAAGGATGAATGTTATGGGAAAATAATGGATTTTGTATTAAAAAATGAAAAACAAGAAAAAATTAATTTACAGTTGAAATATTACGATTCTTTTCTTTTTTCTTATATATTCTAAATATAAATTGGATTAATCTATAATTGAACCCTCTTAAAAATCTAGCAAAATGAATGAATCATATATTCTTCATACCCCTAAAATACAATACTACTTGCATGATTTTATTATATAATTTCTTGTTATCCATAATAAAATTTTATTAGTTGATTTTTATTAATAAATAATATTGTGAAACGAATGACATGGTAATTTAGAGTTTTTTTTAATAAATTAAAATGATATTTTTTATATTTTTAATATAATATAATAAAAATATCTAAAAAATATTAATTTTATTTTTAAAAAAATAAAAAAATTCAAAAAAATCTTTGAAAAGCAAACAAATAGACACGAAAATAGATACAGAAAAACGTCTAAAAATATAAAAAGTCTTCCCTCTCATCCTCGCATCCTTCTCTTCTAATATTATAAATATTAATAGTTACAGTTTAATTATTACAGTTAATTCACTAAAATTGACATTAAACAATTTTTTTACAGAAAAAACAAATTCAATTTTTTTTTAACAAATTAAGAAAGAGAGAAGAAACGGTCTTTTTTGTTCTTTTATTATTTTCTTCTCTTAAAACAATTCTTCAAGTAAATGGCGACGGAGGACAACAAGCTCCTCCTCCTCCTCTTCCTCCTCCTTTTCTCTTCTTCTTCGTCATTCTTCGCGATCTCATTTTCATTCGTCAGGTACTCTCTCTCTCCCCGTACGTTTGTACGTATGCACACACACACACACCTTCATATACACCTATATTATTCGTATTTCCATGCGTACATACATTTTGATCTGATCATCCGATCACTGCTGCTTATCGATTCCATTTCAATCGAAGCTTCCAATTTATCGTTATTTTATTGATCAATTTCATTTAATTTGTTTTTCATTTACGTTGGTTTATTTTTTTGCATTTATTAATCGAATAATCAGTTAATTAGGGTTGATTAACTTTGATTTTCGCAATTGCAGTTGTTGATTTTCTCAGTTACGCGGTGATGATAATTTGGAAGGATTAAGAAACTACTTAGAGAGAGAAAGAGAGTGAGAGGAAGAGAGAGAGGGGAGTTTTTTTTTTTTTTTGTAAATGTCCGGTGGTGAGAGAGAGGAGAAGCAATGGAAATGTGGAAAAGCGATTGCGGTGGCGAATTTACAGAGAGTAGGAACAATGGTGAGGGATATAGGAGAGCCTTGTCTTTCACAATCACCTATAAAGGTTGTTATACTTGTAAGACACTACTGTCTCTCATTTATTCAGTTACTTTTTATATTTTGTTAGGTTTCATATTGTTCGTTTATAGTTACTATTGTGATCGGGATTATGCTGTTGATGCGGTAGGTAGGAAGAATGCTTAAGCCGGAGAAGTGGCAATCGACTTTTGATAGTAATGGAAAGGTTTCAAGTTTTCGGAAAGCGCTGAAGTTGATTGTTTTAGGGGTATGCTGTTTCACGGTTGCTATATTTGATATCATTCATTAATTCCATTTTCAGTCCTCCTTTGAATAATGAGATGGTGCTGATTTGGTTCTTGCATATAATTTTGGTTCGCTTATCATTATGAAGTGGGCTGGACTTTCCATGTAACTATTTAACGTTGTTTGCTGCATGGCAGGGTGTGGATCCATCTATTAGGCCACAAGTTTGGGAGTTTCTACTTGGCTGTTATACACTGGGAACCACTGCTGAGTACCGGAGGCAGCTGAGGACAGCACGAAGGTATTTAAGTTTTTTCAATTTTTGACCATATTCAGATGCTAAATTTATGTGTTATTTGTGTGCCCAATATTAGCTGATTCTTTGTTGTTTTGGCTTTCATGCCAAACTAAGAATGCATGAGAGCTGTCTATAGTTTTTCATCGTCAGCTTTCCATTCCAGTCTTTGCTTATATATATGGATAAAAAGAGGGAAGATTTTATGTTGTTGGCTGTTATGATCTTAGCCAAAGACATGCATGCCCAAACAAAATATTCTCTTTTGGGCTTCAGCATTATTAAGTTGAGCCCTATTGCAGTTGTATTGTGCTCACCTTTCAGTCTTAATAGACAGGGTTCAGTTCTTCCATTTAAAAAGAATTGCTGTGATCCTTTTGCTATCATCAATGCCTGACTGGACATAACCCAACAAGCTGCAGCAGACTGTCATTAGAGAGTTTGCAGATAACAAAACATGATGCGCACACATCATGTATATTAGCACAGTGAAAATATCATTAACTCCATACCTTTGATCTTTTTTTTCTCTTGTTTTCTTTTCACTAAACCTGTGATGTATATATACCATATTGATTTCTTTTTCAGTTTGCCATACTTGCATGATGCAATGGTTAGCTTTTAACACGGTTTATTATTGATTTTTTCTTCTTTTTTTTTTTTTGTGTGCGTGTGTGTGGTGTGTATTTATCTGGCTTAACCAAGTTATTATTGAAGTACTGGGGCAAAAGAAGCTGTTTTAGTTTTTTTTTAGTATCTTTGAACCGTCCAGAATCCCCAGCTTTATGAAGTCTTTTATGCAGGGAACGCTACAGAGACCTCATCGAGCAATGCCAAAAAATGCATTCAAGTGTAGGAACCGGTGCCCTTGCGTTTGCTGTGGGGTCCAAAGTTATGGATATGAGGACACCATCCAAGGATGATGGGAGAGGGGAAGAAGCTACTGTCAAAAGTAGACAAACCTCTGTAGATGTTACTAACAGCTTAGAGAATTATAGCGATTGGAATAATAATTGTACAGATACAGCGTGCACGTGTGCAGGGCAAAGTTCTAGTGATTCTGCTGGACTTGTCAGTGTGAGGGGAAGCTCAGATAGTGCAGCACATGATTCTTCTTGTTTCATACCTACTTCTGGCCCACTCAATAGTGATTCTCCAAAAAGAGGTGGAGAGGCTCATGGATCAGAGTATGTAGTGGAGAGTTATTTTGATTTTCCTCCTTTACCTGTCACGAATTTGTTTGACAAGAGAGAAGATAAGAAAGAAAGTGGTGTGCTTGATGACAAACCACGTACACAAAGAAAATTGAGATTTCAAGATGACAGGATGCACAGTTTTCAAATTAATAATAATGTAGATTTAATTATTGAATCCAGTGGGGAACCATCTAACCATGCTTCACCTCAGAAGAAATCTGAAATTGAATTAGTTCACCAAGAGGACCATGAACCAGTATTACAGTCCAATAATCTTGGTAATGAGAAAGAAATAGTGGACAAATTGAGAATAGCTGATGTTCCTGAGACACCATTGTTAAATGGAACAACATCTAATGGAGGGGTGGCTGGTGAGAACAGAGTGTCTGAATGGCTCTGGACATTGCATCGAATAGGTACCTCAGTTACAGATTTGTAGTTTCATTTTGAAAGAAAAGCACTGAATGTATCTCATGAATTTTAATGTTATTGCTATTCCTTTGAGCTGACAGCCTTTTCTTCTTTCAGTTGTTGATGTTGTAAGAACAGATAGTCATCTTGAATTCTATGAGGATAAAAGAAATTTAGCTAGGATGTCTGACATCCTTGCTGTCTATGCATGGGTTGATCCAGCCACTGGTTATTGTCAAGGTTGCTCTATTAAATTTTAGTCTTCTTCAGTAAAACCCTTACCTATGTTCAAATCTATGAAAATTGTATTCTATTTGAAACTTTAAGCATAAAGTTTGCATGACCATGTGGTTATCTGGTTTTAGGTATGAGCGATCTGCTGTCTCCTTTTGTTGTTCTCTTTGAGGACAATGCTGATGCATTTTGGTGCTTTGAGATGCTTCTACGGAGAATGGTATTACTAACCCTGGCAAACATTTTTAGCTGGATAGCTCGATGTTCTTCTCTAACATGTGTTTTCCTCCTATCCAGCGTGAAAATTTTCAGATGGAAGGACCAACTGGGGTCATGAAACAGTTGCAAGCATTGTGGCACATCTTGGAACTCACAGACAAAGAAATGTTTGCACACCTATCACGTATTGGTGCTGAAAGCCTCCATTTTGCGTTCCGGATGCTGATGGTTCTCTTCCGCCGAGAGTTATCTTTTAGTGAGGCTCTGCGGATGTGGGAGGTTTGTTCAGTTGTTCTCCTGCACTGAATGCAATAAACTGTAAACTTTATAATATTGTCCTGATCTAACATGCATACCATGACAACAACTAGCTTGAATAGTTTTGCTAAGCTGATTATGGTATAACATGGAATACCATCTAACTAGAGGTCTTCTGTAATTACTTAGTCTTCCTAGGTTTCTTTGTATCCTTAGGTAATCTGTCAAGATTGCTTGATAATTTCCTGAAATCTGTTTGTTCTCTTCTAAGAGAATGCAGTAATGGAATGTGTTGCTTTGTGGCACTAGAATGAAAAGTTTGGTCTGCAGAACCATGTGGTTGTTCAACTGAACTAGGAAACATCAGAAAAAGGCTGGCATTGCTATTATTGTGTGGATCAGGCATTTCTGAATGTAGAAATAAAGCATGAATCAGTTTTATGAAAGTTGGATGGCAATGCACTTAACTGATAAGTGCTTCTGAGTTCATTTAAGCGCAACGGATAATCCCTGGCCTTTAATTAGCGTGAACATGGCTTTTTAAAAGCATCATGTCTTTAGAAGAATCATGAATCCCAATGAGAGGTTGTAACTTTTTTGCATTATCTCAGGAAGTTGAAATTATTCTGACTTTAATGAAATCGTCGATAATGCAGATGATGTGGGCTGCTGATTTTGATGAATCTGTTGTGTGTGATCTAGAGGAGAATTGTCTGGATGCACTGTTGCTAAATGTTCCAAGGGATTGTGAAGGAGATACAAGGGAAGAAAGCATTGAAAATAGTGATGGTAGTTCAAGGGATGGTTCACAATCAAAGCATGGAAATATTGAGCACCCAACGTCTGACAACACTGGAATGAAATCCACATCAGCTTATAACTTTTGTGGTTTCACAAAGAATTTTTGGTCAAGAAATGACCGCATGCAGATTACCAATGCAATCTCATCAACTAAGAACGGGGATGACGAATTACCTGTTTTCTGTGTCGCTGCTATTCTCATCATGAACCGGCAAAAGATAATCAAAGAAACTCGCTCGATTGATGATATGATAAAGGCAGGTGTATGGTTTTGTAGTTCTATTACACTGTCTTCTTATAATTAATGTGTTTGTCATAGCTTTGTGACTGTTAATCCTTATCTCTCCTGAAGTGATCTGTGAGACTAAATAAATCTAGTTTATCCGAGTGTGCTCTAGGGAATTTCTTCTTGCACTAAATCTCGAGAAAAGAAACTTAAGGAACTTACATATGAGGTAGTTTTGCTCTATTTGTGCTCTTGGATTAACAGCACTACTGTCTGGTATGATTATGGGTTCTTGTAAAATTGCTGGCTATTTTCACTGTTAAATTGAAGATCGATGTCATATGGATCCTCATCAATATATGCATAGTAAAAAATAAAACACTTGTGTCATTTAATGACAGGACTTTGTTTTGTTTCATTATTTTACTCATTTCACTGACATGTATTTAAATGATTGCAGATTTTCAATGATAGGCTGCTGAAGATTCATGTTAAAAGATGCATACGCACAGCGACCAAACTTCGGAAGAAATATTTTTTCAAGGTTAGGTGCTCATTAATTTATTTCACTTGAATTAAACAGTAATCTGGTTTTTCCTTTCCCTCTACATAGAAATTGCATCTGTCAGATGAGTGTTCAGTTCTGTGGTATATCTTTCTTTCATGACGCCTTTCTTAAAACTAAATTCTTTGAATCAGCTGATCAAAAGCAAGAACCCTGTAGTCCAGAATGGTGAATAAGACTGCCAATTTTAGTATTCATTTCACTGACAGAGGCACCATGTTGGCACTTAGAGCTGGTAGCGGTAGTCTGGGATGCTGATTTTGAGTACGGCCTTACAATGTTTTGTTATTTGGATCTTTTATGATGGAGTTATTTAAAGAAAAGTGCTGTTGCCATTCAAAGATATTGTACAGTTGATTGTACTTCCATTGTCTCCTTCACATCTTTGTGAGGTAACTACTGTCAGGTTCTCTTCCCTTTCCTTATTGCAATGAATTACCTGGTGCCAATAAAATTGTAAAGTCATAAACACTTGAGTATTATTTGGCATCTAAGTTCTTCATCATGATCACTTGCATCATTCTTAAAATGAAATACATATTCGTTCTAGTGAGTTGTGAGTTTGATGAAATGGTTATGGGCCATGTATTTTTGTTTTGGATCATGGTTCTTTGTGGTTTTGAATTTGGTCAGTTTATATGAACAAAAGAAATGCGATTGATGAGATCAAAGATTAAACCAGTAATTAAATGGAAGAATGATTAGGGACAAATACCTCATATCAGATAATTTTCAAAAGGTTTATTTATTTTTTAATTTTTGTTTGGTTTTCCCCTAAGCCAAATAGAATAAGCTTCAATGAAGGTGCTATATGTGACAAGCCGTTTAATTACGTTGTTCATTGTTGGTATAAAGTTTTTGTTCAAACTACCATTGTTCAATGGCATGTTAGTTTCTTTAAGGAGCCTAACAGAGTTTATGGTCGAACTTAAGTCTTCCCCTTTGTTGACCTGTATCTTTCTTCCACTCATAAACATGTGAGAGCTTCTTTGCTCTTGAGTTTGAGATTTCTGATTCTGTAACAACATATGTCGGCCCTCCTGGGTCATTTTACATTGAAACACCATATTTAGTTGCAGCAGATGAGGATTACTGGGAATAAAGAAGGATGCACTGTGCAAATTGTCATTTTCTAAAATATCTCTACACTGTAAAAAATGGGTTGGGACATTGGTGCAACTGAAATTTATAACTTTACATGCTTGGACTGATCTAATTCTTTAGAAGGTTTTTTTGGTCATGGTGCGGATAATCATTGCTTGACTCACATTTTTTAATTATAAATTTGAACCTGCTGGTGTGTTTATTTACTTCATTTCTTGTAGTTTTATGTTCAGTAACATTTTTTTGAAGCTAGACCATGCATATAATTGTAGTTGTGGTCAATTTAAGGATTTTCAAATTTTTTTTTTGCAATGTTACAGCATTCTCCTTTCATTTTCCTATCCTCCTTTTGAGGCCAACGGAAAGATCTAAAGGTGCCAACAAGTTCATCTTTGGTGCATCCAGGTTCTTATCATTTAACTGCTATGATAATTCTCACAGGTTAGGCAAAGACAACGTTTTCTTTTCCATTGATTTCATTTTTCCAAGTATTTAGAGGGCAAATTATTATAAAGAGAAAAGAGAGGTAGAGAGGGAGCGAATTGTTTTGACAATTTTGATTGCCTTGTGCTTTTGTTGAAAGGAGTTCAAAAAATAAACTAAAAGTTATTGAAAGTCATCAACAATTGCAATGGTTGAAATGCTGAAGGTGAGTTCTTAACTTGAGCAGGAGTTGTGTAATTTTATTTGTAGAAAGGAAACATTTTTTTCAGGCACATATTTGTATCCTCTATCCTCGACACAAAACAATATCATTTAATTGACAGTATTTTTATGATGACAAATCTACCCTTGTCAAGATCACATCTCTTAGGTTTTATTGGGGTTTGCCATCATTTATGTATCGGCAATTTCGGCGTATCTCTCCTGCATTTCCTGTTAGCACATTGATGTTTCCCATCCTACTCATTGATAGAGCAAGTGACCTTCTTAAGTACTCAAAACCACCAGCAAATTCTTGTGTTATCTGTAGTGTGTCATTGCTGAAAAGTAGTTGCTGATCAACTCCTAGGACAGACTGGTAGGAGAGAACCCTCTTGTAGAAGGATTCTGTAAAGGTGTATTTAGAGCTAGATTCTGGGTTTAGAAACACCAGTGGGTCAGATTGGCCCTTTTTGGTTCTTTGGGGACATTGCTTTCTCATTTGATCTGCAAATGCTTTGTTCATGCTTGGGTCTGGCCTTCCGGTATTGTTGAAATTGTACAGTCGGTCCAAAATGTAGCGACAATGTGTTCTCCCCATTGAGTGTGCCCCTGATAAGAGTCATATGAGAATTGCCAGAATATGAACTTAAATTTGGGGCAATATGTGGAAGTACCTCTTGACTTGGCACATTTGCATTTGACTGACTTTTTTTCTTTTCAACTTGAACTTCTTTAGAATCACGGCAGTTACTTAGTTATGTGGGACAAGATTTTAACATTAAGATTATAGAAAAACCTTCGAACTAAGGAACACATTTATAGATTCGTCAAATATTACTGATTTCTCGAGTTGTAATACTTTCAGTGCTTACCTAATAGTGTTCCCAGGTCCAACACATCCAGGCCTCTAGACTTGAAATATGCCAATGCTTCTCCCCCTGAGATGGATGGTGATGGGAGATCCACCGTTGATGCTTTTGATGACACTCCATCCCTTCTTCCTGTGAACACGGGATAAGCTGGTCCGCCTGCCTGTTGGGTAGATGGGTTATAGATTAGTAACAAAATTTAAGTGTCCATGAAGTTTTTATTTGAATTTAGGCAAAATTTAAGTTTTTATTTGAATTTAGGCAAAATAGGCTATTGCGCTACTGTGTCTAGGTCAATATGCAGGGTGTGTAGGATGTTACCAAATGAACAGCATCCCTGGTAGCCAGGTTGAGAATATCAGCACAAGAGACAACACCAGGACACCGTATCTCAAGAACTTCTTTTATTTTGTCAATGGCCACAAATCCTCCGAGACCCCAGTTTTGTGGAGCTGTCTTCTCTGAGTCTGGTCCGTCAAGAAGAATCGATGCATCACAGCCCTAAGTTAGATAAGAAGAAACAAGTACTAATTATTTCTCAGCAAGTGAAATGGCTTGCCTTGCTTGGTAAAGACACCGAATAAGAGTGGAAGGAAGAAACGTAGAATAAGATTGAATGGTTGAGAGAGACATACAGTCACAAAGCAATCCGAGTAGAGCAACCGAAGAAGCTTGGCAGTAATGCTTCTATCTTCCTTCCAAAATAACTCCACCTGGTGCCTAACAAACTCCTCTGCATAGGTGCATGTAGTATGCTGCCGGTAGTAATGCCATTTCAACTTTACCGGTGGTTGCAGTGTTATCCCGGCATCCACATTTGCTATACACAAGCATAATGCAATAGCCAGTAGCGGGAAAAACACGGACTTCAGACCTCTCCTCATTTTATCTCCAAGCTATTTCACTCTGAATGCAGCAAGCTTTGTTAACTGATCATGGAATGCATGAACGACGATTTACTTCTTTTATAGACCAGCTTTTCGGGGTAGTCCACGTGGCATTAGGTTGGATTAAATTTGATAAATAAACTATTTATATAGTTCTTAATTATAATGTTTAGTCTATGATGTTAGTATTAAGGCACCGTGTGAGGGCACACGGCAACTCACATGCTCCAAGGTGTGTTCAACATTCTTCTACGCCATTTTGCTATCAAGCAACAAAGGAAACGTTATCAGTAAGGAACGTGTAAGCATGTGACTTTTACCTTGGATTTAGGGTTTTCATTCTACTAGGCACAATTTTCTGTGATCCAAAATTTTTTTAGGTATCTAGAGTGTCATTAACATTTATGTGGTGTGTTGTCCTAGATGATGAAAATAGTGGATGTTATTCTGAAATTTCACTTACAAATATATTAAAATAATATATATTTTTTTATTTTTTTATTTTTAATTTTAATACAAGTACATCATCATTAGAAAATACAAAAAAAAAAAGAGTTTAAATTAAAAAA
>Ga0307517_10014835_pt1 | contig 10417 bp, 8 predicted proteins | sample 23_EM_MG_FD_194515 | JGI IMG/M metagenome (GOLD analysis project Ga0307517, IMG submission 194515) | Populus trichocarpa ectomycorrhiza microbial communities from riparian zone in the Pacific Northwest, United States - 23_EM | ecosystem: Host-associated > Plants > Roots > Unclassified | place...
TTTTTAATGACTCCTAGGAATATCTTTTGGTCCTTTTTGTTGTACACAAGGCTACCCCTAGGATTAAACAGGTTCTTCGTTGAAAGGAGGGATGCAGAAACAAGAAGGAAAATGACAAAAAAAAAATCCAGCAAGTTTAACTGTTCTAAGTCAGGTGATATTTTGTTAATTGTCTCGAAAAGTTTAGGTGTATATATAAGCTTGTAGCCCAATACAACACAGAAGAAAATAAATAGGAGAATTAAAGTTTGCAACAACTAATTAGAAAACAAATGGTAGAATTAAGGTGTTATTTTGTAAGTAGTTGATGTTACAACAGTTTTTCAAAAAGTAGCTATTAGAAATGTTAAAAAGCTTTTATGAAACATATAGTTATTAGAAAATTAATTCCAAGAGTTTAAAAAATTGTAGTGTCATTTTAAGGGCTAAAAATAAATTATTACTAAAGACAAAAGGTTCAGAAAGTATAGGTGTTGTCTCGCGCGCGCGGGGTCAATAAAAGGTTTTCTCTTACACGACCTAACTTTATATACGCGAGCCTACCACCTTATCCTTGTTGGTTACTAGCCTACATCAAAGTTCACTTTATAAACATTAAAAAGAAGGTCTTATTTTTCCAATGTGAAATTAAAAGCCCATTAATATATATACTCTTTGTTCACAAGGAGAAAGTAACTTAATCTCTCAAACTTTATTTTTACAACAATCCCCAATATATTTCAAAATATTTTTTTGGAATAAGAATATGCTTGTTAAATTTCTATCCATTGAGTGTAATGCATCTAAACTGGTGTCTTTTGAACTATAAACCAGATCATAAAAAGTGAGATTTAACTTATAGAATTATTGGTGAAGTTTTTAACTTTTATAAACCAAAAATTCTTATTGTAAGTTAGGTATTTCACCAATCATATTATACCCCCTATAATTTCTTGTTGTTTAACTCGATTTTATGCTAATAGGCCATGCACGCGCTTGGTTATTCATGAGTGCTTTAGAGATTTATTAGTATCTCATAGGAGCGGCCCCACTCCACACTCATATAGGTGATTCCATCAAGTATTCACTACAATTTAAAAACTATCCACAAGGAATGTGGAATTTATTAAGAACTTTTTTAGTTCATCATCTCTTTAATTATAGACTAGCAGTATTCTCATATCATAGGAAAAGACTTGTTTTATAATGCTATTGAATCACGAATGACTTTGTTATCACTCATATCAACCTAATTCATAGGATCTCCAATCACATAAGTTGAGTTGCCATTATTTTGATTTCTTAATTAACATTAGTCTTATTCCTCTTGATGTTTCTATATCATCTCTCTACCAAGTGGTTTAGTCAGAGGATCGACCAAATTCATTTCTAACTTCACATAATCAATTGAAATAATTTCATCGTTTAGCAATTGCTTTATAACATCGTGTCTTAATCAAATATTTTGATTTTTACCATTGAAAGATTTATTCTTTGGTTATTGTCACTTGGCAATCACAATACATTGATATAGAATGTGTTGGTTTTACTCTCAATGGAATTTCAGTTAAAAAATTCCTCAACCAATCAACTTAATTTCCTACTGATTCTAAAGCTATAAATTATGACTCCATGGTAAATCAAGCGATTAAACTTTGCTTGGATGATTTCCAAGACACTGCACCACCATCAAGAATAAATATATAACCACTAGTAATCTCATTTGAATTTGAAATTCAGTTAGCATTGTTATTTCTTTCTAATACAGTGAGAAATCCACTAAATAGAATACCATAGTCCATGATACCTTTCAAATATTTTATTAGTTGGACTATCGCCGCCCAATGCTTATGATTGAGATTTTGTTTATATCTACACACATTGTATGCATTGACTCCTAATAATCTGAGCATACTCAAGCTGAGCAATAACTTCACCTTTATTTTTCTTTAATTGAGTGTTAACATCATAAGAAGTACTCATGGGTGTCACATAAAAGTGACCAAACTTCTTGATAAGTTTCTCTACATAATGTTCTTGTGTTAACATTATACCATTGTCTCTTCTTATAATCTTAATATCCAATATTATACTAGCTTTACCCATATCTTTCATATCAAATTTAGAGGTTAAGAAATGTTTAGTGTTATACATGACATTCATACTAGTACAAAAAACAAACATATTATGTACATATAAAATAATGATCATATATTTATTATCAATAGACTTAGTATACAAACATTTATCCACTCTAACTAAAGAAAAACCATCACTTAAAACAACTTGATCAAATTTCTCATAATACTATTTTGGAGCTTGCTTTAAGCCTTAGAGACCTTTTCAACTTACAAATTTTATTCTTTTATCTAGGAACTAAACAACCTTTAGGTCGTAAAATATATATCTCTTCTCCTAAATTACCATTTAGAAAAGTCATTTTAACATTCATTTGATGTATAAAAAGGTTATAAATTGAAGCTAAATCAATTAAAACTCTAGTTAAAGAAATTCTAGTTGCAGGTGAAAAGATATCAAAATAATCCATATTTTATTTTTGAGTAAAATCTTTTGCAACTAATCTTGCTTTGTATTTATCTATAGAACCATTAGGAAAATATTTTCTTTTAAAAATCCACATGCAACCAATAGGTTTAGCACATGGGGAAAAATCAACAATATCTCACTTTTGATTTTGTAAAAGCGAATCAATCTTAACTTTATTTGTTTCTTTCCAAAACAAAGGATCAGAAGAAGAGATAGCTTCAGATTAGGTCTTTAAATCCTTATCTACTAGGTAAGTGAAAAAATTATTTTCAAATGAATTTTTTTCTTTGTTTCTTACTCCTTCTCACTTCTTCAATATAAGTTTCATCAAATAACTCATGTGAGATAGTGTCATATTTCATTCGTTTCCTTGTAGTTGTAATACATACAAATTACTCATGAGAGATAGTGCTTAAAATGAGGTGTCTACAAACCTTGCTCTCATGTGTCCATGGTTCGGCATTATCATTAGTTTTAGGATCGATAAGAACATAAGCAACTTCATGCATGTCAAGGACACAAAAAATCCTTTCTTGCTACCTTCTAACTAAATCTTTGAAATACTAGGGAATGACTTAGCTAATAACAGAGTGGCAGCAGCAGTAACAAAGTTGACGACATGAGAGATGGTAACAGTAGAGTTCTTAACAATATTAGTGTTGAGGGGAACAATGTTATCGGCATCAATATTTTTGTCCGTGTTACTAAAATATCGTTAAGATTGTTGTAAACAAAATACGATGAAGAATAGAAACAAAATAAAACTTGAGGCCTGTACAGACACTGTCCGAAGGATATTTCCTCAACACAAGGCTATCATACAGGATTCAACAAGTTCCTTCTCTAATATGAGGGTCACAAAAATATCTAGATCAAGAGCGAAAGAAAATTCCAGCAAGTTTTACAAACACAAGAAAATAAAATGATTTTCGGCACACTTTGATTATAAGAGTGCATGATATATATAGGCTGTTAGCATGAAATAACTAGGCAAGAAATAAATTAGAGAATTAAAGAGTTGTAAAAAAAAAGATATTAGAAAATTAAAAAGTTGTAATTGTTAAAAAAAGGTTTTAAAAAAAAAGAGTTGTTAGGATTTTGTGACTATTAGAAAATTAATTCCAATTGTTTTAAAATTGTGGTTTCAGTTTAAGGGCAAAAAACAAAGTATTGTTGGAGACAAAAAGTTTAAAAAGTATAGGCATTGCCTCTAACATAGGGAGGGCAATCAGAGGTTTTCCGCTTGCTCGACTCAATTTTATGCGCGCGAAGTCACTATCATTTCCTTGTTGGTTAATATCTCATATCAAAGTTCACTATATAAATACTAAATGAAAGTCTTATTCTTTCAATGTGAGATAGAAAGATTTATACATATTTTATATTCACACGAAGTAAATTATGTTTTTTCAATGTGGAATAAAAACATTATGAAATAGTCTTTTATTATTTACAACATATTTATCCTTTATATTTTTAGAAAGTGTTTGTTTTATGGTTGTATTTGTTTTTGAAATTTTTTTTTACCCTAAAATTATTAAATTGATGTTTTTAATTTTTATTTTTTTATATGCTAATATAAAAATAAAAAAAAATCTAAAAATATATCATTTCATATATTTTTTATTAGAAAACATTAAGCACCGTATTGTCAAACATAAACATTCTAAAACGCTAACCAAACAAAATCTAAAAATTGTTTAGGGCTCGCAGCAAACTGATTTATAAACTTGCTATATGTTCTTTGACAAGGTTTGCAGAGATAATCGTAATCGTACCTCTCATCCTCAGCTTTGCTCAACAAAACGCATCGCATGGTAAGACTTAAGAGGATTGAATTACAGACATCAAAGGCGGGTCCAAGTCCAGCTCATTATAAGGTGGGACCGAGACATCACACCAATCCCAGGAATCAAGAAACTTCCACTTAACTGAGAGGTCTCTAAACTTGCCATCAGGCACAACCTCATTGGCCTACACAAAAGCTCAAAGACACGTGCCCCCATTCTCTCTTTGCGTGCCTCATGCTGGTTTAAAATTTAAATCACAATCTTTGTGGTCCCTCAAGTTTCACATTCTGGTCAAAGTTATCCCTTACAAAAACATTCATATATATATATTTAATCAATTATTTAAATCACTCTACAAAAATGATAATTTAAAAGTAAATTAATAAATTTAGAGATGTCTTTTTATATGAGTTCTTAAATATAATTTTCATTAAAACATCTATGATACACATCACAAACCCTTTTTTAATTATTGGTTTGTTTACTATGCCTCTACTGTAGTCATTGTTGTTCTTGTGTTAATTTTGTTTGTCATTGGCTTTGTGTTTTCTCATGGATCATTATGTGAAAAAAAATTAATTTTTTAAAATTTTAATTAATAAAGGAAATTAAATTATTGGAATTTTTACTTAATTTAAAAAAATAATTATTTTTATTCTTGTGAAATTGAAGATTGCAGCTTCTATTAAAATTTAACTGTTAATTTTATTTGATAAAAATCATAAGGTGTTATTTTTAGAAACGATTATCTATTTAAAAATAGATTATCATATTTCCATAAGAATTGGATTTTTTTAGTTTTATTTACCTTCTAATCTAAAAATAAATTATCTTTACTACTTATTTTTATTCAAATTATTGTAAACTTAATTTTGTTATTTGTTTTCAATCTTTATGTACACGTGGCATTATCCTGTGCCTTTTACCAATGGATCCGGACGGAGGGACACGCGTGATATTGAAAGTATAAAGTTTTGGTTTCCCAATTGTTTTTTTAGTATAGGTGCTTGTGTGACCAAACAATGAAACTTGAGGGACTACATGTTTAATTTATCCTTGAAACAATCACTCATCAAACTCCACTTCCAGAAGCCCTACACGTGTCGCCACGTGTAGCTCGTCATGGTGAGGCCAATGAACCTGGGTTACATACTGGTGGTTTCGGGGCCTCTGCATTTATATCGAGGATCAACCTAATTCAAGGACGACTGAGTTTATAATTCGAGCTCGGAATGTGGAGGTGACTAATTTGCTTGCGCAGATATTCCTTGCTCCGTCCTCCTGCCAGAATTTACAAGACGCGTGCTTTTCTTCTGCCTTGGTGGGCTATTGAAACATTAGGAGAGAGCTGCATATATATATATATATGGGGCTCTCAAGTTTCCCTGGTGCAGCTGAAGGAGTGCTGCCTGTGCTGGTAATGAACACAGTCTTATCAGTTGCTCTGCTTAAGAGCATGGTGAGGTCAGTGCTGCAATTAGTGGTGGGTGCAAATTGGACTCCGCCAGATTATGAGGAAGAACCAGACGAGTATCGTCGAGAAAATGCGAGAGAGAGAAGAATATCAATAACCCAGTTCAAGTCTTTGAACCAGAATGATGGCGGTGCTAGGAATAGTGCCATGGAATGTTGTGTGTGCCTTTGTGGGTTTGAAGCTGAAGAGGAGGTGAGTGAGCTTTCTTGCAAGCATTTCTTCCACAGAGGTTGTTTAGACAAGTGGTTTGATAACATTCATGCTACCTGCCCTCTTTGTCGATCTAACCTTTAATTAGATTCATAAATTTTGTCTTGGGTCATGAGTGTTGAGGATTTTTGAGGAATATTAATGGTACTGTTCACTTTTATGTCTTTTTTTTTTTTTGCTGTCGTCGTCGTCTTAGTTCACGAATATTGAGAATTTTGGAGGAATCTTAATTGTGCTCACTTTATGTTTTTTTTTTAATAAAAAATGTAACTGTTTTTTTGCAAAATTAGAGAGAAGGTTGTTATGATCTTGCTTTTATATTATGTGGAAGCAAAGTTGTGTATAAGGCTACAAGCACACAAAAAAGAAGAAGCTAGGAGTACAGAAAAAATTAAGGGGTTTGAAACATTTCTATTAATTGCTAACCATTTTTGTGAAAAAATTAAGGGGTTTGAAATATATGTGAAAATATATTTTGTATTTTCAATTTTTTTTAAAAAAAATCTATTAATTGCTAACCATTTTTGTTTTTGAAATATTCTATGATAGAACTTATCCAATGATGCATCAATGAAAATTATATTTAAGAATATATATTTATAATATATTTTATATTTTTTTCCAAGCTTCTAAATTCAGCTGGGCCGAATTCATATTTAAAAATCAGAGAGGAAAACAAGAGAGGACCGAAAATGAGAGGAGGAATTCGTATTTAAGAAATCACCATTATTGATCTCTAATTAATACAACATATGATATGAATATCATTCTCAATTATGTATGCGTACCGCATGGACTAGCAGCATATAAAATTATTCAGCTGGATATATAATTAAGGGACCGGAATAGAAATACATGACAGGAAATTTAGAGTGGCGTGGAAGCCCTTGTGTCTTTCAAATTCACCCAGCTTTCTTTGACATCCACCTGCACAATTCAAACTTCTTATGCTCTAGCTTGATGAACTCCTCGGCTTCATCGTCGACATTTTCATCAAACTCACCAGCCTTAACGCGTGCTTCAGGGGCTCTCTCATGCTCTACAACTCGGCCGTGCCCATTCGTGGTCTCCCAGTTATTTCTAGGGTGCTTGGCATGATTCTGCTTGGCACGTTCTGGAGAGTTTGTGAATACCATCTTGATGGTATTATATCTTGAGTTTTTACATCACCAGTATCGGTTTTAGGCAGATTTATAGCCCAGTTTTATTCTTAAATGATTGATAAGATCGAATCCGATGCCTCGCCTTTGATTTTTGAAATGACAAGTCGAGCATAATAATAATTATGTTCGGCCAACCTCGGTGCGTGCTAAAGAATATAGAAAGTGAGGGAATAAATGCGAAAAATTTAGATATTTTTGCGGCAGAAGGTATCTCTAAACCAGCTGGAACTTTATTCGATCCCTCGTTGAATATTCAACGCAAACCAGATTTTCCAGGCCCTTGAACCTAATTATTAATTACGATGGAACAATTTACAGATGAATTAAGGCAACTTCTATTAAGGGAGGTGATGAAGGTGTTGAAATTTCATAGAGAAATTGAGCTTTCCACGACTGATTGGGCTTGAGTGCTTAGCCTAGTTACTAGACTAGGAAGTCTAGTTTGATGCTTTCCTGCAAAACAAGCTCCGATACTTAAGTTAATGATGAAAAAATAGCTGAGAGAGAGATCTGAGGGTATGGTGAGCGGTGGCTCTCCTCCCGATGAGTGAGTGTGATGATTATCTATTCATTTTCTTGACTAGTAAGAACTGGACAAACCTACATGCAACCAATAAAAATATTTGACAGTGCGATGGATATTCTTTCACTGGGACATGAACCAATAAGCATATGCATGCATGTGTGATATTTTTACAAGCACAGTTACTTCTTAAGGAGAGACGTCATGCTTTCTCTTCAAAAATGTAGACAACATGGTCTTGTTTTGTGTGCCTGTGATGACAGATTGTCGTGGTATGTCAGTTTCTGGGTTCGCCTGGTCTGGGAACGTTTTCTGGCCACTTGAGACTGGCCTGAACAGCTAGCTACGATCTCTAGCTGTTAGAGTCTGGCATAGACGGCTATATTTTATTGTTTTTTGAGGGCCATCAGGAGGTGGCCAATATTCTGGTAAAGTTTTTATCAAATTCGTTTGTGGTTTATGGTAACTTGGATCAACTTGCCTGTTTGGTACCTCAAGCAAGTGAGGACGAATCACACCTAATCTACAGTTTGACAGGATACTCTAGTACATTCCTTGGATATGTCATCGGAGTTGGTTTCAGGGGAATGGGTTTTGAACAAAAAAATATAAATAGAATCTTTTGTAATATTTAAAAAATATATTTTTTATTTTTATATGTATGTTGATAAGTGAAGCTTGGATATTTTTATTTTTAATTTAAAGTATTTTTTATTTTTAAGTGGGTCAATTTTCATTTCATAAAATATAAGTGATTCTTTGGATCTTTTATTAAATGGAGGTCTGGAACCATAATTCAAATGATTTTTAATTTAAGTCTAACTCTATTTCTAGTTGAAAAACAACTAATTATCGGTCTTAAAATAGAATATCCATCTACCTTAATTTTAGATTAAATGATTCCTTTGTGGAAGAATGCAAGAATGAAGGTTTTTTGTTTAATAACAGAAAGAAAAGAAAGGATCAAAGCTTTGGTGCATCTGGTTGAATATGATATTGATTTCAGACGGCCTTGATTATGCATCTATGTGATAGCTCTAATGTTGTAACCTGGAATTTCTACACATATTTTGCGTAAGGTTCACAGAAAATCCAACATGAACAACTATTTTTGAGGATGGTGAATGGACTGGGAGATTGGTTGTTTTACGCTGCTATAATTTTTGTTTTTTAAATTATTTAAAAATATATTAAATTGATATTTTTTAATGATTTTAATATTTGGTGGAACCAAATCTCATTCATCATCACAGTATATATCAAGAGAATCAAATTTCTGTGCTATGCATTTGAAAGTCAGTCCTGTTGCTTTATTATGCTTCTGAGTTGAAAGAATGCATCATATTCTCATACTTTGCAATGACACTTATGGTTTCCCTCTCTCTCCCTCTCTCTCTCTCTCTCGACTTCCATCTGTCTAAGAACGTGTTTGGTAATGTGGTTGCGGGTGCTTTTCAAATAACTTTTCGTGCCAAAATGCATGTCAATGATGTTTTTTCATTTTTTAAAAATTATTTTTGACATCAGCACATCAAAACGATCCAAAACGTACAAATCATATTAAATTTTAGTAAATAAAAAAATTAATTTTTTTGGGAACGCAGCCGCAGCTGCGTTCCCAAACGTTCCCTAAGTATAGCTGGTGAATGATATCACTCTCTTTTAGGTATTAAAGCCAAAGAAAACAAGTAGGAAGCAAAAGGTGGGATAGTGATTTTGATTCCATCATTCCTCTTTCTTCCTTCAATGTTTTTTTTCCTCAAGCAAGCTTGGCAATAAAATAGGAGTGAACAAAAAAATCAAAAAACCGATTAAACCAAGAAAATAAAAAAAAAACTAAAAAAATCGAACCGTGAAAAAAAAACGATTAGAATTTTGAAAAAACCAACCGGTTCGGTTTTATAAGCCTAAAACAAAAAAAACCGAATCGAGCCGAGCCGAACCCAAACAGAAAAAAACCGAGCCAAACCAGAAAAAACAGAGTCAAACCGGTTTGAACCTGTTTTTGTTCTAAAAAACCGAATCGAACCGAACTGAAACCGATCGGTTTGAATCGGTTTCAATTTTTTTAATAAAAAATTTGGTTTGGTTATTTTTTTTTTATAAAAACTGAACTAAACCGAAAATGATCACCCCTAAATAAAAAGGTTATAGACTTATAGTAAACATACAAATAAAATTTTGTTTTTTTTCTAGGATATGGTGTGTGTGTGTGTGTTGATTAAATTTCAAGATAAATAGGATGGTTTAATATTCTTTAACTTGCTAGAAAACAAGATCTTCTCAACTAGTTTCTCCCTCTAAATTGTTTTCTATAATTGTTTAACAAACATTGTTCTAACTTGTTCCTTCTAATAGTTAATTACTATGATCTATATTGTATTGATGAGGGTTTTTTTTTCCTGTTCATAGTTACTGTTACATTAGTAAAATATTAGAAATTTCCATCTTAATTAGTTGTTGTTACCTTCGAAACACTTCTAATTTTTTTACCATACAGCACAAGTCATGAACTTGTAGGAATATTGATAAAATATATACACAAGAAGAGATGCAGATATTTTTTTTCTTTATTTTTTTGATATTAAGGGAACGTTTAGGAACGCGGTTCAACCCGCATTTTCAAAAAAATTTAATTTTTTTTTTTGCTAAAATTTAATATGGTTTGTACGTTTTGGATCGTTTTGATGTGCTGATGTCAAAAATGATTTTTAAAAAATAAAAAAAATCA
>Ga0307517_10014836_pt1 | contig 10417 bp, 10 predicted proteins | sample 23_EM_MG_FD_194515 | JGI IMG/M metagenome (GOLD analysis project Ga0307517, IMG submission 194515) | Populus trichocarpa ectomycorrhiza microbial communities from riparian zone in the Pacific Northwest, United States - 23_EM | ecosystem: Host-associated > Plants > Roots > Unclassified | place...
AAGACAATTAGAATATAGTCAGATTTTTAGGTTCTGCCTTAAGTTCTGCCTTAGTTTCGCATTTGGCAGATTTTTTCCTTCTGCATCAAATTTTGAGACAATTAAAAATTTTCATTCTGTGATGTTCTGAAAATATCATTTTGATAACATTTTGATTGAATTCTGGATGGATTTAGCACATCGCAGAATGTGATCAAAAATTTTGATTCTGCATACCATTTTGAAAACATTTTGATCGAATTCTGGACAGATTTAGCATATCGCAGAATGTGATCAAAATGTGATCAGAATTTTTGATTCTCATATCATTTTGATCACATTTTGATCACATTCTGTGATATGCTAAATCTGTCCAGAATTCGATCAAAATGTTTTCAAAATGGTATGCAGAATCAAAAATTTTGATCACATTCTGCGATGTGCTAAATCCATCCAGAATTCAATCAAAATGTTATCAAAATGATATTTTCAGAACATCACAGAATGAAAAATTTTAATTGTCTCAAAATTTGATGCAGAAGGAAAAAATATGCCAAATGCGAAACTAAGGCAGAACTTAAGGCAGAACCTAAAAATCTGACTATATTCTAATTGTCTTTAACATTTTAGCAGAATTAATTGAGAATTAATTATTCTACTATATGGAGAATTTTATGATGCTGAACTGAATTCTGCACGGATTCTGCGCGCCGCAGAATTGTCCCCTTCCCACAGTGCAAGTTCAGTTGATGATGGGCTATGGTTGATGATGTTCACGCAGGGCAAAGGTCATCATTGGGTCATCGTTTCAGACTGTGTGGTAGGGCCTCGTTGTCAGAGAATTGCATATGCCGAGAATCGACACGTACCGTAATGTTTTCATAGTGGTAGAGGCGACATGCCTTACAATCTAGGAGACCAGCAGCACCAGTGGTGGTCGAAAGTGACAGACAAGGAGATGGTGGAACGAGAACAAGTTGAGTTTTGTTGATTTCTCACAGTTCAACAATCAATGTCACGCGTCACGTGTGTCGGAGCTTAAACTGACTTGAACATTTCTGAAAGATGAACGCATTCACCATCTCCACCCCTGTCGTCCGAATGCCCTAACAAACGAGGACGATGAAGACGACTACCACCCTCGATGGCGATGATGACGAGTGAGTACAGCCAACCCCATCAACCATGCGTCCTGACAAACACCACCGCGAATAGGACATCACCAAGTCTCGAATTCAACGAGCACCACCAGGTTCGCGAGCGCTGCGGAAATAGCATCAACGCAACGTCTGGGGTACGGGAGTTAGGGACACCAGGAGACCCGACAACCACCACCATGCTCCTCAACAACAACGACCGGTCTCGACGATTATGTGACAACCACCACCACCGCGAAGATGCGATGACCATGACGACGCAACAACTACCCAGCATCCACCCGCTGCAGTTAATAGCTCATACCTGTCCCCGCTGCTGCTGCACATCCACTACCACCTCCTTCACTCCTGTCGATGCAACACCACCTCCATTGCCAATGCAATGACGACCGCCACGACCTTCCTCACCTCCTCAACATGGTTGCTAAAGTCCCACCACTGCCCATCTGCCATTCCTTTCACTGCCGTTGATACAGCTCCACATCCAGAGCTGTCGAGGCGGATGCCTCCCTTGCCTTGCTGTTGACGCCGTCAGCCCCCCCTCCTTTACTGTCGTCGATGTGGCCCTATGCCATCCACCTCCGTTATCGACATGGCTATGGGGCCCCTGCTACTGGACCGCTGTTGATACAATTCACAGCCGTTCGACAACACTGCGAACCCTGAATTGGGAGGAGCAGAGGGGTGGGCGACCGGTGACACCGTCAATACCCCTCCCACCTCCTTTACTGTCGTTGACGTGGCCCATTGCCTCCATCATCGTTAGCGCAACTCGCAGCCCCACCACCTTCACTGTCAACACACGTAGTTGACATGATTAACACCCAACCTGCCCAAGGCCTCCCATGGCCCCCGCTGCGGTTGACGGGGTCGACGCTTCCCCACGTCCACATGATGACGGCACCACACTTCCCTACTTCCATCGTTCCATCATTTTTACCGCGATTAGCTACCCTACCTTCTCTACACCCATCAATATGAGTTCGCGCCACCCTGTACTGTGTACCGTATGGATAATTTTATGGTTGATTATCCTTATTAGCATGTAGAGCCAATTCAATTTCAGTGACAACCGATGATCACCAATAAGAATGTGCTAAGTCAATCCTTTTCTAATCTAAATAGATTCACTTGGAATAAGTGCTGAATAAGTTTGGAATAAGTAGCAAGCTGCTGATTGATAATTAATTCCTAACTGATAGCTGATCTGGTGAGGTAAGTTGACATCAGTCTAGTGATCGTTTATCTTCACTGATTCGAACTTATTTCCACAAATCAGCAGATGGGGTTTTTCCTGATGTATAATGTTCCATCTTTCTCACAAACCCCCACTTTCTTTTTCGCTGTTTGTAACATACTCTAGAGGCTCAGTAATGGTAAGCAACGTCGTTGTCGACGATACAGACACACAGCACATTGCCTACGCTGGGCCAAGTGACTGGACAGTTTTGATGGGTTCGACCAGACAGTGGGAAGCCACGGTCCATTCCACAAAGACCTATGGCGCGGAGGCGTCGTTTCAGTTTCTCGGTAAGTCTGATAACGCATCTCATGGAGGAATAAAGAACCAACAAATCTTACAGGAAGTGGCTTCATAATATATGTCACAATCCCAGCTGGGTCGGCCACCGTCTTCGTTGACATCACCATTGACGGCGGATCCCCAACCAGAGTTACGCGGATGTCAGGTTCAGACAACGTTTACCATGACGTCTTTTATCAGTCACCTTTGTTGCAAACCGACTCCGCGCACACCATTGTTCTTATCAACAGAGGCCATCCCACAGACACGAGTTTTCAATTTGATCGAGTTAAGTTATTAGCTCTCGACGGCGATCCGACTGTTCTCTCTGCTCCATCTCTGGGTAATGGAACACCAACTACCCAAGCCGTTGCTAGCCCCACGAATTCTCCATTACAATCCTCTACTTCCTCTCCGGGCTCGTCTCCATCCAGCTCCATATCGGGCAGCTCCCAAATTTCATCTTCGGATTCAACAAGTGGTGGTTCAACAAGTGGTGGTCGGTGTCCCTTCTTTGTTATCGCATCGATTCAAGAGTTAATACACAAATATTTTCAGCAACAAGCCTCGGACAAGTAGTAACTCTTACACAGCAGATTACGAACGCAGGACGATCAACGTTAGTAACCTCCACATCGACGGTAATAATTGACGCCTCGGGGAAGCAAGCCAATAATCACCATCCCTTACCTGCGGGCGCTATCGCTGGAATCGCAATTGGAGCGCTCGTTATTCTCGCACTTTTTATCGCCGGTTGTTTTGTTCGGATGCGCCGGAGAGGACGCTCGCGAAGCCATCAGGTATTAGAAGACAATGAACTGAAAACGCGACAGGCGCCCAGATGTGTGTGGCTTCCTTTTACTTTCAAGTTTCAGGATGCTTACTAGCCTCGGCTCATCTCTTAGCCCTATCTGTTCCCACTCCTTATCACACCGAACCCCAACTTTTATTAATACCACCATCTAAAGACGACAGATCACCACATGTTATCAATGTTCTTACACCAGAATCAAACAACCGTTTGTCAACACCAGATGCTGCCAGTGTTCGTGCCGGATTCGTTACCAGAACCAAAATACAATTCCAGGATCCATCGACAAGTACCCACCCTGCTGCATCAAACAGGGGCAACGGTGATGCCAGTGGACCTTCCCTTCCCCCCGGTCTCACCGCTCGCGAAGAGGGTTATGAAAGTCAACGCACAAGCACTTTCGATGCCCCTCCTGCATACCAGCCACAGAGAGGATCAGCCGGTAGACCCAGGACATCAATACTCCGGTCTTTGCTGGAGACCCTGACATGACGTATATCCCACTCGTTTGTAAATCACGTTCATTAATCACATCATATTGCTTTCGAAATAATTGGCTAAGAACACCCTTGAAGTTTGTCTCCAAGAGCTCGCTTCAGAGTTATTCAGAGAAGGCTAATTTGAGGTTCGGCATTCCCGGAGGTTTCACCAGATCGTAAGGATCTTTGGCCAGATTCCTGCCTTGTCGATGGAAGGGTACGATATACAAGTCAGGCTAGGGATATAACGCAGCCGCTGTAGGTTGATAGTTGAACCTTAATAATCATTGACAATGGTTGAGAGCTTTGGTCGTACAATTGGCTTGTGAAATGTAGTCTGAAGTAACCCTGTGCATCGACGTGAAACCTCCCATCAGACTTCGATGGGTTGAGAAAGAAATCCAGAGAGACATGCAAAATCCAGATGGGGCCATCATAGAAGTCGAGGCTGACTACAAAGAGCACGCTGTCTAGAGGCTGTTCGATGTGTTTTTCAACCAAGAATAACCTGGAGCCGGTCATCGGATCTATGAATGTACTAACTTGTCATCGCTGCCGTGTAGGTACATTGTCAATGGCCCGATGATTTTAGAACAAGTTCCTGCATGGCGGAGCTTGTAGTACCTTTGGGAGCAAGGGGGCACCGGCCCGAGAATCCCGGACCGGGGGGTGGTAGGTAGGTCCAGCCACCAGGCCTTGAAAAAAAAAATTGGACCCCCCCCAAAAATCATGATCAAACAGGCATTTTTACCATTTACAGAGCAAATATGAAATTTATATGTGCAATATAAGCCTCAGTGACAGTAAAAATGGAGAATACAGTCCTATTTTCAATGATTCCAGTCCTTGAGTCCTTGACTCGTTGATTCAACGTCAATTGGCCAAGTTGTGGCTGTGTAATACTTATTTTATAATTGTTTTCAGAGAACAAGAATGGTTACTAAACTATACTAACACCCCCTTAAATGTTTGGATTTGCATGTAGCACCCAAAAATTGGGCCTGTGAGATATGTTGATCAGCTTTGTACCAAGAGTGATGATGTCATATTACCATATATATTGATGTGCCTGATTACATAGGTAGGTAGGTTGCCCAAAACCTGGCGAGAAAAAAATTTGGACCCTAGTTCTTTAATTCTGGTTGGTGTGCCCCCTTGTTTGATGGGATCAGATGAGGTACTACAACTGACAGATAGATTGATTTGACTGACAGAGCCATCTGGTGCGAGGAACATGTTGTTGAACATTCGATCAAGGGGGTGTTGGGATTAAAAAGCAACACCTAGGGTCAATTTTTTTCTTTCAGTGGCGAGAGGCCCACCTACCTACTACGTAATCAGGCACAAGTCCAAATATGAAAATTATTACATCATCAACACATTGGTTTTCCTCCCCAACCTTTATTGAATGATGAACAGGCCCTAACAGGCCTTGCACATACTATTTATACCATTATAAAATGATATTGGTGTGTATACATGTACATCCTATGATTTAAGTCAATAATATAAAGGTTGAAATGTGATCTGTCCACTGTGCAATGAATATCAGTCGTGTGTGAAATCTGCTAATTTTGGGGGGGATCTCTATTTTTTTCAAGGTAAAACTGGATTTTTCAAACCTTTCCTACCCCAATTCAACCTAAATCAGACTCTCTGTGTCATTTTGCCACTTCCTGCCTAGTTTTTGCATGATTTTAGGTGAGGTCCACTTTTTTTTTTCAAGCCTGGTGGCTGGACCTACCTACCCAATACCTACCAGCCTCTGGTCCGGCATTCCAATCCCGACACCCCCTTGCGTTCGATGATGATGAATGTGGCGGTGAGGTTCTCTGCTTCCTGACATAACTCGGCGATCGGTTGCGCAAGTGCGGTGCAATGTTGAGATGTTCAACCTCATATATATCTGGTCACATGTACTTACATATTCACTCATTTGTCATATAGTCACACATGAACTATCTTTCATTATTACTGTTATCTATTCATCCTCGCGTCCACCTCAACAGGTTATGGGCCCCGAACTCTACCACTAAACCCCAAATTCGACCTGACTGGACCCTGACTGGACCTGACCCAACCCTGACTGGAACTGACCTGACCTGACCTGACCTGACTGGACCCCCCCCTACTTAACCTCGACCTGACTCAACCCTGACTTGACCTGACCCAACCCCAACCCGACCTGACCCCAACTCGATGGTGTCAATGTGACCTGACCCCAACTTGATGGTCTTGACCTGACCTGACCCCGACCCAACTTGACCTGACCTGATCCCGACCTGATCCCTTGACCTGACCTGACCCCAAGTTGATTCGACCTAACCTTGACCGACTTTTACTTCGAACCGACGTTGACCCTCGGCTTAAACCTTTTACTTAAAATTGCAAAAACACGACATCAACCCCAGTGTGGAACTATGATGCTTGGGGGTTCTGAACCCACATCTCTGTGAAATTGAAGGGCCTATTGGACAATGGATACCATCTTGGGAATGATGATGAACCAGTGACTGGGCAGAGTACCAAAGGATGGGAAGGATGGAAAATGATATTATTGATGGGAGCTTTAGAGGCTAGGACCTCAGAAAATCTGTGGGAGTGATCTTATTTTGTTTTATTATTTTATCTCTATTTCACATTCATTTTTCATACAGTACCACTCGGTTGTGTGGGAGTGTTGAGATGTTCAACCTTGTATATATTTGGTCACATGTACTTACATATTCACTCATTTGTCACGTAGTCACACATGAACTATCTTTCATTATTACCGTCATCTATTTGTCCTTGCATCCACCTCAACATGCAACTTCTTCACTTGCTAATAAGGATTCCTGTGTAATGACTACATATATTGCCAGAGCCTAGAGGTAGGCTGAACTGCTCTTCTGAGTCTAGGAAAGCAGCAAGCAAGCTGTGCTTCTGAGGTGTATCAATTCCTTAATATGCATTACACATTTGGGGATTACTCATGGACTCCAAGTTTGAGAATGCAGGTTTACCATTTTGAGGTTCTTCCATGACAATGTTGGAACCTGTGAAATGGCTGCCATTAAATTGGACATTGACTATACAAGAGTGGGTGGCACAAACTCATGAAGAATGCAACAAAAAAAAAGCGATTCAGCGAAAGAATACATGCCCACAGAATTTAATATAATCCTACATCTCTCCATCCAGTGGCCGACCGCAGCCATTTTTTCACATAAGCCACCACACACCACTTTGCTGCCCACCAACTTGAAAATCCTCCGACCATCCACATGCTCCCACTTTCTCCCTCATCAGCTTCAGATGCCAAAGTAGATCCAATGCGGATTACTCCTTGAGGCCCCAGAGTAATGCTAATCCACAACAATTCCTCAATATCCTCCTCATCTTGTGGTATTCGCTGGTGCATCACATGATGTGCATTGGGGAGGGAATGGTCGGCCCAGGCATGAAGTTTTAGCATAAGAAGTAGTGTTTGAAAGTCCAGTTACAAGACTGGAAAAAGACTGGGACCGGACCGAACCTTAACCAATCAAGACCGGAAATTCTCAGGACCAATCAAGACCATAACTGCGGTCCGGTCTTCGGTCCATCATTATTTTCAAATATTCAAGACCGATGAAAACCAGTTGCAACCGGTCTCAACCAGTCTTTCCAGCCTTAAAAGCAGGCTCAAGTATGTTCATAATTTATTATATTATTTACCATTTATTTTTCAAAGGAGATGACAAAAGACGACAGAGTACTCTTTTTATGGCTCACAGGAAATGCTGACTCATTGATCACTATTTTCAACCACCACTCTCCTGCTTGTTGGCTCACCCCAGTTCAATATGGCTCAAATGAACACCACCGCATCATGTGCCCCTCCCCTCGTTCTTGGATGTGGGCTGGCTTTGAATTGAGGTGGATGGGCAGGTGTACCAAACCCGAGGGATGTTGCACAAGGTACGTCAGGGAACAAATTGCACAGGCAACTCTATTTACCTCTGACCTGTCCCAGCTCTGTGCAGAGGCGACTGCCATCAAATTCTACACCAACAACTACTGCCACACAACTGCCTGCCTCGTCGAATGCAACCCCCAATGCCACATCAGCAACTTCCTTGCTGTATCACCTCACAGCTCCTCTGCCACATCAACTTATGGCTCCTTTCCTACATCGACTTGGGGGTTCTCTTCTACATCAACTCACAGCTTCTCTCTTACATCGACTTGCAGCTCCTCTGCCACATCAACTGCCAACTCATCTGCCATGTCGACTAGCAGCTCATCCGCCATGTCGACTGACTCACGGCTCCTCTGCCACGTCAAATGACAGCATCTGTCACGTCGACTGACAGCTCATCCATCATGTTGACTGACAGCTCATCCGCCATGTCAACTGGCAGCTCCTCCACCACATACACTTACAAATCCTCAGCCACTTGACGGATGTTCAGGTATGTATTGGCTTAATGTAGCTACTGTGTATCTCAGAATAAAATGTCGTAGAATAAAATAACCCATGATACTTAAGCAAGACCGGTCTAGACTGGTTCAAAACTGGTTTCAACCATAACTGGTTAAGACCGGTCTTGTAACCGCAAAAAGACTGAGACCGACCCCTTTAGACTGGTCTTTGGCGGTTCGGTCCAGTTTTTTGCAGTTTCCAGATTTTTGTGGACTGGTCTCGGTCTCGGTCCTAGTCCTCAAGGGCAAAAGACCGGACCAGACTGGACTTTCAAACACTAATGAGAAGAGTGCAAAAGGGCATGCAGGTGATTGGTAGGATTTGAGGTGTGGATGAGCTGTCTTGGTCTGCATTGTAAGAAGGAAAAAATGACGAGGTGTTGAAATATAGCTGGGATTTGGGAATGTAAGGAATGTTGAGTGTTCCTGGAATTAGGACGTCAACTTTACATGCCCTCCTGGGGGGTGGTGGGGCTTCTTCTGGTGTAGCTGGCTGTTTTTGCTTTTTGGTTTCGTTGCTTGGTGGGGATGGGAGATTGTACCACAGAACATGATGGTTGGCTCCGATGACCCATGAAGCAATCAGGGAAAAGTTGGGGTCTGCAGATGCCACCATATGTTTTATGTCTTCATCTGCGTGTCCTTGATTTGCATTCAAAACAAGGAGGTCAACGTCCTATGTTATGCCTTAGTTTCAATGATAACATCAGTGTCAGAAATAGAATGTGAACAGACAGACCTTGGGTATATGATGCTCCATTCCATACATGGCTGCAGCAGCGCTTCCGAAAAGACAGGCCTCCAAACCATTTTTAGACAGAGCAGTAAGTGTAGCCTGAGTGACAAACTGTATTTCGCGGTAGAGGAGTGTAGATGACATGACCAAGCCTGGGAATCTGCTTGGCCCAAGAGATAAGCATGGCCTGAGCCAACTATGGAAGCGAATTTGGCTGTGACTCACAAGCACACTACTTGAAATGAGTCAACTTGGGCACTAAAATGTGTTTGACCTTGAACATTGTGATTGCGATGAAGTTGTGTTGGCTGGGTTGGGAATTATCCTTGAAAACTTGTCCTGGATCATTTGAATTTGAATTTGACAGAAAAAAATCTCTCGGCTCAGCACTCGGCATGATGTCGGATCTCACCCTCCTGAACAAGCTAACTGGAAGGACAGTTTATCGATTCATTGGTTTTATTCTGGACAAGCAGTGTCAACTTACATAGTCTCTTGAAACAGAGGCTGTAATTGTGCAGGCATTATGAAATGTTTATCCTTGCTCCTGAATGTAGCCTTGCAGAGTTTGAAAGAAACAGAAGCAAACCTTATGGCATTCTTTCTGTCCAGACCCTTGAAAGAATGCTGAATTGCACGTGGGAGCAATCAACAATTGCATGAGTTCGCCTGTGGCTGCTGACCATCAGCATCCACGCCTCAAGGCATTCACAGCCCTCAAGTTAACTATCACAGTGAGCAGAAGTAATCCTCATCGACAACAAAGTTGCATATTTGTGAGTGAATGAGGGGCCAGATGGAAAGATAAAGTAAGTGACAGATTCCAACTAGATAACAATATCATTTACTTTTTTCCAGGTATATAGACATTAGGGCTGGGCACGAGTCCGGGTCTTCAACGGGTACTCGTGAGTATACTCATGGGAATACTCGTGGGTAACGTGACCCGCGGGTCCGGCTCACCTGCCAACACGGATCGCTAAGGATCTGGGTGTGGATTTTGGGGTGGCGGGTACTTGCCTTGGGTACTCGTTATACCTGTAAATATTGACATTAATTATGGACACCTACTCTACGTCGACGATTTCAAGCCAGCTGTCAAATTTCAGGACAGCGCCATCAGCTGAGCGGAGTTTTAATCGAGATCAACCGTGACTCACACAGTTGATCTCGCTTTCAACCACTCTGCACCATCTGCTTAGATTCAACGAATGCGGCAAGACGCATTAAAAGGTGAGTAATTCATTTTTAACTACTACTTATATATATCATAATTGTATGTTTATT
>Ga0307517_10014837_pt1 | contig 10416 bp, 15 predicted proteins | sample 23_EM_MG_FD_194515 | JGI IMG/M metagenome (GOLD analysis project Ga0307517, IMG submission 194515) | Populus trichocarpa ectomycorrhiza microbial communities from riparian zone in the Pacific Northwest, United States - 23_EM | ecosystem: Host-associated > Plants > Roots > Unclassified | place...
TGCGTTTGAAATCCAGAACGTCCATCCGCAATGAATTGGCCCTAGGGTCAAAACGCATGTTCGTGAGCCCCACGGCTGGCTGACGAATTTAAATTACCAACTGAGCGAATTTGGTACAGAGGTCGAGCCAGAATCCGGGAGATGCGCTCTAGGAGCGCTTCCCCGTAGACTCATCGCACTACGTGGGATTTCGCTGCTTTTTGGCTACGGGACCCTGAAAGCACCAACCAGGCCCAGACAAGATCCAGGATAAGGCATCAGCCGGGGGCTCTTCTTAAAGCCTGATAGAACCCGGAGACCGTAGATCTCCCCATTGTCGAGCTCTCCTATCCCTGACCTGAGAATCATTGCTTGGGGATTGGGCGTCAGGCTCACCATCTACCGTGAGTGAAGGGGGCTGACCTCCAGGATGCTGGTGTCGTGGCTGCCAGTCCTGAGGTAGAAATAACCGTCATTCCCCGTTGCGAGATGGACCGAACCCACCATCGGAGACTGGTGCGCCGGCTTGGAAGTCGATACGACAGGGACTTTGGTCTCGCTGTGCCAACGCTGTGGGTGGCCCTCTGGTGTGGTATTGCACATATGCTCAGTCAGGCGGTGGGGCCTATCCTCGACTGACCCGAAAACTGTCAGAGAGTTCCGTGCCAGTCATAGCTGCTACCCGTACAGTGGCCATAGATCGCACTTCGCCTAAAGAATAAATCAAACCCCAATCTCCGGCGACGATTTGACAAGCTCGGAAATAGGCATGCTCGCCAATCAAAATCACAACGAGGCCCCCTTCTTCATAATGCTCCCGAACGGCCTTTGAACGAGCTTCCCCGACCCTGAGATGGTAGCGAGTGGGATGCTTTAATTTTGAATTAGGGTGGGAGGGTGGAACGGAATGGGGGCTCAAGAGGTCGTGGTTCAATGGGTGGACTACATACCTGTGAGCGAGTCGAATCAAGGGCTCCTGAGGAAGGACCTGGCACAGAGAGGTTCTCTCTGTTCCTGGATGTCCGTGGAGAAGGACCATTCTGTTCCACGACACGATGTTGACAGTAAGGCCGGAATCAGACGCATATACTGTTCCATTCCGACCAACCCGGCGGGGGGTTGGCTGATGACAAAAAAAGCAGAGTCAATGACAGCGGCGGTGGGTCGGATGACGATGACAACCGGGCCCGGACGGCGGCCCCCAACATGCTGACAACCAGCCCGGCGGTATCACCTAACCTCAGCTGCCCGATCCTTCAGCCGAGCTTCAGTCTCTCGTCATCTTCCCTACCGCCTGTGAGCTGCGCGAGCTGACATCAATAGCATGTGAACGTCTGTATTGTACATGGCCGGTACATAACATTGATCAAATAAAGTGGGACGTACTCTAGCTTTTTCTCTTTCTACTTTGACACAGCAATTCATCATGGATTCTGGTTCATCTCGGAGAGATTGAGGCTCAGGCCGTGCCCAACACGGCTTACACCACACCTATCTATGTACATCGACTCAGTAGGTGAATGGCTCCATGCGTTTGATGCCCAGCGAATCAACATCTTGCCGCGGAGCTGGGTTCTGGTCAGATTGGTAACCTCCTGGAACTCGTGGAATGGAGGTTTGATAGTTTTGGTCACGACAACTCTTGTGGTCCGACACATGTCATGGAGCCGTTCATTTCACGATTTGCAACCTCCTCTTGGACTCGGTGGGATGTCACTACCGCGTAAAATAACAAGTCTAAAGACTGTAGATACAAAATCCCATTTGTCCCGGATGACCTCGAAAATTTTTGATGACACCAAGTCGAGCCTAGGCTGGAATCCAACCTCAAGTCCAGAGGGAAGCAGCTCTGAATTGAGGCTGGGACTCGGTCGGCGGTCTTGGCTGGAGATCGTTGTTCGCCCGATCAGCCGAGTTGCCGAAACCCCGCGCCCTAGAACGAAATCTTGAGGATCTCGGACGGCTCGGACGGGCAAGACCATCACACTCCTGGTGAACGATGGATCCCCTAAACACACGATTCAACAAAACCATCCCTGCCAATTCTCACTCAATAACCCAGCGAAGGCGCAGAGGACGTGGACTGTGCCAATCCCCCCCTTTCCTACGACCGCTACCACACCAGCGCTAGCGTCAACCGTACAACCTCTGATCTCACTGGTCGATAGGAGGAGCCGCATTACAGCGATGCTCTATTTCGAACTTTCCGTCCGCACAACGGGGGTAGTACACTCTGCGCACGTTCAAACATTTTGTTGTTCAAGTGTGGTCGTCAACCGGTGATACTAATGTTCGGCTACTATATACAATTATTACCCTACGAACATCATGAGACCCGTCCCGTCCTACGTGATAAACGCCGTTCGCAAAGACATACGTTCCCAAACCGACCACTGCCACGGTGGTGCGAACCCCTCACGCCGAACAGTTCATCACAGTTGAGTGTACCCTTCCCAAAACATCGAGTGACGACCCTCAGGGTTCGTGGGTTTGTAATCGATGTTTCAGAGAGCCGAGTGGTTCCATCTCGATGTCCTCGCGAACGGAGGGCATCTGTGCATCAGGTGGAGGATCACTAGAGAAGTCGACCGTACTGAAATGCCTCAACTGCCACTGTTGGCCGCCATCCGAATCCGCGGACCGTTTCAACGAGACCACGAACCTCAGGGTCAGCAGGGGATTGATGCTGTGAATGAAGTGAGTCGTGACAGCGGACAGACGCAGAGTAAACGTACAATATGTATATACTTCAGGCGTGAGGCAGAAACGGTCAACTCCAAATCGTTACCGTTAAAGTTGGTGGTAAACTCACAGGAACGAAATTTGTGTGGGAAAATCCTGCAGTGGTTGCATTTAACCATCACAAAACGGCGTGGGGAACGAGCGAAAGGACTGTACCTCCATTAAAACGTAAGAGATTTGGATATATATTTGTAAAGCGACCATGATGATGAAGTATATCGTGGCGTTGGCAAAGATCGTGCGAAGCAACGCCGAAGGCTTGTGGCGATATGTGCACCAAACGACGACGAGGAATGCGGACACATCTGAGTGTTCCCCGTGATCAGTATCCTTCGGAACCTTGCACCAGCAAATTGAAACGAGCGCAACTACGTACCAAATGCGGTGCCAATTGCGTGCGGAGCCAACTTAAACCTGGGGTTTAAAGAGATCACGCAATGGTTCACGAAAACCTCGATTGGGATCTGAGGAAGGTCTATGACCACCCCACGCCTGGAAAGAGTTGACCCGAGCCAGACACCCAACTTCGTCAACACCATGCCCCCAAAGTACACCAGGAGTATCTTGTTTTTCAGGGTGATAGCGTATATCCTGAGACGAAATCGTGTTAGCTGGTATAACGGTACAGACAAACATGACGTGCCTCAGCGTGATGAAGACCTCCGAGGAAAATATGTAAAATTTGGTTATGATCCCTCCGATATAGTACTTTACGAGACAGCTGGGTAGGGGGATGATGTCAGCACAAAACCGACGTCCTTTATCCAAGCAAACGCCAAATGGATCCCTCACAAAGTCTGTGAGAAAATCCAGTCAACAAAAGGCTCAAACGGTTCCCCGGTCAGTATGTGTCCCACCCTCTGGAACTGACCTTGGAATTTCTCGAGCCCTGACAGAGATAATAAACGTTGAAGAGCTGCTGCATAATGAGAACGGTCCGAATCTATCAATCGCACGGCAAGTTCTGTCAGGGATTCTCTGAAACAGCAGATCCGGAGGTACGCACCGTGATGTAAAAGCAGGAGACTGTCGTATGGTTTGTTCATCAGTTCTCCCTATGCACTCTGTAGGAATACGAACTCCACGTCTTGCGACCTCTCCAAACATATCGAATCTTCGAGAGAGACACACATTAGAAGGCGGAGGCAAAGGGGTGAAAACCATGCCGCCTCACCTCATCATCGAGCGTGAGAAAACAGTCGTAAAGGGTCACAGCGGTCGCGCCAATCATCACATACTGACCGAGGATTCAGACCCCAACGCGGTCTACAAGATTGCCGCAGAACACACCTTCCCAATCGTGCTGACAATAAAGGAAACCGCTCAATCTTGAGCACGTCAAAACAACCGGAAGAGACCAGCAACACGCACATCAGCTGAGCAAACTGCAACACCTCCTCGGCAGAATCCATCCTGGCTCACTTCTGATAGACTGGGCCAGGGTCCCAGTTCGGTGTTTGGGTTTGTGCGAAGGGGGTGGGGGAGAAGAGGGACGCAGTGGAAAATGATTGATGAAGGACCGGCGATGGGCATCTTTAACTTAGCTGGGACGAGTCTCGAGGGCGGATCAGCGACTTCAAAGAAGGGCACTAGCAAATGTCCCGATCCCTTTTCGCACGAACAGTCATCACAAATTTGATTCCGAAAGCTTAGCGTCCGCCCATGCGCCGATAAACGTATCAGAAGTAAACTAACACGAAAGTGCACTGACGGTGACTGCACGGCCAACGATCTCCGAGATCCAGAAATTCGTTATCTTTGGCGGATGTTGGCCTGGATACAAGACGATCGGGGGCAAAATCCGTTCGGAAGTGAATTTTCTGGGTCGAATCAAGTCGCTTCCTGGGGCCTGGGACCCCGCTGACATTCTATGAGGTTACCAAGGAGGCAGAATACACGGATTAGTGGTGCACCGGGGCCAAGTCTCAACGGAAAGCGGAAAAGCACGGCATTACGCCGTATTTGAATTTTGTGACCGAAGTCAAGTCAATCGCGTGCGTTCGCTCCAAACCCTGTGATTGATCTCCCTCCCCCTGAATTTGAGGCTAGAGTCCAGCCTACTCCTTGATGAGGTATCCTCCGCCGAGACTAGTTGGACGCGAAGGCCAACAATCAACTTGTTCACCGTCGCGACGACATCGACGTGATCGTTCTAGAGAGAACCACACCGGACTTGGACTTCGCTTTGACCTCACTGCCATACCACTTACATAGCGGCTGGAATCCAGTTGGGGCCACGGCGACCGGGAAGTAAGAAGATCATTTCGGCCACATGGGCGAAAAGCATACGCTCGGATTTCGGATTCTCGTGTTCGCGACTCGAGAGGAGTTTCCACTTAGGGGGTGGCTGTTGACGGCTGCCCGGACGGCAAGCTGCGGGTGTTCACACCATCTGGTTGCCTCCTCTCCGACTCCCCATCACTCCTCCTGATGCCACAATCGGTCTCCGACACGATGCTGCCGAAGAAGACCCCCACATCCTCGTTATCAGGTATATATGCTACCTACTTTTTGTCACTTCGTTCAACAATGATTGCTACTACAGTGATTGGGTTGTTCATCAGCCGAGTTTGGTATCGAACTCTGGCCGGAATCCAGAGAATGTACTCGGGGGGTGCTCCCCCGGAAACCTCTACGACGCGCCCCTCCCCTGCCACCAGACTTCCCCAGGAGATTGTCGAAATTATCATTGCCTATCTCATCTACGACACACGCAGTCTCCGCGCATGCACCTCGACCTGTTATTCCTGGTACATCGCCGCTGTTCCTCATCTCCATCACACCCTTACCATCTGTACGAATTCTTGGCGCCCACAAGTTCCCTGGTGGGCTGATCGCCTCTTGTTCATGCACATGGACGGTGTGCTTCCCTTGGTCAAAACGTTCCGGATCCGCGGACACAAGTGCGCTGACTACATTGGAGTTTCCCCGAGACTGGTCAACTGCTGCATCCTACTCCAATTTTTCGCATTAACCAATGTTCAGGAACTCGAGTTACAGTACCTGGACATCCCCAACTTCATGCCGAGGAGTCCACGACACTCTAGACACTTCTTGCCAAAAGTCCGATCTCTCACCCTGAGAGAACCCAAAGGGACCCGTCGGTAGACCATATACTTTATCGGACTGTTTCAACGCCTCCAAGACCTCAAACTCGTCTACGATTGGGACAGAATGTGGTGGCCTGGGGAACCAACAGATGATCTGACGCTCGTACCACCGTTTGCCCCTCCCCTGGGGGGACACCTGACGATGCAGGGTTACAGGAGGAAGGGCCTTTTGGAGAACATGATCAGCCTGTTCAGGGGGATCCGATTTCGTCAAATGAATCTGCACCGTGTGTGCGGGGTGCAGTTCCTGTTAGACGCTTGTGCAGACACGTTGGAAAGTGCGGTGCTGCCTCGAATCGATCCCTTTAGTGAGCAGTTTTCACCGAAAAGTGTGCAAGTTCTAGCCAACAATTTCGTAGGTGGGGACTTCTCCCTCCAGGACTTTGATCTATTACGGAACAAATCACTTCGAACACTCTGGGTCCCGGCACCACTTATCAATCCCACATGGACTTATAACCACAAACCAGGCACCATCGCTTTCCTCACATATGTGGTCTCGACCATCACATCCTCTGCACCCCTCGAGATCATTGTCCTTTATGGGGACGATGACTTCCGTGGTGTAAAACCCTGGTACTCAGACTGGCCTCCTCTCCGCGAGCTGTCACGAGCTGAGAGAGTGGAGGAAGCCTCACGGCACCGTGAGCGATTCGAAATATTACTATGCCGTTCGGTCCGTACAAAAAATAAAAGTCGCCATAATGGCACGTTTCTACACGTTTTTTAATACGATCCCCGACGATAGTTGTCATTGTCGACTGTCGTCAAAACATTTGTCGAATGTCATCCCGAATGTACGATATTCGCTTGAGACCTTCGACTTTCGTTAGCGGCTGACCGGGAATCGCGACTATTGTGGTCGACTCCCGGAGGTGCGCCGTGACTTCCGAAAGTCCCTCCAAACTTCCGGATGTGTGCTGTAACTTCCGGAAGTCCTTCCCAATCTTCGAAGGTTCGAAATTCTCTGGTTTGCAGTCTCGGATGTTCGTCGCGAAATCACGCATTGGTCACCCGGTAGGGAATAGGTTGAATTGTCGAGAGCCTGGATATATATGGTACAAAAATTTATCATCGTCAAAATGGCATATTTTTCCATAAGTTTTTCGGCGACGGTCGTTGTCGTCGACCATCGCCAAAACTTTCGTCGAATGTCGCCTCAAAAGTGCGACCTACGCCACAAACATTCGACCATCGCTGAAACTCGTCGACAACTTTCGATAGTCGCAAGTGACCTTTGAAAATTATCCGCAATATTCGAGTGTTGAACCCAACCATCGGTGTTCGGTTGTGCTCCTTTGATCCGCGGGAGCGGCCTTCAACCTCACTGAGGATGATCATCGATGTCTTGTTGTTGGCATTTGATCCTCGAGAGCAATCGTCGATGGTTGCTCGCTGACCTTCGACTCTCGAGACGCTCTGATGGGATATTTGGAAGGGAAACGAGAGACGCAGTCGATGGCGTTTTCTCCCCTCGGATGGCTCATAGTACTGTTCGTAACCCTTCTCGTAGCTGAGAACAGACTCGGTTCTGACATCACTCCTGCTATCGCTGTGGTTGTCGTCAAGATCGCAGGAGACATTTGATGGTTTGTAAGACGAGTAGGTCCGGGTGGGAGTGCGCGAGGTGGTGTAGGAGTAGCTCTCCAAAATACTGATCCCAGTGGCTGTCCCTGTAACTCTCCGAGTTTTCTTTGTCCGAGGGGCCCTTGCTCGGGTGTGGGGAATGACGAAATCTCAGCCTCCTCCTCCGAGCTCCCTGCGCCCCCGACAAACAACTACAAGTTGACGTTGAATCGGAGTTATTGATGGAGTCGCATGAATTGCATGTCTCTGTATGTGGAGAAGAAGTTGAGAACGAATAAGGAGACGATACCCTGCTCCAAGAATCGTTTGGTACAGAATGAGAGGGATCACTGGTAGTGGAAATCTTGGGACCGCGGGTCCTAGACCTATCTCTGCGGTGACTGGGGGGAGATGTGGCCCGGATATCTCCAGAAAGCCTAGAACCACTTGAAATGGTCGCTGGGTATGCATCACCCGTCAGGGCACTAACCAAGGAGAGGCCAAATCCCAGACCAGACTTGGCATCCCTGGCACGAGAGAAGGTGGGAGAGAAGAGAGGGGGGAAAGAGACGATGATGCCGATCGCCGTAAGCCAACAATCCCCCCCCCTTGAGCATGAGCCACACGACGTTTGCGTGAGACAGCCGGAAAACGCCGTTATGGATCATCGATCACGGACGGCCGGGGAACGCCGAACCAATCGCAAAATTGCGGGATGCAGAAATCGCTCATCTCGTGCGTCCAAAGTGGAAATGTCCATTCCAACGCTCCTTGTTATCGAACCACCACCATCTCCTGCCTTTCAGCCATCCTGTCTCTCAGGTTTTACGCCTTCATTTCCTGCTCCCCTTCTCCGGGAATCTGCATACTTTGGTCTCCTCGCTCACACGAACAAATCCTGCTTCATGCTATCCTCGCGAAATTCACTCGATCCCGAGACAATCTGAGGTCCTGCTCACCTTCCTTACATCTGAGAGCACCCATAGCATGTCCTTTGCTGTTCCCCTTCGCCCTCACCTCGGATTTCGGTCCGCAGGACCGGCAACCCTCTAACCCGTTGCACGGGCTGTCCCTCACCGTTGGGTGGTTTCTCCTCCCCTCCGTGACCTAGGCCCACTTTTGATATCGCTGTTCAACGGCTGCAGTACCCCTGTCGCCATGTGACCAGTCGTTATCTTCTCGAAGTGGTGTTTCCTTCCCACGAGCATTGGTCTATCACCGATTTCTTCCACGATTTCCGTAACTTCGGGGAGGCCGTGGAACTTACCAGGTTTCCGTCCGAGGCATAGCTTGGAATGCTTTCGCACTCAGATGAAGCGGAGCTTGGAATTTTATAGTACAAAATCGCCCTCATTCAATCCGTGCTCTGCAGAGGCCCCATCTCCTTCTGTCCTCCCCCTCTTCACAATGTCTCTTTTGATTCCGAGGCACGAACATGACGACGCAGGAACGATTGTAAACGGCTACCGGGTCCCAACCGAGGAAGAGATGTTGGCCTGGCAAGCAGATCATGGACCTTGGGCTTGGTGGAATGTCTATGGATACTACGGCCTCTACTTCCTGTGTGCGGTGCTGGGCTTCTTCACTCTGGTGCATCTGAGAAACAAGATCGTCTATGGTCTTAAGTACATCTTACCCATTCCCTCTCCCTACCCTCGCTTGACCTTTTTTTCTTTAGGATCAAGTCGTGTGATAACGCATTTTCCGCCTTCCCCGGCCGGCGCACAACCGCTTTGGCCAGGGCGTTTACCTACCCGCGTCTGCCGCAAAGATGGCCGTTTACCTGGGCCAACCAACTCGTCGCCATTGGTCCGCTGGGAGCAAACATCCTTCTCCTCGCCGGGTTGATCTTTGTCACCGTCCTATGCTTCAACTCCGACCAAAACTATCGGCCGCCCTTTTATGGAAGTCCGCCATTGGGACTTCGCTCTGAGTGGCTAGCAATGGCTGCGCTGCCGTTCATATAGTATGTCGCCGCCCGCCTGGGCATCCCGTTTGGTGATAACCGTTTATAGCGTCCTTGGAACCAAGCGGAACATGATTTCCGTGATGACAGGTGATCATCCTCTCTAATCCACACGAAATCTAGCTGACGGTCATCAAAGGAGTCTCACATGACAAGCTCCAAGTCTTACATCAAGGCTTGTCCATTAACTTTTGTACGTCCCCCATCGATTCGAACCAAGTCCCCTGTCTAACCCCGCTGGCAAGTTTACATGTCGGCAGTCCACACCGGGGCTATGCTTCAACAAATTGCAGTGTTAGTGTGAACAGCTGTAACTGCCAGTACCCTTCGCTGATCCTGAGCCTCCAGGGAACGTCCATTGTCCCATACGTACATGCTTGGCGTAAGTTTTTCCGGATGTCTGACGCTCAAGCTCCCCGCCACTCACCGCTACCCAGGATATCTACTGCAGCGGTTTCATCGCCCTCGGTTTCCTCGTCTGGCTGTGCTTCTTGAGCTTCCCGATCATCAGGTCCGTGAGCCTCTAGGTGGCATGTACCCTGTCTCATCTCCCGTGGTGTCACCAGGGCACGACTTTATGAGTCTTTCTACCTCTTGCATATCCTTTCTGCAATCTGTGCGCAACCGCTCTTTGCCTAACAAGTCTCCCTCCTCTGACAGCACTGCAGTCTTCCTCGGGGTCCTTTACTGGCACGTTTTTAATATCCTCAACTCGAAGTGAGACAGTCGCCAGTTGATTCTGTCGGTCGTGTTAACGCCCGCTTCCTTTAGCGCCTACATGGACGTCACCATCGTTCTCTTCTTTGTTGCTGTCATTGCCCGCGGTGTGATGATGGTCTATCGAAATCGGTCCAAGCACCAGGCTCGTCTCGTGCTCATACAGGACGACGCAGTAAAAATTACGATTCCTACGACGCTCAAATGGACCCCCGGTCAACACATCTTCATCCGATTCCCATCGATCAGGAAATTTGAATCTCACCCTTTCACTATCGCTTCCATTCCCGCCTCAAAGATCACCTCGTCCGTATTCGGGGACGCTGAGGGAGGGGA
>Ga0307517_10014839_pt1 | contig 10416 bp, 3 predicted proteins | sample 23_EM_MG_FD_194515 | JGI IMG/M metagenome (GOLD analysis project Ga0307517, IMG submission 194515) | Populus trichocarpa ectomycorrhiza microbial communities from riparian zone in the Pacific Northwest, United States - 23_EM | ecosystem: Host-associated > Plants > Roots > Unclassified | place...
AAATTATTATTTTAATATATTTTCATATATAAAAATTATTTTAAAAAACAATAAAGAGAACTTCTAAGAATATATGATGATAAATAAGTCTATGATAAATTATTCAAATAGTTTATCATATTTTAGAGTAACTTTTGGGATGCAAACATATATTTCATATAAAATAAACTTTAAAATGAAGGAAATGATTAAAGAAATTCAAGATCTTAGAATTAAACTATAAGATTTTTCAAAGTTTGGGGGTGTCATTGCCCCTAACCCCTAAAAAATATTTGCTAGTTCTTTTGTTATTCTGCAAGAAATTAGCCCTTTTATTGAATTTACAAAAAATAAAAGGGTAGCTTGAAACTTCTTCTCTACTCTAATTTATGATTCTTGTAACGTTACAGGGAAGATTTGTGAGAAGGCCGAATCCAAGAAGTGATGAACAAGAGAAGAAGAAGAAGCTGTGAACATCATCATCATCATCATCATCATCATCATCATCATCATCATCATCATCATCATCATCATCATCATCATCACTACTTTGATGATGGTATCTTTTGTTTTGCATTATTTACTTGCTTTCTTTTCATCTTCTACGCTAAAACCCGAGGAGATGGAGGCTGGTTAGGGAGAGGAGGATATAGAAGTATTCGCCGACGAGTTTTTTTCGCCTAGGCTCTATATTTTCTCTTTGTTTCCTAGTTTTTGGAAAGATGCTGCTTGAGTTTTTTTTTTTTTTTGGTTCAAGAAAGTTATCGATAGCATCATTTAGCAGCTAAGAGGCTCTTGATGGTTCAATATTAATACAAAGTACAAATTAACTCTCTTTTCTTTTTCAATTCTTTTAGTTATGATTAAGAAATTTAGAACTTGTTTGGGAACGCAATGCAAATCGTGTTCTCAAAACATTCAAATTTTTTTTTTTTTACTAAAATTTATTATGGTTTGTATGTTTTGGATCATTTTGATGTGCTGATGTCAAAAATGATTTTTAAAAAATAAAAAAAATCATTTGCATGCATTTCGGCACAAAAAGTTATTTGAAAAGCAACTACTACCACACTGCCAAACACCCTCTTAATACAAACTAAGCGAGAGAGAGAGAGAGAGAGAGAGGGGAACCAATTTTCTGAGTTTGTGGTAAGATAAATGTGGTTAAAGTTTTATGTGTAGTAAAATATATGTATAAAATGTTTGGTAGTTATTTGTGTTTGGAAGTGTGGTTGTTTTTTAAAATATTTTTTATTTGGAAATATATTAAAATAATATATTTTTTTATTTTTTTAAAATTATTTTTGATATCAGCGCATCAAAATGATCTAAAAGCACTAAAAATATTAATTTGAAGCAAAGAAAAAAATAAAAAATTTTAAAATTTTTCCAAAAGCATTTTTGAAACGCAAAAACAAACATGATTTTAGGAATTTTTACGAAATTCAGTTAAAAAAACATATAAAAATTTCTACATAAAAACTACATTTCAAACTTAATTTTTTAGTGGATCCCGCAGCATAAAATACGATTTGGTTTGTTACCAAACACTTTGCTGCGTTTGTTTCACCGCAAACACAAAAACTTGTGGAAAACAAATGTAGCCAAGCTTGTTTGTTATTGTGTTTTAAAAGTATTTTTAAAAAATTTATTATTTTTTTATTTTTTATATGCTTCAAAACAATTTTTATAGTGTTTTTAAATTATTTTGATGTATTAATATCAAAAATATTTTTTAAAAAATAAAAAAAATATTATTTTAATATATTTTTAAATAAAAAAATATTTTAAAATTACTGTATTTCTACTCTAGTAAAAGTTCTTGTTATAAAAAAAATGAGATCAAAATATATAGAGCACAAGGCGTTGCCGTTCGAAATAACCAAAATCATGTGCAAAATCACATGAATATCATGAGAAAAAACGCAATCTACTCCCATTAATGCTCTTATCGGCACCTAATTTCGTCTCAATTGGCTCATCAATTTGAGTTCGTAATCGAAGTGCATGAGTATGCACCAAGATTATTCAATATGCTGGCTTTACTCTTCCATTATGAAAACAAGGAAGCCATGACTTTTGTCTGGCATGATTGAGGATGTGATTGTAATTGTTTTTTAAAGTATTTTTATATTAAAATATATTAAAATAATATTTTTTTATTTTTTAAAAATTATTTTGAAGATCAACGCATCAAAACATTTTAAAATATAAAAAAATTTAAATTTTTTAAAAATATAAATATAACTGCATTTCCAAACACTTATTTAATTTAAGTTGGAGCCAAGGAGCGATGACTTGTCAAATTATCTACCATCATTAGTTATTTCAAGATGAATATTTTCATTATAAACTCGTAGAGTGACATCTTCGTCACCCGTTTTAAGAATTTATTGATTTAATGATAAATAAATCCATAGATTTTTTCATGGAAAATAACAGTTGTCAAAATTCCTTATAAATACTAACGTGAATAGTTTAATAAGGCATTATGTATCCTCCGTGAGAAATAATTTAATAAAAAATAAATACTTTTTAAAGGGAATATATTTGTCCTTTCTTAATTTCTTAGGTTTTCAATAAAGAGCAGACCTAAAAAAAACACCTCACAATTATATCATGGGTAGTCTTATTCAGTGTTTTAAAACTTGCACCTACCAGTGGGTCAACCCAAGAACTAGTAGACCCGGGTTCTAGACCGTTTCGGGTTCATTAGAATAGCTCCTAGGAAATTCGCATGGTCAAACCTAGGTGACCAGCGGTTGACCCAAGGATGAACCTTTTTTTTATTAACGACGTCGTTTTGAACAGGGGTAAAAATCATCGGTTCCCAAGACAGGCAACCACGAGGTTGTATTGAAATGTTCAGACTACAAACTACGCTCGGAAAGTCGGGGATAAGTAAGAAGAGAAGAATTTGAAAGAAAAAAAGAGAAATCCCGTAGAAATCGAATCCCTAATTCCACCAATGCCTTCTTCATTTCACCCAATTTGCTTCTTCTTCTTGAACGAACCTTCAATTCAAGCTTGAAATATATAGTTTTTACGCTTGGACCTCGTTTGTGGTGGCTAAGGGTGGTGGCGGAGGCCGAAATCAACAAGAACATGCACTGAGAGGAGAGAGAAACTGTCGTGAGCATTGGTGTCAAAATCGGGAGTTAACTCGTAAAATCACGGCACCACCCTCCTCCCTCTATCTCGCGCAGCGCAGCCAGCAACCACCCCTCTCGCTTAGGTCAGTCCCAAAATTTACTTTCAAAATTGAATTGCAAACATTAGTTAGCACATTGTCCTTTCTATCACATGATTATTTGCCAAATGGGCCAATTGCCTGATTAGTCATGCTTTGCTTTTCAAAAAGAAGTGCTGCACATGGAAGTTTTTTTTTCTGCTTGTAGAATATAATTGACTTGGGCAGGTTTAAAATATCCATTTTTTTTGCGGAGCAAGTGAGAGAGAGGTAAAAGGAGGTGGTCCTTCTTGGATGAAAGGTTTACCTTTTGAATGCTACGTATGTGTTTAAAACTGGGTTTTGGTTGGTTTATTTATTGATCTTTTATACCAAATTAGGAGACCTTGTAATTATGATGGTAATGGTTTGTCTTTATTTTTGTTTGAGTTGATTTCTTTTCACTGTTTAGCTTATTGAAATTCAATTTTGAAACGTGTTTGCAGGAGTATGTTATTGAAACTTGCTCTGGTTGTCTCTCTGTTTCTGTATACGCAGACCTAGACAAACCAGCTCTTGACCTATAGCTCTGAGAGGGTGTTTGAGAGTGGGGTGGAGTATAAATGTTTTTTACTTGAAAATATATTAAAATAGTGTTTTAATTTTTTAATTTTTAAAATTCATTTTTATATTAGTATATCAAAGCAATTTTTTTAAAAACATTTGACGAAAACCAGGTTTAACCTCAATGTCAAATACCGCATAAATCATAAGTAAACTGCAATTTTATATTTCATTTCATTTGTTTTCTTCTTCTTAGGCATATACAAGAAAGAAAAGAATGATTTTTTATGCAAGAACGCTTCACACAGCCTGATTGTTGTTCTTGTCACGGACATAAACTGTTGTGTGTGAATTTGTGATCAGACTATTGGAAATAGATTAATGGAATTTTCATTGCTTGAAAATCTTCTTTTTATCGCAGTGAGCCTAATTTTTATTGCTTGTTTCTAGAACCACTCCAATTCCAAGTCTTATTTGCCTCTGTAACCAATACATGTTTATGGATAAGTACAATGCATGTCATAACATGTTGTGGAGCCCATTTCTTAATTTTGCCGAGTCCAGTGTGAAGCATCAATTTGACAGTGCTATCTTTCCAAGTGTTTATCCTTTAGAAGCTTTTACAGGAACCAGAAGAGTTTGCTTTGGACTTTTTTTCCCCCATAAACTGTTGATGTTCATTGTGGTAGATCTGTTGTGTGTGAACTTGTAATCAGACTATTGGAATGCCCATGCATAAACATATTGTCCTTGCATAACCATTCATGATAATCTGTTTTCGTTTGCATTATACATAGATGGTTATTTCCATTTTCTTTTAGGCACCTTTTCTTCCTTCATAATTGTTTAGGTTACAAGGGTTATATGTTGCTCTCAATCCATCAGGATTATCTTTATTCTCTTTAAGATTAGTAAAATGGGGTTTGATTTTATTAACGGATTTTTTTTATATGGTTCTAGGTTCCTCCTCTTTTGTAAAATATTCTTTTTACTCTTGGCCTTTTCTCCTTTTCCTCTACAGAAATAAGTGATACTTTTCTCGCTTGTTGTACTTTTTAGGGTTTTAGGGTTTTTGTTACTTCACAATTACATCACCAAAAAGGTGGAATCTTTTAGCTTTTCTAGCAGTTCACCTAATTCTACACGGTTTCCTCCAAATTCCAGGATTTTCTTTGAATTCCCTAGTTACTAGTGCTGATTTTTTTTAATTTTTGTCTTTGGAATTCTCAATTTTTACTTTGTTTAATTATCTTATATTTGTTGGATTGAAATTCCCACTTGAATTCAAGGTTATAGACCAGAAATTCTCACTAAAGTTTCAATCTTTTTTGGTATTTTTCTTGTTATTCTCAATTTTGCTTTATTTAATTATCATATATTTTTCTTGTTATTAAATTCAAGGTTATAGACCATTCTAAATCCTCATAAAGAAACACCTCACTGAGATGCTAACAACAACCACTTGCACTAGCCAAACTGGAAGCTTCAAAGCTTGTAATTTTGTTTAGGCATTTTAACAAACAAGTTAAACACATCACTGAAAAACCAACAGACTTGAGTTCTTATTGATTCTTTTGGTGATTTCTCTATCTGAGTATTTCATAGATGGATTCTCATGTGGAAGAAGGGTGTTCTTCTGAGACTTTGGCATTCATGGAGCTTGCTATAGAACAGGTAATCCATGCAAACCTTTGTGTTAACTGAGATGATTATATTAGGCAAAAGGGTAACCAGGGAATGCTTCTTTATTGCTTTCAATTTAGATTTTTGTTTACATTTCTGGGTTTAATTTATTTCTTCTTTTTGGTGCAACAGGCGGAAGATGCTCTGAACAGCCTTGAAGTGCCAGTCGGGTAAGCTTTATCCTATGATTATTTTTCTAGTAATAATGTTAATCTTTCAAAATACTTTCTTGAGTAATCTCTATCATTGGATTTGTGGAGCCAGATCACTCGTTCAAGGAGTTAAAATTTTATTTTATGAGCTTTTGCATCTTTGCTAGTGAATGCAGTGATACCTTGTATAATAAGTTCTTATGACATAGTATAAAATGTGGCTACCATACTTGCCTTTTGCTTTTGTATATTTATTTTCAATGACCTAGACATGAACTCAACCTTATAAGTGACTAAAATGTAGGATAAGAAAAAGTTCAGGTTATTGTATTCGTGTTTTTTATATTTTATCTGAACGTTGACAGAGTTTTAAGCTTTAACAATCGTAATGCGATTCACCAACTGAAGATTTGCCACTGAGCAACTCTGAAACCTTAGCCTTTTAGGTTGGCCATTTTAATTATTGAGCTATCCCGAATGCTATTTTCGGTCAGTAACCTTATACAGCATTGTTTTCACTGCTTGATGTTCCTTTCAATGTGGTGTCCAATTTAACTGTTGGGATTCTATGGCTAAAAGCGTTTTCTTCTAATCAGTTGGGAATGTTTCATAGTCAGGTCTTGTTCTATGAAAAACATTATGATGTCCTTTGTGACATTGGATGGAGTTGAGTAATGATTAAGTTTGACAAAATTATGAAGTGAGGCCGTGTTGGGCTGGGCCCATGCCTGACTTTGTATACAGAGTTAGCACCCTGAGTTCATCTCTACCCATCTTCAAATTTGAGCTCAATTATGTGAGCACAAAGCATGCCAGGAATCTGCTGGATTGTTTGTCTTCTCTCGTAAATCTCTTGGTGACATAATTGTTAGGCCAAGGTTCCCTCGATTAATGTCAAGTTTGGCACTTGGTAGTCTGTCACCTTATTCCCCAGCTTGACCTTGTTTCAGATCCCACAATCCCAATCTCAGCACATTGATCATATGGATAACTGGATCATAAAAATCGGAAACCCAAAACCTAAGATGGTAAGTGGGAAAAACTCAAAAATAAGGAAGTGCAAGCATCATGTAAGGAAAATTTACAAAATATCTAGGCAGAATTTGCTTGAAAATATTCAATAAATCCATGACTATTAACTAAATTGAGTAATAGGCTTATATTATTTTTCTTGCATTTATATCAAATGACCTATGTGAATGCCTCCAAGCAATTAAGCATGCTGCAATCCCAAATGTTGATCCAACTAAGCTGACCTTGTTGTACCATCTACTGGTTAAAGTATCACGCTTTATATTTCTACCAACTGGTCTGTAATGATGCAACCAAGTTACAATTTTGTTTTTCCATTTAGAGTCAGTGGGGTTATTGAATGAAACCTTATGTAAAATTGTTATGTTCGACCAGTTGTGTTATTGTTGAAGATGGGAAGGTCATTGCATCTGGGAGAAATCGAACAACGGAGACAAGAAATGTAAGTTTACCAATTGATCAACTTTTTGCTTGGTTTAACTCATACATTGTCCTTTAGTTGTATTATTTAATAGTTTAGTTGCTTGAACATTTTTAACTGTCCTTTCTTTCTATTCAAGTGCAAATGTGCAACTCAGTCTATTTGGTCTTAGGAATGCTTCTGATCCCAAATTTAATTGAAATTTGAGCTAAACTTTGAGATATCCATGTTGCATAGTTAAGCCAAAGCTCAAGCCCCTGAAGCGCCAGGCGCACGCCTGAATAAAACAAGGCACTATGCTATAAATTCAAAAAAAATATATGTATAATATTATACTATATAAATCACAAATATATATATATATATATATATATATATATATATATATATATATATATATGTTAAAAATTAAGATAAGAAAATCGAAGTGAAACTCAAAATGTTTTAACATAGTCATAAAAAGTTATACTATTCACCCTTAAAAACAAAATTAAAAAAATTAAAAGAGCAAGTACATTAAAATAGTTAAACTTAAAATGCTAAAGTTTGGAATAAACTAAGTTGAATAAATAAAAAAAAAGAGAATAAACTGAAGTTTCAGACACAATAAACATGGCAAGAAAAAAAATCAATTGTGAAGTTTGATGAGTGATGAACTTGAGATTTGAAAAAAATGTTCTTTTATTAAAAAAAAAAGAAGTAAAAATTTCGGCAGCATAACACGTGGATATTTAAAGAAAGAGAAGAAGACAGGTAAAGAAGAAATAAGATGGAGAGAGAGACTACATAAGTGAAAAAAGAAAAAGAAGAGATAAAATAAATGAAGAAACAAACAAAAAATGTAACTGATTCTTTGGAAAAGTGTGGCTGCCAAATGTGCCTCAACTCTATTTTGATGATCTTTTTTTGTCTTTTTAAATCCTATTCTTTACTTTTACAATGGCATCCTTAAATTATTTTTGGTGGTGAATAGAAAGAATATGGACAAATAGGTCAAAACACATATCAATTAAAAAAAGGGGAAATAGAACATATATTTTGACCAGGCACTCGCTTCAGCGCCTGGTGCTTGCACTCCAGGTGAGCGCCTAGTTAAATTGCCTCGCCTGGAAAAATAAAAGGCACGGGGTCTCGCCTCTCCTAGAGTACCTAGGTGAGCGCCTCAGCGCCTCTTGACAACACTGGCTCAAGCAAACCAAATATCAGGATATGTTTAGCTATTACTACTTTGGCCTCATTAGTGTTTCTTGAAAGCTGAATTCTTTTTCCTTAGTGTTAAATAAGTTCACCACTAGGATCTGGAGGTCAATCAGCCAGTCTCTGTCGTGAGTTAGGACATTGCCCTATATTTCAGCTTAGTAACTTGTGGTTGTAAATTGGGCTGGTGTTATTCCAAAAAGAAGAAAAAAAGGGTTGATGTGATTTGGACAAGAATTGGAGACAGTATATATATGAAGGCATTAAAGACATCAAATCTACCTTCTCTGTATTCTTGTACTCTCCTTGTAGGTTTGTGTTGGGGTTGAGATGGGGGAGCTTTGGTAGCATGCATTCATTAATAAGGTGGCACTTCCCTTAATTTCTTATGGCAGGCTACAAGACACGCAGAGATGGAAGCAATTGATGTTCTTCTTGAACAGTGGCAAAAAATTGGACTTTCAGTGTCAGAAGTTGCTGAAAAAATTTCAACATGCAGTCTCTATGTTACATGTGAACCATGTATAATGTGTGCTGCAGCTTTGTCGATACTTGGTATGTTGGTTCTCCTTTAATGGCAAGACTCCAATCATTGCTATCTTTCTTATTTACAGCTAGTCTGATCAGTTACTGCTGAATCTGTTCCCCTGACTTAGGTATAAAAGAAGTATATTATGGATGCGCAAATGATAAATTTGGAGGTTGTGGATCAATATTGTCATTGCATTGTAGCAGCTCTAAACTACCTAACAGGTACATATCTTTGTACCACATTTCAGTTAGTTCATGATCATTCATAAGTGGATAATGCATACCAGACCTCAAAAATATGCCTTATTTGTGCATTTTGCACAAATGAATAATGTGATGAAATGGAGGATACAAATTCATATACCAAAGAGAAAGTAGCTAATATGAATATGATGATGGAATATGAACCTTACTGCCACTTGACATCAAGAAAAATTAAAAGAGAGAGTTTTCATTCTGAATAGTTCAGACTAGTTACATGCCCCGCGCGATGCCGCGGGTCAATTATTTTTTGCATTTCATAAAAAGCTAAGATCTAAAAGTATTAAATTTTTTTGCAAAGTTATACCCAAGAGTCTTAGGTTTAGTTGCAACGCCTAATCCAAGAGTAATGTTTATAATATTAATAATAACATTAAACTTGCATGGCCTAAATTTAAGTGGGTTTGACTGCAATACCAGACCCAATAACATTGGACGTGGGTCTAGCTGTGCAAGGTTGTGTCATAAATGTGTGATAATTAAATAGATTAGTTAAAAAGAAAAAAACAAAGAAAAAAAACCAACAGAAAAATAAAAACTAATGAAGAAAAAGAAAAAAAATATGAATTAACTGGGTTAACCCTTCAAACCAGTTTAACCCGTCATACCTTGAATTCCGTGAAAGTTTGATAATTAAAAAGAAAAAAAAACAAACTAATGGGTTAACCCAGAATTAACTGAGCTAACTCGTCAAACCAGGTTAACCTGTCAAACCCGGAATCCGTGTCATGAAAGTTTGATAACTAAATAGAAAAAAAATTAACATTAACAATTTAAATTAAACAACAAAAATTAATTAAAAAGAAAAAAAACAAAAGGATGAGCCTTTTCACTGTGGACTGCACTGTGCAGTCCACAGTCAAATGCATAAAAACAACAAAAAAACAAAAAGAAAAACTAAAGGCATCATCCGAGAACTACTTAGAAAAAAATTTAATATTAATAAACTAAATTAATTAAATAAAATTAATTAAAAAGAAAAAATAAAAGAAAAAAAACCTCTAAGAAGAAAAAAAAACTAAATAGAAAGAAATTTAACATTAACAAACTAAACTAAACAAAAAAAATAATTAAAAAGAAAAAAAAAGCAAAAAAAAAAATTCCAGGTTAACTCGTCAAACCAGGTTAGCCCGTTAAACCCGGGATCCGTGTCATGAATGTCTGGTAACTAAATAAAAAAAAATGAACATTAACAAACTAAACTAAACGAAAAAAATTAATCAAAAAAAATTAAAAAAAATCCGGGTTAACTCGTCAAACCATATTAACCCATTAAACTTAGGATCTGTGTCATGAAAGTCTGATAACTAAATAAAAAAAAATTAACATTAACAAACTAAATTAATCAAAAAAAAATTATGAAAATAAAAAACAAAAAAAAAAATTGACGGGTCAACCCAGAATTAACCAGGTTAACCCGTGAAACC
>Ga0307517_10014840_pt1 | contig 10416 bp, 7 predicted proteins | sample 23_EM_MG_FD_194515 | JGI IMG/M metagenome (GOLD analysis project Ga0307517, IMG submission 194515) | Populus trichocarpa ectomycorrhiza microbial communities from riparian zone in the Pacific Northwest, United States - 23_EM | ecosystem: Host-associated > Plants > Roots > Unclassified | place...
TTTATGTTAAAAAAATGACCCGCGGCATCGCGCGGGTATCAAAGCTAGTATATATATATATATATATATATATATGTTGTGATTGTTCTCGTTAATTTATACGTATAAATGTGCATTGACAAATACGGATTGAGATTTTTGTAGCAATATTGCCCTTCCTTAATCATCATTAAGAGCAAAATATCGTAATCACTCAGATCTGCTAAAACCTGTCAATACCGATAATGGTTGGCCGACATAAACAAATCAATAGATGCAATCTACAACGAGGAATAATGATGAAAATCTAATTTCATATTGTTCGCATTTTATTTTCTTAACACACTATATAATATATTTTTTTCACTTCTTAAAATGAATGTTTCATAATTATTTCTAAAGTCTATCAGCTTGAATTTTTGAACTGGAAGAACTTTTTAATATATTACAATTTTTTTATTTGAGAGGTTTTCTTTGAAAATAATATAAATCATTTGAAAATAATATAAAATCATTCTTAGATTTTCACTCAACAAGATTAACTGCGCAATGCAGTGAGATTTCTTTTAGCGGATATATAGATAGATATATTCCAGTTCGATGTACTGATGTTTTCCATCCCTCAGCTCCTTGAGTACTCTAGTACAATCGAGGCGCACCGATGCTTTTGGGCCAGCAGTTTTAACAGGATTTTTCTATCTTTGCATCTGGATTCAAACCTTAACGTGCATGTTTGTTATCCCCGCGGTGTATTATCTATCTATTAGGCTTACAGGGTATTTAGTGGATCCGAGAATTAGTCATGGTGCACGTAAGCTGGCATAAACACCCTGGATTATTAAAAAAAAAAAGAAGTTATGGCTCGATGCTTTAGGTTGTAGGTTGGCAGGGCAACTCAATGTTTGAGCCAAAACAATACTGTTTTGGTAAAAAAAATTTCTGGTTTGAAATTAAATCAATTTGGGCTAGACTCTAAATTGAAGGATTTTCAGGTTAACTTGCTAATCGGATCTGATTTATAACTATGCACAAAATTGTATGTGGACAAATTACACGTAGGCATTTCATTTCAGTGAGTAATGCACAGTACAGTTCTTTATTCGAACTTTTAAGAGCCTAAATTTTCAGTTGAGTTCTATATTATAGGACGTGACAGCAGCATGGACTTAATTAGCCTAAAATGGGGTGCAAAATTTTAATTAAATAATGACAGTGACATTTATTTTTTTTAACTTCTGATTGTTGCCTTTTCTCTTCTCTTTTCTAAATTTAATGACTGTTCTTTTCTGTAGCACCAAGATGCCAACACCATTCGGTTTATCAGTGAGGAATGCATTGATAACTTGAACTTCAAGAAATGTTCTGGCTGAAAACTTGGCATATTAGGCTGATTCACGAGAAGTTGTTATCTGCCGCAAATATGTATATTGTGTTCTTTCTTTTCTCTTCCAATCTCTAAGAATTTGTGGTGCTACACAGTACAGAAACCATGTATTGTTTTTTATAAAGTAAGAGATTGTTTGTAAATTAACGAAAGTTTTAGTGAAGTGAAGTTTTAATGAGCAGCTGGTTAGTAGGTTTAAACAGACAGAGAGAGCACAGAAGAATTTAGCTGTGTACAGTTGAGAGCTCATTGAATGTAAGATAATGTCATGTGGTTGTAGAAGAAGCCGGTGTGCACGTTACTGTCTTTTTTCAAACCAGAAACAAAGGTCAATATCTCTGGAGGGTCCCTGACCTCATGTGATGCCCTTAATTTGGTGTCGGTGAGCCTTTGAATCATTCCTTCAACAGCGTTATATAATGAGTCTTCAGGTTATGCAATCCCTCATCAACAGCTAGCATTAAAGAGGCTGATTAATTACAGCTTCTAAAGTCTTGCATCTTGTTGGTGCCCGCAATGCGGATTCTCCCCGTTTTTCGAGGAGCACTTCTGTGCTTCTACGTGTCCTTAGTATTTGCTGCAGCCTTCTGCTATGCCGATGACAGTACAGCTGAGGTAGTTGGGATAGGAGAATGTGCAGATTGTGCACAGAGTAACATTAAGACCGTTCATGCCTTCTCAGGTAAACATTATTTTTTGGCATAGTTTAGAGGTACTGGCATTTAATTTATGGCATCATTCATAGCATGCAGTAACTATATATTTTGTTTGATCCTATAGAGGTGCACTGTCATTTTTAAGGTCCCAGGCTTATGGCATGATCAGCTAGACCTCGTGACATGCATATCTTGTACCGTTTGGAAATGATAATCTGATGCAATACTTTTGCAGGGCTTAAAGTGACAATTGATTGCAAGCCTGAAAATGGAGAGTTCAAGACAAGAGGGGTTGGCGAGCTTGACGAAGAGGGGAAGTTCAAAGTGTCTCTTCCAAATGATGTTGTGAAGGATGGAAAATTGAAGGAAGAATGCTATGCACAACTTCACAGTGCATCAGCTGCACCATGCCCAGCCCACAATGGCCTAGAGTCCTCCAAGATTGTCTTCAAGTCGAAAACTGATGAGAAACACACATTCGGGCTGGCAGGGAAACTGAAATTTTCACCTGTTACTTGCACTTCTGCATTCTTGTGGCCTCATCCACCGATAACTAAACCGCTTCCATTGCCTACATGGAAACTTCCACCATCGAAAAACTTTCACCATCCTTACCTATTCCCACCTAAGGTCTTTCCTCCACTCCCTCAAAAGATTTTCCCTCCTCTCCCACCAAAGGTCTTCCCTCCAATCCACAAGAAGCCACTTCTACCTCAAGTTCCAATCTACAAGCCAAAACCAAAGCCAAAGCCACCAATCTTCAAGCCACCTCCAGTGCCAATTTACAAGCCAAAACCAAAACCACCAATCTTCAAGCCACCTCCAGTGCCAATTTACAAGCCAAAACCAAAACCACCAATCTTCAAGCCTCTACCACCTCCTATTCCCATCTACAAGCCTTTACCACCTCCCGTTCCAATTTATAAGCCACTGCCTCCAATCCCAAAGATCCCTCCATTTCATAAGAAGCCATGCCCTCTTCCTAAGCTTCCTCCTTACCCCAAGATTCCTCCAAAGTACTTCCACCACCCCAAATTCGGAAAATGGCCTCCCTTGCCACCACATTCTCCCATTCATTAGGCTATTCTGCAGCATTCTTACAAGATGCAAGTACGATTAAATATTACTTCTCATAATTATTTATGGTTGCTAGTGTGAAGTTCTCTATGATGTACTGCAATAAAGCCTTCAAGATAGGTTAAGGAACCAAAACATGAGATCATGGAGAGGGAGGAGTGAGGATTAGTATTTATTAATTATTACCTTTATAATTATCAATGAACTTAAATTGATTGTCTGTGTGAATAATTTCCTCTTTCTTCTTGATCACTTGTAAATTTCATCTTTGAATGCCTTTGCAATAATAGTACACATGTCATTTTGATTTGTACTTGCCTGTTGCATGCTGCATGCATGACTAGCTAGTACAGTACTTTAACTTCGTTGAACGTCTCTTTCTAGTCTGAAACCATCCAGAATTAATTTCTTGTGTGCTGTATTCACTAGCATGCACGATTAGCTAGCTTGAGGCCAAGCTGAGATGTCAAGAAGCGTCCCGTTATCACAACTCTTTTTGATGCTCAAAGAACTACTGCTAACAAAGATATCGAATTCAACATGGTATGATTGTTTAAAACAGGCCTTACGAGTACCATAACTCATTTTGATGCTCAAGAACTTGCAGTTTTTGGTTGACAAAATTGACACTCTTGGCTATTAATTAACAAGGAGGAGGACATGGTGTTTTCACAGGCTAAGGGAATTAATTGGGTGGCAGTTTCCACTTTCCATCATCTGGTTGACACTCGAGCATTGGATGGCCTTTTCTTTATCACAAGGACCACGTGCATGCAGCATAGGCAACGGTGTGGCACCGACGGAAAAATCAAGACTTAGTTTTGAACATGCGAAAGCTGTTTGATTTTTTCAAGATTGTAGTCTCTGATTATATGAAGGTGTTCCTAGATAGGCATGCTATCATGTGATGAAAACAGGTTGAATATTAGTTGATTACTGCGTGCATGACCTCTAGCCTATGCGCACGGCGTCTAGCCTGTAGGGATGCCCCATGCCATGCTCTGTTTCCAGCTAACACACAACATTACACACCTTGAGATATACATCATGATAATGATATAGCAAATTTGCGTGGATTATATCTGCCCACCATCAAAATTGAAGCAATCGAAAATATAAATGAGGGGTCATGAGCGCGTGGTATTAGGTAAATTAAGCGACAAATACTCTCTTCGTGATGTCATTATTTGCCCTTAAAATGATACAGGACACCCAAATCTTCTTCTTCCCTTGAAAGATGACGCATGGTTTGGAAACTAAATGCATGGAGGCACATGACACAATGGTATATATTGCTGCAACACAATAAGTTGGTTTCCTGCTAAAACCCGTATAACAGCCGGGTGTGCATGTAGTTACATTATGGCATTGCCATTCTAGCTAACAGAGCTGAAAGCATGGTCATCAAATTCGTTATAAACTTGCTGATTTGGATTCTAACCCGATTCAAATTTGCTTTGAAATCAAATCGATAATTAATCAAGTCTAAACAGATTTTAATTAACTTTGTTGACCTGGTTTAACTTGATCTAGATCTAAAAGTTAGGTTAAACCCCAAAACAACTTAGTTGTCATATTTTTTAACAAACCCGCAACTCCACTTAGATCGGGTCAGACAAATTAAGCCAGATCTCATAACTAGGATTGAAAGCATGCATTGTGAGGCCCTAACATAGTTAAGGTGCCTGTGCGAGGACGATGGGTAAAGGAGTGGAAATTGATATCGTTGGAAAAAGGAGACCTCGTTTCATGGCTGCCCAAGACAAAATAAAATGAAGGAATAAGAGTCAAGGTTCTGTTGGAGAGCTGTGCACTGAGGGCAATTGTAGGACACTCACAATCTTTTAGGGTTGTAAAAGGAAACATTTTTGGGTAAATTCAACTGCCCTGAAATGATATTCGGTATTCCACCTACCTCGGCGGACTGAAAACCATCGATCACAACGTTGTCATCACTCCAATACCCACGTACACAGGCATTTGGGTTGTCAGAACTTCGCCATGAAAGGAGGGCTCTGAACATTTTCACGGGCCACCAGTGTTGAGCGGTCTGGCTAGAATCTTAAAACAGCATGAAATCCCCCAAAGGATAAATATCAACCACTTCTTAAATACTCAACGACCTCCTGCTTGCTTCCTTGGAGCTAGAGAAACAAAAGCATGATCCTTGTATCTCACCTCCAACACTAGAGACCTCACATGGGAAAGGGTAATCAGATACATCACACAGGTACTTCGTCATCATAAATTCTTATGCCTCAAGAGGGGTAACCACTTAAAAACCCCAGAATATCACGGGTTACTTGACTTGTATACAGCTAGCAAGTCCCATGTCACAGTAATAATGAATGCCCCACATGAGTTTTTCAGAAGAATCCTAGCCACTTGATGGTGGATCTTTCGTAGAACCCGTTGGAGAGATCCCACCTTATCAACAACAGATATCATTAAATACAAAATCTTACCAGGGACAAATAATTCGAGACAGATAGCATTATTCTATGTTTACATCCCACCTACCTAGGAGTTGGTAAGCATGATTTAAATAGGAAAACTGAGAATGTGATATATATGGAAATTAACTAAGCTCGAGACAACCATGTCATTCCTACCTCGGAGTTAGTTTCTAAAGTTTCAAAAATTCTCCGAAAAAGAGAAAAAGGGAAACAAGAGTCTGCACTTTACTACAGTGCCTAAATTTACTGGGCCTCGGAGTTAGGTCTTCACTGGCCTATATTTCAGAGCTAGTTTAGTTCATGGGCTCTCTTAGAATCTCCAGATGCCTATTACGAGTCACAAGAGTCTGCATTTTACTACAGTGCCCGAAACAGGGTAAGAGCCACTGTTTACTTCTTCTTCTTTGACTTCTGGGACTGTGACTGACTCAATGCTGTTCCCTGAACATTATAACGCCAACTTATCAGTTACACCTAGAATCTCCATAAAAAGATGATACTGCAATTGAAGCTAGGAAATTTTTCCAAAGGAGGAAGGTTGGGGGGAGGGGAACTATTCTGAAAGAGAATATATCAAATAGATTGACATGACAGCGAATCATAGGAAATTTCTTAACGCAAAATTCAAACCTAAAGCCACACACCTGAAGCCATTCATCCACGGAGGCATCTCTGGCCCCAGTTCCAACCTCCACCTTCGCAGCCCTCTTTGATTTCTGACCAAACAAAAGCAGCTAGTTAAGAGAATTTCATGAAGCAAACATATGAAAGTAGCAATATATAAGGGTGCAGGCATACTTGCAATGATATTGACCACAGGTGAGAATCTAATAAGATCCCTGCCTAACAGGTATTTATCCAATCAAATATATTCATCAAATAATTGGTATATTCCAATTACATGTGGAAACTAGAAGATTTCTTCAATGCCAACTTAAATAAAGCATTGTGTGGTCAAGCATCCACCGCTTGCCTTCTCAAAAGTGGTGAAAAATATTCATTAAGAAGATAAATCAACAGATTTATACTAAAGTTACTGTAATAAATTAGCTTATAAGGAAATACGTAAAAATGAAAGTGGCATCATGACTGAAGAGTACCTTAGAAAGGTTCTGAATTTGGCTTTGAAGCCATAGACCAAAGAGGACAAGAAGAGCAATTCCAAGGGTAACAAGAAAAACTGACTCCGTGCTTAGGAAACCAACAGACTGAACTACTTCAATGGTACCGTTGTAGAAGGTGCTTTGGTATGGTTGCTGGTCTATCTCAAAAATGATGGTGCCCACAAGATCGAAACTTCCAGGCTGCACAAAGGGAATAAACATGTAAGTCAAAGAAAGGGGTACATAAAGGATGAAAGATCAAAGTTGATGGTTGGGAAAGAACAAAATTCTTGGAGTGGTGATACATGTACCTGCAAGTACTTGCTGACAGCAAAGATGTATGGGAAAGTAGCCTGAGCAGATGCTGGAATAGTTGCATTGTTGAAGCCCTAAATTAAAACAAAAGAAAGCGAGTGAATAACAAATAGCAAACCCAATGAATTCTATAAAAGACACAAGAAAGCAGTTCCTGATCCAAATGATGAAAAATCCAACAATACAGAAACAATATAAAAAAAATTGGCAATAAGAACTAAAAAAGAAGGGACGGGTAGCCTGACAAAAGCAACCAACAGAGGATCATAGACAATAATATATTGCTAATTTCAAAAAATGATTAAAGAATAAATAAACTAGCCAGACAAAAGTTTTCTATAACTTTGCACTTTGGGTAGGGAATCAACCTGGGAACAGCATTACAAGCAGAGTGTTGCAGGAGTAGTCATAAAAAAAGAAGATTTTCCGGCATGATCTACACAGCATATGCACAGTATACAAGAAATAACCTGAAGAGTACGGGTGTGGCTTTCGATAACCTTGACAGAGCCATGAAATACATGACCAATGGTGTAAAGATTCACATGTCTAATCAAACATGTGAAACCCATGAAGAATATTTATTAATCAAGGACCAATGAACATATGTTGAAGTTCCAAATATTGTTAATCAAGGACCAGAGAATATAAGCACGTTGAAGTTTCAAGTATTTGATCGCACACTTTATAATGTTGGATATTAATTAAGGACCAATTAAAATATGTTGAAGTTTCAAATATTATTAATCAAAGACCAATGAACATAAGTATGTTCAAGTTTAAAGTATTTGATTGCACACTGTCTAATGTTGGATGCTAATTATCATCAAATATAAGACTATATTGAATTTTCAGATGGGGAAGATTTATTTTTATCACCAAAACAGCCAACTCATAGATAATTTAGGACTAGATGTGCAAGTCAAGGGCATCTAAAGTATTGACTTCTTCCCAGAAAATAATGTTATAGATCTTACCAAATCCTACAGTAATATTGGAGCATGTTTGAACTTTGCTATCTACAAGATTTATTGAATGCATGCTTGTAATACATGCAACAAAGTAATAAAAATTATCCTTTATCTACGCAAACCACAATGTCACAACTAGACGGCCAAAGGACAGAAAACACACAAATAATGCAGCACAAAACACTGTACACTGAAGAAAATAAATGAGCTTAATTTCAATACATTCAATTGAAATAATTTATAACACTAAAATTTAACCTGAAATGATATTTGATTTCCAAATGAAATCATACATTACCTGAGCAGATAGATTCTGAACCAGTAGCTTATGATCAAAAGGAAGATGAACACTGGCCCTAATTCCAACGACAGTTATGGGCAACTCCCCTGCATTTCATGCAAGCAAGAAAATAAGCTTATCCCAGTGCAAAGAAGCACATAGCATGAAACACACGCACGCACACATTCAAATGATGTATTTTGATCGAGAAGTAGAAGGAGCACGATCAAGAGATATTAGAACAACATCACAATCTCATTATAAAATATGCCAGTAACAGTTAAATTACCATCATTTCTCACTCCAACTAGTAGTTCAGTCTCTTCTCCAGCATTCACCACTGTAATAAATAAATAAACACAGAACACATTCATCTCCCAAATCCATTTAAAAATCAACAATTATCTTCACAGATGAAAGCGATATCAATAAAGCTCTTACAACGTGCACTGTTTTTTGGGAAAACACACACTACATCAACCCCTAGAGCTTGGCTAAAATTCTCATCACCAAAATCCTGTGCGTTCTCCCCGACAATCCCAAGATCACTGACTTCTTCCACAGTCCCTGCGACTTCAGCATCTGAATCTGACAGACTCCTAGCAACTATACAAACAGCAAAACAAAAAAAAATCAAAACAAAAACAGGCTAGATTGACAAACACGTGTGGATTAAAATCCAAAGCAACAAAAAATCCCATTCAATCCAATTCCAGCGAAACCTGACATAAATTTCTATTACTTATTAGCTATGGAAAGTGCATTTTTCTCACTTTCATTCAACCGAAAATAATCAAGGCAGGTCCAATTTTGCATTCAGAAAGCAGCACAACCACCTCTGACAACTTTTCTCAAACTTTTTAATCAACAAAGCAAAAAATCAAGTCAAACTTCACTAAGAAAGCAAATCTAATAAAAAAATAAATCAATAACGACGAGCTACAACAGAAACCTAAGAAAACGGGCGCCTGCATTACAATCGAAATGTCAATAAAATCAGATAGATCTCAATTCAATAGATCATCGCTATGAAAACGAACCGTTAAGCAGCATGAGAATTCCATTTCAGACAAATAAAATGAAAAAAAAGTGTGAATTCGCAAACAGACCAAAGAAAAACAAGTTAGAGTTTTGCATGTGTGTGGGGCTCTGGATCTAGGAATTGAGAGGAGGAGAAAGTGAGATTACCTTGAAGGAGAGGAGAAACGAGGAGGAGGAGAGCGAAAAAGAAAAACCTGAGATTCTCCATAGTTAGCGCCTTGTTTGGATTCTTAGCTTGATTGATTTAAATTATTGCTGGTGTTGTTTTTATTTATTTTCTATTTCAGTATATAGTGTTTCAGCTTGTTTGTTTTTATTGGAACTCAAGCAGCAGAGACCAAACCACCTTGGTTATCGACTCTCTAAGATGATCATGAAATGGGGCGTACCGCGTACGTACTTGTTTCTGATTGATGAATCAATTGAGAATGTGGACATACGCTGTCGTTTCGACGTGTGACATTGCATTTTTACCCCCAGTTTTCTTCTTCGTTTGGATTTTATGCCATATTTGTATAGCCTGGTTTTGTATTTTTTTTCTTTTATTCATAAAATAAAACTAAGAATTATTACCACTTCTACATTACAATTATATAAAAACAGATAGTACACATGTATTTTTCACTAAGAGACAATCGCACTGCGAAGTTTTTTCTGTATTCTCATACCTTTTTTATGAATATTCAATAAAAATAAAATATCTAATTTTTTTTATTGTAAGTTTTTTATATAAAATTTTCTCAAATCATTGCATATACCATAAAAAATTTTATTTTTTTATTAAGAGTTAATTTTACAAGTTCTTATATATATATATATATATAAAACATGATATGAATAAAAAGAAACAACAAAAAAAACAAGTTTTTACTTGAGAAACTTTTAGCGAAAAATTATAAGAAAGAAACCATTTATCCGATACAATTATATCTCAAAAGTTTTTTGGAAAAAAATATTTTTAATATCAAAAACCACTTTGTTATGGCTTAATGAACATCCCTTAATTTATACAATTTTTTTCTACTTTTTAATAAAAAAGAAATTAAATTTGGATAAACACTATCTATTATTTGAGATGGAAACCCACAAACTAATTTTTTAATCGCATGAGATCAGCTTTTTGAAATTTTGAAAGAGACGATCTCTGCCCTCTG
>Ga0307517_10014841_pt1 | contig 10415 bp, 3 predicted proteins | sample 23_EM_MG_FD_194515 | JGI IMG/M metagenome (GOLD analysis project Ga0307517, IMG submission 194515) | Populus trichocarpa ectomycorrhiza microbial communities from riparian zone in the Pacific Northwest, United States - 23_EM | ecosystem: Host-associated > Plants > Roots > Unclassified | place...
GAAGTGCCAGATTAGGGTAGGCTGTTGGATTTGGATTATGTAATCTGTCACATGGTTTCCAGATTGACTAATCTGGTCATGTCTTGGTCACAGGGTTGATCTGACATGCAGGGAATGGCACTATATGTGTCTGGCACTATAAGTGTCTTGGGATTGGCAGTTACATAAATACAATATAGGCTTGTTGAACTCCAAGGCTGGATAGCTCAGTTGGTTAGAGCATCTGGTATATGTCCAGAAGGTCCTGGGTTCAATCCCCGGTCTGGTCACTTTTCTGTACTTTAACATGCCCAAACATAGTGTCCCAAACAAGGTAGGAAACCTATACTACAAGGTGCTACTGTGCCCAGATGCCCTAAGGTGTGCCAAAACACCAAAATGTGGATGCAACCAAAATATGAGGTACACAAACGAAATAACTACACTGCATATTATATATCACCAGAAAGGTCTCATTGACACCAGGGGCAAAACCTAAGGCACTTGAAACCAAGTGCCTTAGACGCATGTGAAGCACACTTAGTCACACATGCAGATTGGTTTAAATGCTGGAGCCAATGTGCTTTATTGGTGTAATGGGGATAATACTTCCTTATCTGTTGATCTTATCGTATCATCACATACTCTCATTTTACTCATCCTTATCTTTTAGATTACTCAGCTTTTCTCAGATAGGGAATGGTTTGCAAACCTGCACTGGTTGAGGTCACGGGTGGGTACAGGTACGGGTTGGGACGTGATGCATGTGTGACGGGTGTGATGTGTCAATCGTGAACGCGTCGCCCCACCACCACTTTCACTCACCACCACTAATCCCCTGCGAAACACAGCAAACACGAGAATGACAAGTCAAAAAAACACGATGGAACATGAGGGGGGGATAGATACAGCCAGAGAGTGGGCATACAAGGTGCGCCCATGAGGTTTTCTTTCCTTTTTGTCTACTGACTATTCCAACAGCACCATGAGTCATGCCAGTGTCATTCCCCACATCATTGGCCCTCGCCCATGGACCTTTCCTCACAGACCAACGCTGCCTTGACATGGTCAGTGATCGAGTCACACACGGTTACTCACCACCACAATGCCGTTGAAACACTGAGGTGCATGCTCTGCACCCCGGTTACCATTTCCATGACTTTCCGATCCTCACAAGGTTGCACGGCAGTGTCGATTGACACTTGCACTGCCCTTGCGAGGTTTATTGGTCATTTCTGGTGGCATACCCCTGCGTGGGTTGGGGTACCCCTGGGTTTTTGTAAACCTGCTACCTGTACCCACGAAAACCCATGCCCATGGACGCGGGTATGGGTTTTGACAGATACGGGCATGGGTTACTCTGGAAAACCCCAGGGCAGCCCATGACATTCCCTATTCTCAGACAACACCATAACTGTGTAGAGTAGATCTGACTTCAAATAGACTGCTTAACTCTGTCTTTTGTGGTTCCCGTGTGTCGAGACTTGTTTCATTCACACAAAACCAAGTTTTCATTGGTTTTCAGTATCAACTTCATCATTTTATGAGGGCACTGCAGCTTAATTTTCCCTTATCTCACTCAGCTGGCTTCTCTTAGACATACATTTGTTGTACATTTTATTATGCTTGCTTAAGTTGTATGCTATGACTATTGTATATTATGATGATGAAAGAGAAAAAAAAGAAATTCACATAAAGCTCACACAATGATATGCCTGGCAACTTTAGGGCTAGGTGCCCAAATCATGGGACCGTTTGGATATTACACAATCTGTACTAAATAATAAATGCTCAGGAATTTAAAGTATTTGGTTACATATATTTAATTTTTATTGTTTACACATGGGCAGGCCGGTATTCAAACAGATTTCTTTGACATGCCTTAGTACATGCATCTAAGGCACTTCATTTTAAGTGCCTTAGCTTTTGCCCCCGGTGTGAGGAGATTCTGGATCATCAAACCAAATTATGTAAAACGTACTCTATCTAAAGATATAAGCAAAATACTATTAAAAATGTCCATTTATACCTAAAGTGTCCATAAGTGTTATATCACAATTCTAACACAACCCCCTGATGAAACACTTTCATAACCACAGATGTTTTATCACTTCCAAGATTTACAAGGGCTAACTTTGTCCTAAAGGTAGTCCTCTATAGCCTTCCAATGAATTTATTTTTATTTTTATTTATTTTTTTTTTTTTGTGGAGCCTTAATGATTTTTGACAATTAACAGAGTTAACCTCATAGATCAGCTAGTTGACGAAGAAATCATCTTCGTGAGGGACTGAGTCCACCCGAGGAAATGCATTTCTGCACATTCTTTTGGAATAGTGTGGGGCTCAGAGAATTTTTAGTATCATCGATTCCGCCCAGGCGGTCGCTCTCCTATACCCACTAAAACCCCGGTTCCCTTCTGTAGCCAATCGTCTTGTAGGGATTCCTGGTTTCGGAGAATTCCCCACCACGTCTTTTCCACTAACGTGGCTTTTAGTGCTTTTTTCCCATATCTTAATTGGTCTGTCATCAGCCTTTCAAGTTGAAGCCTCCGGTTTATGTTTTTTAACCATGTGTCCCTTATTTCCTGTGTTGAGGGCAACCTGTCCAAATCCGCTTCATTTGTAATCTTCCATTTGCATCTCATCCTCCAGATCTGGTGGGCAGATTCTGAAATAAGGATTGCATAAAGACGGTTTGCTCCTACTAGCTTCTTGTTGCTATTTTCTGGGTGGAAATCTGCTAGACCACATCCCAGGATTGTCCCAAAACGTGGTCGGACCCAAGGTAGTCCACGAAGCGTCCAAAGCTCCTCGGTAATTTTCCATATGTCTTCTTGGCCAGAAGCTCTACATTCTGTTAGAATGTGTTCCATCGATTCTTCGACACCGTCACAGGCATGGCAGATTCCCCGATGCTCGCATGTTGGGATATTGGTCCAATATTTACCACATTTGTAGGCACCGTGCATGGTCTTCCACAGGAAGGCTCTGGTCCTGCAGGGGAAGTCTTTGCTTCTCAATGACTTCCATATTTTCTCATCCGTTGGGGACCTCCCAACCAGTTCTTCTATGCAGGCTTTTGTTATACCTAGGTTGTATGACGTAGTTTCCCTTGGTGTCTGTTTTCTCGTCTCGAGGATCCCCCGGTACAGCATGCCTTGTGTCGTTTCAGAGAGTCGCATGCCTGTTAGTCTGAAGGTATCTGGGGCTATAGGGTTGGGCTCTTCATTCGCATTAACAAGCACCAGACCCGTTTTTGCTAATACAGTCATTTCTGTGACCCTTTCTTTATCTCGTATTCGTTCTATCGTTGTGTGGCTGTTCCGTGCTCGGAGGGCTGCAACTATCATCTGGAGTATCTCCTTGTCAGGGATTGCCATCCAATTCCGATCTTCCAACCGTTGGAGACCTGTTGTTAGTATCCCTTTGAGGTAGGGTGAGAGCAGTCTTATATTCAGTCTCGCTCCATCTGGAGTCAGTGCAAGAGCTTGCAGGAGGGCTTGGCATTCAGCTGTCTCCTTGGTTTGTGAAGGTCCTTGTGTACGCCGGGTGGAATTTCTTGGGTCGTTTTCACCGAACCATATTGTGTAGGCTGATCTTGCGGTTTCATACCCTTGGTTCTCATGAACTCCACACAGGTAGATTGTTTCCTCCTCCTGTATCTCCGCTCCTTGTGCTGGTGGTCTCTTTGCAGGGACATTCGTTACTCTGTCACTATTCACGAAGACGCGGAACTCCTTCGCAAGTTCTGATGTTGAGGTGATGTTAGGGTCAAATACTAGGGCGCCGTCAAGCTTCCGGGCTTGCTCATTTTGCTGCAGTTGATCCTCTGTGAGTTGTAAGGCGTCTTCAGGCTCATTCCCTAGTTCTGGTTTCCATTTGGGATGCAAGGACTCAAGTAGTTTTTGTGCGGCCTGTCGGCACTTTGCTGGGTTGGGGCACCCTTTTCCTCGGGCGCTTCTGCATGGTGCACATGCACAGTTCTTCCGCAAAAGGTGTCTAATCTCTCGTGTCTCAGACACATACCTTGCCAATTCACCAGTTGTTTGGATGTTATGTCTATGTCTCTGACATTCTGCCCATTTACCGTTGTTCTGTGGGTGTTTCTCTTCGTCCTGTCCTTTGTGGAACCAGATTGGCATCTGGTTACGGAGGTTGCTACTTGGCAATGGTGGGTTGATGTCCACATTGTAGCGTTTCGCAGTTTGTAACATTTTACGGAGGCTTTGTGGGAGTTCAGACCTTGCTCCAATCTTTGTTGTCCATGTTTGAAGGAAAGTGTTACTCTTTGACTCCTCATCCCGAACATTTTGTGCGGCAGGGATGTTCTGGCCTATGAGGGCATCAGCTAGTTTTGCCCATCTAGGGCGCGCTGTGCCTATCCTGAGGTAGGATTTCATCTTCATTAATTCTATAGCATCATTCCTTGCTTTGATGTCAAGGATTTTCTTTCCTCCAGCTGTTATAGGACCGGACATAATTTGGGCATTCACCATTGGCGAGGCATCATCCCAAAGGAACTTTGTGATTTTGCGGCTGATAAGTGTTTCTATTTCTGAGGTCATGCCCTGTACTCGGGTAAGGTACTGGGTTAGCCCCCCTACGACCATGCCTATGATCAGGCGTTTTCCATCCTGTGTTGGGTGATTTTTTGACCACTGCTTCAGTTTTGCATCAATTTTTTCGAGGGTTGGGGTCCATACAGCTAGCTGCTTAATTTTGTTCCCAATATATGCTCCCAATACCCGTGTTGGAGTGCCGTCTGTGGCAATTTGTATGTCCATTGGGATGGGGGCTTCATTTTCATTTAGCTTCCTCTCGTCAACTAGTGACTGTCGATACTCTGGGGTACCAGTGGGTATTAGGACAGTTTTTTTGACATTGAATTTTGCACCTGATGTTCGGCACCATTTTTGGAGGATATTCTGTAGCGTGTCGAAGCTGTCATCCTCGGAGAGGAAGACTGTTGTGTCATCGGCAAATAGGGTTGTTATTAGCCGTTCAGAGTTTCTGGGTATCTGGAGGCCCTTTAGTGTTGAGTCTCGTAGCATAGAGGCTAAGGATTCAATGGCTAGATTAAAAATGAGGCAGGACAATGGGTCCCCCTGGCGGACTCCCCTTGTCACTCTGTAGGGTTTACTGATTACTCCATTTATTATAATAACTGTCTCCCCACTTTGATAGAGGGCTTTCACGGTGTCGATGAAGTGTTTCGGGAAGTCGAACTTCTCCAAAGTCTTCCAAATAAAGTCGTGTCGCACTTTATCATATGCCTTTTCTTGATCAAGACACACTATTGCACCATTGGTTTCATTGGCTTCGCAGCTATCTAACATCAGTTTGATTAGCTCTGTCTGGTCTTCAATGCGTCGCCCCCGCATGAATCCTGCCTGGTCTGGGTGGATTAGATCTGGTACGGCCTTGGTTAGCCGTGTTGTAAGAGCTCTCGTCATTATCTTATAGTCAGTATTCAGGACTGTTATAGGTCGGTAGTTACTAATTTCAGTCATTTCGCCTTTCTTGTACAATGGGCACATCCAGCCTTTGGGGAATTCTGTTGGTAGAGAAACTCCATATTGTTCGATGTCGTTATAAACAAGCGTCAGGCATTTTACAATGTCGAACTTTTGTGCATTAGCTTGTTTATTGTTCTCGAAGCGTGTCAGTAGTGCCTTCCATAGTTCGTGTGGGATGCCGTCAATTCCGGCTGCTTTCCCATCTGGTAGGTCTTTAAGGGCCTGTTTGATTTCTGTTCGTGTCAGGTAGGTTGAAAGTTTGTTTTTGTCATGCTGGGACAGCCTGGGCTTCAGGAAGCTGAGTACCTCATCGAAATCCTCCTCTGATACATCATCTGAGAGGTATTCAGACTGGAGCTTTTCATGATAATTCTTTGCGAGGCTTGCCATTTCTTTTGTTGTTGTTGTATAGGAGGGTTGATCTACTGGAGATTCCAGTATCCTCAGGGCATTGATTGTATCTCGCGGCTTTTTTTCCTTGTTTGCATTTATCCATGATTTACTGATTGTTTCGTTCTCTAGCCTACATTTTGCAGCCAGGTTGTCTCTAATTTTCGTGTGTCGTTGGGCTTCCAGTTGTTTAATCCTTTCTTCAACATAGGCAGCTTTCGCTTGGATCTGCGCTAGCGATTCTTGAGAGTCATTCAATGTCCTTTGCAGTTCCCTCTTGAGGCCGGCAATTCGGGCATCCATTTTTGGGGTTTCGACTCGGGAGAATTCCCTTATCTTTTTTGTTAACTCTTTTTTGAAATTCTGGAAGATGGTCTGGGGGTTTCTTGCCTCGGTGCGTGTTTCACCTGTTGCTGCATGGGCATCGCTTTCTAATTGAGCCCCAAGTTTTTCTGCCAACTGGATAATCTTCCTGTTTTTAATTAGGTATAGTGGGATGCTCCACCGACCCTTCCCTATAAAGGGCGCTCCTGGGTTCGCAAACTCCATTGACACCAGGCAGTGGTCGGTGCGGAGCGGGGTGTAGTCTATTTTCCAGTCCCGAGAGTAGTTGTATATTGGGCTAGACACATATATTCGATCTATACGTGACCTTGATTGTGTGGCTTCTTGTGTGAAAGAGTAGGATTTTTCGGTGGGGTAAATATGTCTCCACCCGTCTCGAAGTGTGTGCAGTGCCTTGAAACTCACTAGCTTGCTCACAGCTTGTGCATTATCTCTGTGCGCTGGTAGGCGGTCAACAGCCTCCTCAACTAAGTTGAAATCCCCCAGCATTATATCTGGGATCGGGAGAGTCTCTTCCTCCCACTTTCGTATCAGCTCTGACCAAAAGTCAGCATTTTCTTGAGCTGTATTGGGTGCGTATATCGCAAGAATATTGACTATTGAGTCCCCTTGCCACGGCAGGCTCATTAGCAGGGCTCTTCCTGGTATTACATCATTTATAACGGCTTCCTTCCAAGAGGTAAGTTGCTTATTGAGTATGATTGCGACACCCCTTCCTGCGTTTGGGTTTATGGGGTCTGGGCTGTTCCGTATGCTTAGTCTTTCATCGAACTGGTTATTTAGGTCATGTACGGTGGCTTCATTTAAATGTGTTTCCTGGACGGCAAGAATGGCTATTTTCCGGTCTCGCATGACTTGGTTTAGGTGTTGCCATTTATCTCGTGTGGTTGTGGAGCCTCCTCCTCGGATGTTTAGCGTTGCTATCCTCAGAGCTCCTTTGGTGGTCTTTACTCCCAGCTGTGGGGTCGAGGTGGTATCTCTTTGGTTCGGGTTACTAGAACTATTGGGAAGATCTTGAGAAGGGGCCGTGTGGCCATCATCGCCTTGGGCATTTTCGGGGGGCGGAGTCATATCCGCTGGAACACCACTTGGCTCAGGTCGCGCGTCCCCTGTCGTGTGAACAAAACTGTCTAAGTTTCCCCCAGGACTTTCATTAGAGTTGCGACCGACAGTTGGATCGACAGCTCCTCCAGTACTGGGAGGGCTAGTTAGGCGGGTGCCATCCGCTATGCCAGTTGTGTTTGTAGTAGTTACTATCATGATACCTAACTTATAACCATGGGTTAGGCCAGGTTTCGTGTCCGGAAACCAACGGTTGGACTATGTCAAAAGATACTAACATAGTGTTCTCATCTGAGGAGGCGCACTACATTTTCTCGGTTGACTTAAAGCAGCTATGCACGGCTCGCCCGACCTCAATAGGTCGCCGTTTTTGAAGGTTTACCTTCGGTTCCTTTTCCGTCAGCTTTCCTGTCCGCTCTTACGACCGTCAGTATATTTGGGCCTCCGGATGGTATCTGTTAGGACTTGTTTAGATGGTACCTTTCTCATCGTGTTTGAGTTTGCGACTCAGATTCGCAAGGGTACAAGAGTGGGGTAACTATGGTGATTCATAGACAGCAATACAGGAGAGGCGCGGCCTACAGTATTGCCTATTACCTATTAAGTAACCGTCACAGACCTGCTACTGTGTTTGTAAGGGAAGAAGGATATGCGTAGAGAGGTAATCATTCGGGAAAAGGTATGCATAAGTGTGTTGGTCAGAACAAAAACAAAAAGAAAGGGGGGGTGGGTTTGTTAGTTAGTAGCGTCCGCCGCGGGCACGACCCCTTCCTCGGGTTTGGCCACCACGTCCTCCACCTCGACCTCCGCGGCCGCCTTTGCCATGGCCAGTGGATCCCCGTTGACGTTGTCCTTGGTCAGGAGAGCCATTACCGTTCATGTTAACCGGTTTATCGTACTTGGAGGCCTTGGCGGGAGCCTTATGCCATCCGGGAAGATCGTGGTAGGGGCATTTGCCCGTAGGGTGGTCCTGGCCGTAGCATGTGCCGCAGGTGTAGGGGTACCGGGCGTTCGCGGTACCGTAGAATTCGTAGGTGCGGCTGCGGAAGAGGGAGATCCAACCATCGTATGCATCGGCGTCATTTGTTGGTGAGACCGCGTAGACGTTGAAAAGGGTGATCGTCGCCCCTTTCTCGATGACCTGGAATGGGGTTACTTCTAGACCGCCTACGATGATGTCGAGAGCATCCTCTGTGGTGCAGTGGGGGTGTGCGGCATCATGGTGCTCGTCGACGAAATCCTCGAAAGTGTGGTTCTGGTCCGCCATGATCGTGGTCATAAGGGCGGAGGTAACCTTAGCAATTGCGGCGTCGTCGGCGTCCAGGAAGGTATTTTCGAGGGTCATGACGTAGTTGCTAACGAAGCGGCCTTTGGGAACGATGAAGAAGGCTGTCTTCGGAGTTGCCCAGCAATTCCAATGAAGAAGCAGGTCGCGCTGGGTCCTGGTTATCCCCCCAATATAATAGGGAGTAACGGGCCTGTGTTCAGTGTAGACAGCGCGTGTGATGTCGGGTACAATGATGAAGAGGTTGGGGGCACGGATGGAGTCACGGAGCATATCGCGAAAGAGGATAACCTTGGCTGAATCGATGGTGCCATTGTCGGATGGGGAGAACGCAATAACACCTGGGCCTTCCTGTTTCTCCCAGAGCTTGAGAGTGACAGGGTCAAGGTGGGCGCGGATGGTTTTACTGGTGTGACCTTTGATATCAGGGAAACCGTCTTCCGGCCTTGGGACCAGCTCGTACTTCGCCGGCGGGGAGAAGTCCTCGAAAGCTTGCTGGGGTCCGGGCACGGGGGCGACTGTGACTGCGGGAGGAGGGATGGGGTCCGGGCCAGTGAGATCTGGGCGTCCGATTTGGTGGTATACGGTCTCGGTGGCAGCGTTAACTTGTTCTGGAGCACTGGGCTCAGTGGTGGAAGCAGAGGCGCCCTCCGCGGCATCCGGAGTAACAGTGGCCATGGCGGGAGGAGACTCGTCGTCAGGGGGGCCTGAGCCTTGGGGGCTAAGGTTCAGAGGGGTGGAGACATTGTTCTGGTCGTACGCCGGTGGAGTAGTGTCCATCTCCAAACGCTTCGGGGGGGAGGCTTCGGGATCTTCTGCCTCACGCGCCCTCTTCTTGCCTTTGTTTCCTGGTAGCGTGTTAGTTTCGGGATGTTCATTAGGGGGAGGGTGCTTAGCGTACCGGTAGCGACAACCTTAGAGAAACTGAGACCTAAAGGCAAGGCCTTACTGACGCTTCCTGAGGCAGGCTGAGGGGTGGGAGACACCGGTTGAGTGGCGAGAGTGGTGTTAGCCACGGAGGCATGGTTGGCCTTGGGAGTGATGAGGGAGTCCACTTCCATTTCGTCGGTGTGATCGGCGTGGTCGGCGTTTGGATGGTGGTAGCGTTGGGCAGGCTGGGGTTTGAGAGCCGCTTTGGACTTCTCGGAGCGCGAGGTGTGGAACATGTTGTGCTGGTGTGCAGTAGATGGGGGTGGTTCGTGAGGGGGGTTGAGTTGGGGGAGTTCTGTCGTGTCTGCCTTTAAGTCGGTTAGACAAAGGGTCGATGGGACAAAGGATTCGTTATCACTCACGTTTGGGCGCCATCGCCATCCAGCGTTTGTGTTCTTTGTCATGAGAAGTGATAATCGCGATAATCATCCTTTGTTCATAGGATTGCCACCCGTTGGCGACGGCAGTCGTTCCGACTCGTTTTCATCGTGTTGGTTGTGTGGCATGTGCTGGTGACGCGGGACTGTCGATGTTCGGGGGGCTGCTGGTGTCGATCGGAAACTTTCGTGCGAGAGAGAACGAGCCAGCTTTCGCTGTCCGTTCTGTGTGGAACACGTTTTAGTCTCCGCCTTGATCTGGTTCCCGCCACTTGCGTGCGTGGGAATATCCTTTGAACATGGTGGTTCGGGATCAAGGAGCCCCCGCCTTCCAATGAATTTAAGAACACTCAAAATGGGCAGAAGGAAGTGGAGAAATGAAGTGATTAGTTGTATCTCTCCTCTAGTATCATTGATCAAAAAGTCGAAATTTAATTACTCATCCAATACTGGCCACATTTACAAGGTCTAAGTTTGTCATCTATACCTTTCTAATGAATATAAGAACTCCAAGATTGGCCCAGAGGAAGT
>Ga0307517_10014842_pt1 | contig 10415 bp, 10 predicted proteins | sample 23_EM_MG_FD_194515 | JGI IMG/M metagenome (GOLD analysis project Ga0307517, IMG submission 194515) | Populus trichocarpa ectomycorrhiza microbial communities from riparian zone in the Pacific Northwest, United States - 23_EM | ecosystem: Host-associated > Plants > Roots > Unclassified | place...
AAGGGTCAGGTGCGGCGGCACATCTAATTTCTCCACCTTTGCAACACTCCTTTGCAGGCAGGTCTTGCGCTGTCGAGGGCGCAGTAAGGCTGAGTAGAGGTCACGGTTCCCGAGTTCATTTTTTTTAAAATTATCACCTTCCTTACCCTTCTCATTACCGGTTTGTCGACTATAGCTTCAACGTTTTTGTTCGACAACAATGGGTGCGCGGCCCTCTCCAATGATGGTCGAAAGAATGGGACCAGTTGATTTCTGGGGTGTTGCAGCGCCAAGGCTATCACATTGGGAATACTGCGATGGGTCAGTTCGGGCACACTTTCAGATGCGATGCAGGTACACACGTTATCATAGAAATCATTGTTAAAAGCATCCGCTCGCATTGGAAACAATCAGAAGAGAAAAGGCGACACCCTGAGAAATCTCAAGTCTTCAGCTACTTGGCTTGCAGGAATTTCCACAAGCAAGAGGGCTGAGATGCTAGAAGTTCCAGATCCTTAGAATTATAAGAACGGCAGAAATTTGAAGTCGTATACGAGGGCGGAGTGCGACGTGATCAGATCGAACTGGCACACGACAACAAAATGGAGGTACTGTACAACGCAGGGAAGTAGCGATGTAAGAACAGTTGGCGACCCATGAGGAGGAAGGTGAAATAATGCAGGCTCCCGCCGATGAACAGGAACCCACGGAGGGTATCGTATTTGACAACTTTACCTGTACATGAGGAGATTTGTTTATTAACATATAGTCAAGGCACCGTCAGGAGAAGATGCGAACCACACTATAGGCGACAACGGCAAGAGTACTGAGATACCACACCGTCGGATTTCTAATCAAATAAATCTGGCGATGATCCTTTACCCAGAAGTTCTGTGGTGGACGGAGTTGGTGAGCACGCTTGCATGTCATCGAGAGAAGGTACTCACGCTACCTACCACGGCGAAGTCTAGACCAGGAGTCTGGTCGAGAATCATAAGTATGGCGATCCCATTTATCGTCCACATAACTTGCTGAAGCTCCCAGAATTTAGCAAGAGAATCAGCAAGTTATAATCCAGCGTGGCCGGTGTTGTCTCTATTCAATTTGTAATATCGGCAACGAATACCTTTGGTTATCAGAAGAGATACCTTGTCACTTTGTGGTGCCTATTTCATGAAAGCAGCGACAGCAGCCTGTGGCCTTCCACTTACATCGCAGTCCGCATCATCGCCAACAGGTTGCCTCAGGCTTTCAGACGACGTTCGTACTTCAGAATCGCGAAGCCATTTCTTGCCTGCTCCTCCACGTCCCATAGCGGCAGCAATCGTTGAAGTGGTTCGCACCGAATAAGGAACAACCAAAGGGGCGGACGTCGATTTTGTCGACGAATCCTATGTGGGTATCAAGGATAAGATGAGGATTGCTTGACCTGTGAGTAAGCGGATATGGAGTTGAGAGCATGACAGCGCGGATGGGACCGAAGGTGCGTGCTAGGAGAGGAGAACAGAGAATGGTCCCAGAGTAGGAGGTTCATTTCTTGCGATGCGACAGCGGCGAAAAGGACATGGGATGGAGTTAGGGTGAGCAGAGGTGCGGGGTATTTAGAAGGGGCAGAGAGAAAACGGAACCCGAAGAGGTAGATACACAAACTGATGCCATGGCGATCCCATTGAGAGTGAGATCCCAAAGGGGACCTCGAAGATGTATAACTTGAAGGCCTAGCGGTACAGAAAACCAAGCGAGGTGCTGGCGAACAACCCAACAACTACTGATTGTCAACCAACCCGTGAGCGGGGGGGATTCCAAAAATGACCAGAAAACCTCGCCACGGCAATGCAGGTTGTCAATTGACACCGCCGTGCTACGTATTCTGGCTCTTGCGATTGACGTAGCTGCCATTGATGGCGGCGCTAGTCTGCACGTTGTTTCAGCATATAGAGTTGTATTCGAGGGATGTAGCACACCAACCATTTCATTACAGAATGGGGCAGCCGAACTCCTGCGGCCGGGGTGAGCGTTGGCATCCTCGTAGGGGAATGGCGTGTTGTCGGCTGGTGGCACAGGGTCCTGGTACATCGTCGTCATTTGGAGGCAGGGTGTTGGCCCTATGCCAGCGTGGTACTATGTACAGGGTGGGCAACGCTCGTCCTAACGCTTTTTGATGTTAGTACGTGGCGAAGGTAAGTGAAAAGGAGGCGAGAAACTATCTCGCCTCCTCGCATACCTCGCAGGTCTCCCACACCGTGGGTCTCCCTTCACATTTCCTACTTGCTCCAACTCATACACCCTCCTAAAACCTATCGATGTCGCAGAGTGTGGCCTACATCCCTCATTGGAGGGGAGAGGCACAGGTGAATTTGGGTATGGAGGGACCTAAAAACAAAAGAAAAAGTATATTTAATGCACATATAGTAAGAGGTTGTAAATGAAAATTACTTACATTGTAGCGCGTCATGTCGCGTTCGTTGAGTCTAGAGGGAAGTGGGAGTGGTGAACAGCATTAGTGTTGATCACGGTTGATCACTTAATTACGTAATATTCGCTATCTAACTTGGGGCCACGATTTTCAAGATGGAACTGACCGCAGATATTTCAGCCATGACTGTGGTTCGTCAATCTACTACGAGGCTTCTAGGAGCAGGCCGGACATTTTCACAGGCGTTACAGTTGTTGGTGGGGTAGCTCCGGTCGGTAATTCCTCGTACTCCGTGCGTTTCAAAATCTTACCGCGCAGCTCGTTAACTTACTGTATATATTCCTTCCCCTGGGCCTTTTGTTCCTATCAAAAATCTTCTACCTATTTTGCCCCCGCTTACCTACCAGCTATTTTTCGATTCACAGATGGGTCAAACCGTCGCGGAATTTGACAAAGATATCCGGAGGACTACTCTCAGGACGGCCAAGATTCATCCTCCGGCTGCATTTTTGAAAGGACGATAATTCTTTTTTGGCTGCTTGGGACGAGTTGAAGAATTACGCTAGCACTCTGCGAAATCGGGACATTTGAACGTTGCGCCTTACTAACTTCTGGAATTAGATTCTTTCTTTACTTCAGAAGAGGGAGATTAAATCAAGCGTAAAAGAGATTTTATCCAGCCCTCCAGTCCTACACCACCGAGGTATTCTGGACTTGAGGTTTCAAGTTGACGACTATTCTTACATGAATTATGTTCAGAACCGCCATCAAGGTTAGAGACACGCCCATCCATTCTCTCGCTTGCTGACATCTGAGAAGGATCCGATTGCCGATTGCCTCATTGTCGCGACCGTTCTCAAATCTGCGGATTACCTACCGGAGATTTTTCGGAATGATATCTATTTTATTGTTTGGGTTGAAGAAAATCACGTAAATATATTTTATGTGCACATTAGAAGGATCTGGTTTTATAAAGCAGATGAACGGTATGACGCAAACTCGCGAATTAATAATGCCGAGCGTGTTTGGAGAAACTTTAAATTTCTAACTACATAAGTCACTAAAGCCAACAGATGCCAACAGATTTCATCTGCACAAACCGACCTGAACATCTCACATCCGATCTCAACCAGGCGGCTTTTGACTGGGCATCAGAAGGATAAGCTAAGGGTATTCCACTATGATCCATCGCTAATTATACACGCTTCACTAAATATTCCCCGAAAACTCGGACCTCCTGGAAACATTCACCAGAGGGATTCCCGCTTCTAGCTTATCCTCTAGATCCTTTGCGACTGCAGTAGGATATCCAGAAACGAAAATATCTTCAGCCAGATTACCGATGGTTCTCTTCACAAGGGATTGATCTGGGGTGCTTTTGTGCACATTGGGGCCGGAGGGACCTGGATGGTATTCGGTAGACGCTGAACGCAGATTGAGAACCAGTCGCGAAATCATGACGGCGGTTATCAGTTGGCTGAAGGATGCACCTAGGGCTCTGAGGTCGATGGGTGCGAGCTATAGAAGATATCAATGACTTATTTCGGTCCAGGGGGAAGCCAATGACTGACGAAATATATCAAGGTATTCATCAGGTTCGAGAGGAAGATCACCAAAAAGTAGAGGGCGCCGTCACGGACGAAGATGTATATAGTTGGGACTGTCCCAGAATCTTTAAGATACTGCCGAGTCCGCCATAACGTCAAAATGAAGATGCAAGAGTCCGTTATCAATGGGGCAACCCAAAGGGAGGCTTTAAGAAGTTCCTCAGTTTTTTTTGAAAGATTGTCTTCTACGGATTGGTACTCACGAAATATTGAGCTATCGCCCGCCAATATGCAGCCTTGGTCAAGTGAGCAGGAAGATGAGGTCGTCAGATGGATCGAGACATTACCTACAAGGATGGGAGGCAGTGGGACTCCTGTCCTGATGTGTTAACGCACTAGAATCAAGATATGCGAAATTATGAACTCACTATAACCTGTATGCAAGCCGATTGCAGAAATGGCAATCTGTGCTGCCCAAAGGATCATCAGGAAGATTATGATTGGAAGAGAACGACGGTAGAGAGCATAGACCCGAAGAATCATAATAACTAGTATAATTGAGGGTGGCTTTACGGAGCAGCATACTGACGAACGTACGTTGGCAAACTAACGGGGGATAAGCACGAAGTCAGAAATAAATGAGGAGTATTTACATACCAGCGGTGAGGGTAACGGACGATGCTCCTTCGAATACGGCGAGATTATCGCATCTGTAAACTCGTTGGCCCACGGCAATCAAGAATGCAAGTTACTTACGTCCTAAGGCTCCGATGTGGATCATGAAATGCTGGGTCCCCCTCAATAAGAGGTGTACCTACAAGGGATAATATCTGCAGACTCACCAATCAAAATAATAATAAATTGAATGGGCGTGATATATCTATTGATCAGGAATAGAATCGAGGCAACCGAGAACTTCTGCTTCCAGATGCGATCGACCTGGTAAATAGTTCAATAACAGGTTTTCAGGACGAAAGGGTATAACGGATAGACCTCCTGGTCGAACGTTAGCGCTTGGAAAGATTCAAACTTGAGTGGCTTCGATATGTAGAAACGATAAGCTTACTGTGATCGTATAGCAGCATTACAAATGCTGCCAGTTGGAAATATTTGCCGGCCAGCCTAAAAGTGAGTCAGTGGGTAGAATGTGATTTTTAAAAAAACAACAACGCACAAGTGGCGTGCAGTACTTGCGAGGGCATCGAGTTCTGGGGACGAAGACATCGAAGAGCGGACGTCGTTCTCTCCTCTGACATATATGATCTCCGAATAGTGGATATACATAGCCTTGCCCCAACGCCTTCGTCCGGTTTCAAAGGATGTGCATCATTGATCATCGTTCAAACGGCACGCCGACGATCGCAATCGGGAGAAACGTCGAAAGCGCCTAATAAGTAAAAAGCATCGATGTGAATAGATACATACGTGATCGGCGGAGATCAAGTTGGACATGGACTCGGATATGAAGGGCCGACTGAAGTCGGCGTAACGCCTTGCTTATTGCTTGTTACACCCAAGTTCCAACCAATTCACAGGCCAAACTTCGGGAGACTAGGTAGAGAGACATGGAGCCCATTGCCATCCTAATAAGAACTTGTTGAGGTGATCCGTTTGAAATATCCACTTCCGATAGTGCTGCCACTCAAACCCGAGGATGGTACCCATGCAAGATTTGCAGACAGGTTTTGTCCCAAATCAATAATAAGTTCACGATAAAGACAGGTACTCCACGTCAAACGGTGTCAATTACCAATGAGGACCTGGATATTTTTGCTTCATTATCAACGTTTAGATCAACAGATAGGCTGATAAGTAATGATCACGATCAAATCATGATGGGTTTTCACCGGCCGGCTTGCCGTGACTACAGTTCCGTGACACCCGAACTTTCTCCAAACTTTCTCTTAGAATTCTCTGCATTGACACATACTACGCGAACTTGCTACATATGAAGCGCTATATAGGGGCGTTGGAATTTCACAGCAATGGTGAGGACCGGGGTGCATTCGGCTTGAGCCGTGTGCTCCAAGGTGTGCTCGAAATATCATGGGTAACTTATGTTTGTACATCAAATCGAAGACTCGGGTCATTTAATTAAAACATCACTGACACCACTTGTCCCGGAATAGGTGTCCCAGATGATCTCGCCCTCCATCTCTCAACACATCAGCTAATCCACTATTGGAAGCTTTTCCCCAAGTGCTGGGAACACATACAAATGTCTACCACAACCTATCATGGCCGTACGTCATGGACAAATTTCGGCTCTGGCCAAGCTCATTTCTGACGCCAGCAAAGTCGTGGAATCATATTATCGGAAGTCTTCGAAACCATATGTTCCTTCTCTCGACGACACAGAGCCCCATCCATTAGATGAACAACTGGCGGCGAAAGAATCGCGGACCACCGTACAGACTATCGAGGGCGCCTGTGGCTCGACCGAGTCATACGATTGTCAATATACGTTGGCGTAACTTCTCTCTTCGCACTATCTAACTGGGTTTTCTATCAGAAAATAATGGGGGTGTGGGATAAATTCACTCCAAATTTATGTGATGATTGACCCATTTCCAAGACATTCGAGACTAATTGTTTAAACGTTGCTCTCACGTTTAAAATTCCCGATGTCCTGAAAGAGAAGCCAACTGGAACAGTGCACATCTCGGAAGTCGGGGAAAAAACAGGTCTCGAGGAACGCAAGGCTGGGAGAATTCTACGACTTCTTGCTACCAACCATGTCTTCCGAGAAGGTTCCTGTCTCTATACACCTTGTTTTGGTTTCTTGTCTGATGTGTATCCTAGTGTCGGAAAACGTTTTCACAAACAATCGGTTGAGCACCCAACTCCTCTCAACCAATCCATTGTCCAGTCTAAGGCATCACTTGTAGATTTCATTTATTTTGAGGAATCGATTTTTCTAACGATCTAGTTAAGCACTGATCAAGGTCAAAAATCAGTCGTCCTCCTATCCGAACTACTCGGCGACAAAACATGGGGCCACTCTTATTCCCTAACCCAAAATTTTAACAAATCTACTGGGTATCCCGAACCTCTATTCATCTATTACGAAAAGGTGAACACCTTATGTATCTTGTTTCCCTCGTCAACTAACCGATCTTAGGATGTTCCGAGAGGAACTGAGCTCGGGGCAAGATTCGGACTTGGCATGGAGTGATGCCAAAGCAGTTGTTTACGGCAAGTATATCTGACCTTTCCCGGTTTCTTATCCTTGAATCGTGTGAGTAGAATTTCCATGGAAGGAACTTGGTAACGGTGCCACCGTTTGTGATGCTGCTGGTGGATCGGAAACATTTCTCTCCAACTGGCGAAAACCCATCCAAATCTTCGACTTATTCTTCAAGAACGAATCCAGCAGGCGAAGAATGCGGTATGGCCGAAGGAATGCCCTGAGGCCATAGCCAAACGTCGCATCACCTTCGAACCGATTGATTTCTTAGCGTCATCTCCTTTTCCAGGTTGTGATATTTATTACGTTCGTGAGACCCACTTTCTTTCTTTTCTTCCCTTTTCTATGTAACAGAGAATTTGCAGCTGAAACACGTCATGTACGTTCTAATTCTGTTCACCATTCTCTCTGTAGTCTAAATCGATCAAAACGCTTTCCGGTCACGACTGGCCTGACGACTCATCAAGATCCTCTCTGGTGTAAGGAAGGCAATGGCTCCTCACAGCCGTGTTCTAGTCCGTAAGTCACATTCTAATTTTGTCCGTGCGACTTGGCAAAAGGGTCAAATTTGCTCCATCCAGACGAATACATCATCCAACCTGCAAACCGAGTTGCCGAAGAAGAGGCACCCGTTAAACAAGCACCAGAACCCTTACTGTCTAATGATGGCGCTGGTTGCATACGCCAATATAATCTCGATATTCACATGATGGCGATGCTGAACAGCGAGGAACGTTCGTTTACTGGGCTCCATCAAGCTTGGAGAGGCTTCCGGTCTGGAGTTCGTCAAGCTGTGGGACAAGTTGGGTGAAGAATACAGGCTTCCCAAGGCTCCACGGAGTCGTTTTTAGGAAAGTTTTACTTTACAGAGGACAATCCACAGGCATATGCAGAACCATGTCCGTTCATTAATAAATCACGAGTGGGGTAGAGCCACATGCTATGACTATAACTATTTTGCAGGCTACGTTTCAAGCTGCTTCTGGGAAGAGCTCCTTGACAACCTAGGCCTGTTGTACATCAACCTAACCAAGGGGTCGGGCGCGGCGGTGTCTTGGGCTGTCCCGGGCGCAGTCGATGTTTCCGATTTATTATTATTGTCTATATTATCGTTTTCATTCGACAGTAGTTGCAGGCGGAGCAACTACCGAACTAATTTCCTCTCCAACTCCTCTGGTGCTTGCTTGCGATGGACGAATAGTGTGTCACTCTTCATCTCCTTGACGAGCTCGCCAGCGAATGTATCCCGCCCTGGTTCTGCCTTGCCTAGGAGGACGCCAGAAGTCACTGGTTTGTCGACTATACCTTCGCCGTTCTTTTGTTCGATGCGCAGCCATCTCCACCGATGGGGGAAAGAATGGGACCGGTTGATTTTTGGGGTGTTGCAGCGCCAAACCTATCATATTGGGAGTACTAGGATGAGAAGAGTCAGTTAGGGCACACTTCCAAATGCGACGAAGGTACATACATTATCATAGAAATCATTGCTAAAAGCATGCGCGAGCAATGGAAACAATCAGCAGAAAAAACAAGAGACATCATGAGCTAAGATGCTGGAAGTTCCAGATCGCTAGAATTATAGGAACGGCAGCAATTTGAAGTCGAACGGTTATCGGAAGACATGCCTCGTCACTTTGTGGTGCCCATTCCATGAACCGCGTCCCATAGCGGCAGCAATCGTTGAAGTGGTTGGCACCCACTAAGGAACAACTAAAAGGTTGAACGTTGAGTTGGTCGACGAATCCTGTATGGGTATCGAGGATAACACGAGGATTGCTTGACCCGTGACATAGTAGGTTTGGTTTTTTGTGATAGTTTGCGAACCTGGAAGTAAGCGGATATGGAGTTGACAGAATGACAGCGTGAAGGGCACGGAAAGTGTGCGAGGAGAGAGAGGAGAATTGTAGGTCCCAGAGCAGGAGGTTGATTTCTTGCGATGCGACAGCGGCGAAAGGACATGGGATGAAGTTAGGGCGGGCAGAGATGCGGGGTATTTAGAAGAAGCGGAAAGAAAAGAGAACCAGGAGAGGTAGATAGGAGATGATAGACGCGTCGGTGATCGGAATCTCTATATGAGTTCCACACGCCGTCAATGCCTATAAGGCCGGTGAGTGAACACGAAAGATACTAAAGCAGTTGAGACACACTTAACACTTTGAGAACTCCAGAAGAGCTGCCTGAAACACTTACCCAACCTCTGAGGAAGGCTAGATGAAGCACTGAAATCTACCTCAACATCGATAGGTATTCCCCATTCATGCTCCTTAGATATTGAGTCCGCTTCGTCAATGGCCAAGATTAGGAGATGTATCGTTTCCGAAGAGAGCGTGACAGCACCACTGTGGGCCCTAGATAACGAAGCTGTACTGGCTGAAAATAGCCTAAGCGATGCGTGGCCATGGGTATTGGTTGAGGACGTCGAGGACGGCATGGAAGATTCGGCTTCTAGAGATTCTAGAAATTCGATGTCTATCACTTCAACATCTCCGGTCGTGGATAAAGCAGCTATCCTCCCAGGTAGCTCTTCGCAGGAATAGAGACCATGTACAATTTTACCTTTCGCGACCTTTTCTCAGCGCCCACATGAAAACTCAAAAACTCACTAGGGTTTTACTCCTGCTCTTTTTGTTTGGCGTTAGCCAGTTCACTACCTCACACCCATGAAGTTCTCCCAGCATCGTCCAATGATGGAAATTAAGGAGATGAAGATATGATCGCGCACGTTTTCGAAACTTGATCATGAATTGATCATGAAGCAGATGGCAAGGTCAGGGGGGGGACAAGAAAATGATGTTGATGGCCCGAGAGTGCGGGATATTGATGGGTGGAGTAGAGACCTGGGTTAAGGGGTAAAGCTGAGCAATACTACTGGCATAAAATAAAAACTTACATCGAGGACGTGCACGCTTGGTGCACGCCATCCTGCTTCGCGACTGACAACGATCAAGGGATCGGTTGTCACGGGCCGGGCGTACCGTGACAGGATTTCACAAAACTTTCCCTTAGGATCTCTGCATTGACACACTGCCAACTGGGCGAAGTTGTTACATTGGAAGGGCTATATTGGAGCGTTCGAATCTCACAGAAATGATCAGGGGCGCGGTGACCTCAGCTTGGGGATAAAGGTGTGCTCAAAATGCGATACAGTCGAACCCCTCGTAAGGCATACCTCTCAAAAGGCATACACCCCCATAAGGCATAGGGTTGGGCTGCCACCAAACCTAGGTTTCACACCAAAATCGACCCCTCATAACGCATAACCTCCCATAAGGCATAGCGTGGACCG
>Ga0307517_10014843_pt1 | contig 10415 bp, 14 predicted proteins | sample 23_EM_MG_FD_194515 | JGI IMG/M metagenome (GOLD analysis project Ga0307517, IMG submission 194515) | Populus trichocarpa ectomycorrhiza microbial communities from riparian zone in the Pacific Northwest, United States - 23_EM | ecosystem: Host-associated > Plants > Roots > Unclassified | place...
ATCAGCCTCTCTCGTCGTTTCTCACTCCTACGTTCCGCGACTGGAGACCCGGTTCCAATCCTCAAGACAAGATTAGCGAACCAGCGAGCGCGAGGTGCTCCGAACCAAATCAGTGAAGAGGAAGAGGATATGCTTCTAGAGACCCTCGGTCGCCTCCGGTCGCGTGGCACAGCTTCACCAGGTGCATCGCAGGAACATGTCATTGAAGGCGGGGACGGGATCATGGACTCGGCGGGGTCGACAGGTGGATCGACATCAAGTGTCACGTCGTCGCCTCGTCGATCGACGAAGCGCTACAGTAACAATCTATTCGGCTCTGGACGTCTAAGGGACTACTCCTATCTGAAGAGTGTCGCGTCATCCAAGGGCTCTGGTAGCAGCACCCGTACTGTGTCTCTAACACCCACCGAAGGCTCTACGAAGGACTTGTCCAAAGCGGATTTGCGGCCTGTCACGCCTGACGGTAGCGATGCTCCCTCATCAACTTTGTCAAGCCCAGAAAAGCCTGAAATACATTCTGCGCCTCTGCTCCCCCCCGCACCATACGGCGAATCGTCAATACAAGCCATCTCTGTTGCTGAATACCGTCTCCAGAAGACGCTCGGTCCATCTGCTCTCAAACGTGCGTCAATAGCATTAGAGGAGGCTATCAAGGAGATAGAAGATGAAGTGGAAGATGAAATTCTGCTACCCCGCTCTGTGCCCGTTCCTCGGGGTAGTTTGGATCACCCTGCGCCAGAAGTGGTCCGTCTTTCTCGTTTTCTTGGCCTTTTGAATCCATCTCATCTCTGACCTTGCAGAGGAATAGCCATGCCTCAAACGATTCTTCTGTCTACGAAGCTGGAATGGCCATATCCATTGACAAAACCATCCACGACGAGTTTAGCGAACGTAGAACGTCCCCAATCCCAACTAGGACAGTCCCAGGTTATGTGCCAGGCATGCCCAGGCCAATGACCCCTCGAGACTTCGACTTCGACGAACAACGTTCGCACTCAACCACACCTCGTGCTCAATCACCTTTCCCTGACCCGCCTGCATCTCCTACTCTCGCTAACATTTCAACAACTAAGCTCAGGCGTGCCTCCATGACATCAACGGCGAGACCTTCGCCAGTAACACCAATGTCTGCTGCACCTCTATTCCTGCAACGAAGTACGAATGGACGGTACACGCCAGATGATAGCCAGCAACGCCTTGGAAGTGGGGATGCGGCTGATTTGGACAATGACTTAAATTCAATCGCTACGAAACGCAGGCCGGCGTCTCCGCTCTCCAGTCCCCCGTTTCAACCCATGGCAGTCACGAACCGACCTCTATCTAGACCTACTACCCCATCTAACGTTATCTGGACACCTAATCCTAACAGTAGCCACAAAAATAACCCTAGCGGTCATAGCCGGAATAGCAGCTGGACAACTGATGGAGGCACACCGAGCTCTGATTTTCATAATTCTAACGGGCAGAGCAAACCAGGACCACGTTCATTACGCTCTTCTGCTCTCCCCGATTCCCCTATATTCGATTTCAACCAATCTGCTCCACTTTCTTTCTCTTCTGCCGCAAGCTCTTCAATTGATTCATCCGAACGACCACACGCATTCCTCCCTGATACTAGTCTCGGCTCTCCTGGTCTGGCATCCACGCACTCCCCTCGCTCTGGTACACCAACGCAGAACACTTCCCAGCGTTCACCCATTTCGCCCACCTTCTCAAACATCGATCTGAGTCCAAGGAACGGAGGCAGCAGGCGATCATCCAGACAAAATCCCCCTTCCTCACCTTTCAATATCAGCAGCTTCCCTTCTCTCGGCTTCGCTGCACGCGCCAATTCTTCGCGATCATCCCTCGATTCCGTCGGTTCGAGTTTCCACTCGTGGGACGAGACTGACAAGGTACTCAGCCTCTTCTCAGACTCGAAAGAGCAGCAGCCCGTGGCATGGCACGATTTCGGCGCTAACAAGTCGAGTCCTGGGACACCGGGGAATGGATCTCCCGACGAGGAAGAGTGGGACGCTGAGAAGGTTATACAGCGGTATGCGGGTTTGAAAAGGGCGGATATTGCGGCCATTCAGGAGAAGTTGGTCATCGCTGCATTTACGAAGATTGCTAATACCGATCCTCGCGATCGTGCGCCATCGTCCATGAGGCGCCGGAGGCCTTCGACGTCGCAGTCGAACTATCCGAGAGTAAGCGTTATCTGATCCATGGAAAGCACAAGTTAATCTCCGCGCACTTTAGATTGCAAGCCCTCCACCACAGGTGCAGCCGCCAGCGTCCCCTTCACCCTACGCTACCGATGACCACTTTTCTAGAGCAAGTGCTTTGCTGAACGCCGTCGTCGACAGTATCAAAGACCGGCCAGCGGCTCTTAACACCAACGTCAATGTTCCAGCTCCACCTTCTGAAGAGAAAGAGGTTTCGCCTAATACTCGTCGTAACCGTGACTTGGCCCGAGTCTTATTTGGCACCGAAGACGAAGTCAAGGATGAACCCGCAGAAGATGAAACAATTAAAATTAAACCCGCCGCAGAGCTCGATGGCTCGAATCCTCCTCTGCCCACAACTCCTGTGGTTTCATCGCAGGCCCCAGTACCTATACCCATACCTCGAGTTGAACCTACCCCATCACTTCCATCCACTTCGCCATACCTACTCACCCGAAACCCATCGACGGCAAGGATACCCCAAACGCCGCAAGAACACGCGGAATTGACTCGAGAGGTTCAGCAGAAGACCGAAGCTGCCATGGTGGCGCTTAACAAAAATCCTTCAAGAACAAATGTTGGCGATCTTCTGAAATATACACCATCGATTCGAAGGCGCGTTGACCCTAGCCAGATATCGACGCCTAAACTGGTGTCAACGACAACCAGTGTCGAGACGATCCCAGTTCGTTCTCCATCTGTGGCCTCGAACAATAGTGCCGGCGCCTCCAGGCTGGGATCTCGGTTCAAGAAACTGCGTGGATCTTTACGGGCAAAAAATCTTGTGTCGTCAGGTGAAGAGACTGTAACGCCTGAAAATGTCGAGGTATCGCCACCTGAAAGTCAGACCGCGCATTATGATCCCGCGAAATTGAACCCACCAGGCGCGCCGAAGCTGTCGAGTGCTACCGAGACAGGGAGGTTCAAAGTCCCGGTCCCGAGCCCACCTGCGTCTGCAGGTCCTGGTCTGAGGGGCTTTATGGCTCGTTTCAGGAGCAAGCAGCGTATGTCGGAAACGCCAGCGGGAGGTGACCAGTCGATGCCCCGTGCTGCGTCCCCTCTGAGCCCCGCCTCGCCTTTAACGCCGACGATTCCCAAGCAGGCTACGTTTCCCTTGGATAGAAGCCACAACTTAACACCACGACCGCCTTTGCCACGGCCGATGTATTCAAGGTTCCCGCCAGCAAATCCACCTGCTCAGGCACCGCCGGTTGATGCTACTCCTGTTTCTACTGAGGAATCTAAGGAGGAATCGAAGGAGGAATCGAAGGATGTGCAAAACGCTACGGCACTGGCATTATTGTTTAAGGCTGCAAAGGATCTGGGACTTGATGGGAACGCTTTGAACGATCTCTTGGCGCGTTCAGGACCGACGTCTTCTCCTCAACCTTTACTTAGAAATAATTCGACTGCGGCTCCTAGCCCAAGGCCAGCTGCTTGGACCTCCGAGAATGTTCAGCAGGTTAGCTATGTCCCAAGCAACAGCTCGCAGCAAACTGCGACACCCACGAATTACGAAAGTTTGTCTACTGAGCAGCAGTCCGAGCAGAGCAAGAGCAACGCCGCCTTCGAACCACGTCCTGCCACCCCAGAAAGTCCGGTGACAAGGAAATCTTCTGTCCGCAAGCCCGATCATCTGCGACGACCGAAGGAGGGCCAAACTGAGAACGCTGCCACGACCGTTGTTCGCAGGACTCTCGTTTACGCAAACGACATCTCATCAGCGGATTTTGCTGCCCTCGTCCAACGCAAGAATTCTGCTCGACGCCGCAGGGGTAGTGTGACATCTACGTCTGCTCGCTCGGTGCACGATCGCGCTCCAACACCCCCACCACCGAAAACGCCGACAGTCAAACGCTTCTCTGCTGATGGTTTGCCACCTATGCCCCAGATGCCAAATATCCGCGGCCAGACAGACAAACTCATGAATCCGCCACCCACGTCAGCAGGCGGTCCTATCGAGAAGTCAAGCTCAACTTACGATTCTCTGTGAGTAATCGTTATGTGTATGATGAAAACTCAAAAAGAACATTCCTGAGAAGCTTTCCCAGATATGACATGTATGCTGGGGAAAGCAGGGTAACCAGCGTTGTAGCGAGTGACCCTACTGCTCCTGCTGACCAGCAGCCTAACTTGGAGCCTGGCCCTGCTCTAGAGTTCATCACCTTGGCCAATGGCGAGACGATCTGGTGAGCATTTCCTTCCCCTTAAATCCAACCTCAATTCTCACACATTCATAGGAACATCGTCAATGGGCTGCGTGATGCTGATGATGAGTCTATATACTCCGGTCGCACCAGCTTTACATCAGAGTATTCAACTCGTGAGACCGCAAACGAGGGCGGTGTCCAAGTTTTCATGAAAGAGCATGTGCGTTCAGGGTCAAAAGGCAGCTTATCTTCGTTCGTATCCAAGAAGAAACCCCAGCAAGGAAAACTACGCCCAGAAACCAAGGTGAGCTTTGTGCCGGGCATCAAACATAAGGAGATGTGACAACGCTTTCCCAGGTTTTCTATAGCTCATCAGCGCAGATAGGCCAGTTAATTGAAAACCTGTCACAAGGCGCGGATTCCGGATCGTTCAATTTCATGCCCAACCTTCCTAGCCATGGTCCTGGTCACTCTGCATCTTCATCACTGTCAACCAACGATATCAACTGGACAGTCGAAGAGCGTCTCGAGCGCATGTTAGGCGCTCTGAATCCCTCCACATAAATTGAATATTTTGTAATTTTCCTGATCTTTTTGCGCACTTTCTTGCATGCTAATACTTGGATCTAAACCTCTCCTCGACTATGTGTTGAATGTCCTGCTTCCATCCTTCCCTCTTTTTCCACCCTATGCAATAGTTGATAATTATAGTTGTTGGTAATCACAGCGAAATAGTCCTGAAAGCAAGATAAAAAGCACAATAACTTCGAGAAATGCTATACTCCGTGAAGGTCAATCCATCGATTCAAACATAATGCGACAAGTGCCTCGACAAGCAAGCAGTCTTGTGTGAAGGTATATTGGAGGAGAGCATGAGAAGGGCCGATAGCAGTGGGTTGTGTGTAGCGGCGGAAGACCGCTATGCGCATATTTTGGGCGGCGTAAAGCTGTGAGAGACTAAGATTTCTGGACGTTCACACAACGAGCGGCAACGAACACGAACATCATATGAATTGGGGCTATCTCGACACCGTCTCCACTCGAACCGTTTACCGTCGGCGGAAGTGAAAGCGCGCGCACTGGAGTGAGTTTGGGGTATGTGCAACAATTGTCAAATGGGCTTCTTCCGGTATTGGGAACGAGATTCACCTGTTCGATGAGCCGGACAACACGAGCTGCGACATGGGTAGCTGACGGCTCCCAATGGTCGCCCCGCCCAGATGATCTCCCGGACTCCACTCAAGCTTGGCGCAAACCTCCTTGTTATTCCTGTATACCTGTTTCAATGCACAAGTGAGCTTATCACAATCAACATTTCGTCAGCATGTTCTTGACTGACCATGGTCCGTACATTGGGCATTAGATTTCGCTCTGCAGTTTCAAAGCAGAAGTAAACGGGCTTTGTGTCTTCACCAATGATAACACAGCTGCGGGGGTCGTCTCTACCTGTAAAAAAGAGATCGTAGGTATTAGACGCCATTAGAACGCCCGGTGTAAACTTGCGCCCAGACACGAAGTCATGCTCGTGTTCTTATAACATGGAATCGAGCCCTGGCTCCCGTGATTAGCGCGTCTCGGGTCCATGGGAACATTTTCATCGATAGTGGCGCAGGAAGAGAAGCGGCATGAGGGGACAAGTGTATACTTTGGAGACACGAAGCAAGATATCCTAACTGGCTTTTATACTTCTCCTGTCGCCTCCTCCACCGTTATTCGGAAGGACATGTCAAATATCTGCCACTGCCGACGAAAGTGGCGTTCCCCCGGAAGCTTTCCCTTTTCGGGGACCGGGTAACGAGTTCAGGCTCACCATCCATCGGTATCCCACGTTTTTGCCACGTTTTTCACTTCTCCGCGGGCGGTCAAAACCAACTGCGCATGAAGTTCTTGGCCCGTAAGGAGTTCTCACTCACACACAACCTTGTTTCTCTATCAGAACCTCGCAACGTAAATCAACATTTTGAGAACAAACGATTACACATCCTCGCCTACGAGTTCACCTTCCACAACGGTCGCTTGCGCATCTTTCGTGTCACATGCACGGCGCTATTACCAAAGTTGCTCTGCCCAAAGGCCAAGACAACTGTTTCCTCTGCACCGAGACCGCGGGCAATACCTCGTTTACGCAATTCTATGGCTTCCTTCGCAAACTTGAATCGAGCCTGGTCAGATCCTATTGTACAAGGCAAGTAAGTGTTTCTGCCGAAACGTGAAACGAAAAGTTGTAGAGAGCACCGACCGATTGCGAATAGAGGTGATTCAACGGCACTTTTGAACATTTCGAAGGGTACCCGCGAAAATATTTGTAAGAGAACATCACGTCCGCTTGGCCCCGAGGATGGTTCCGCTTGGGTTCGTTGAACCTCCAGGACTTCGGGAAGTGTGACCACGAGGAAATGGAAGACGTCATCGCGCAAGTTTTGGGCATACTGGCCAAAAATCGACGTCGAAGGAAGGTCGGGCGTGCTTGTGCCGTCGTTGTTCGAAGGAATGGAATCGATAAACTCGACCCATCCTCCAATTGTCTCTACAGACAAGGATTGCCGACATGCGTTATAGGAGTATCGACACAACTCATCCATGCCTCCCAGTAAGCAACCGGCAGCAAGCACACCGCGTGCATTTTCATGTCGAATGAGGTTTAAGGATATGGCAGAGTATAGATACCCCAGAGCTATAAAGGAACTCCGGTTTTAGAGCAAGTCGGTTCGGATCGATGGAAATATTACCTATCGCAAAACCCTGCTTGACAGAAGGATGATGAATAACTTTTATCGTAAATTTCAAATAATCGGGCAACTTGCCTCTTGAGTTACTTCTGGCTCCTGATCTAGATGAACATAAATAATGCGTTGCCCACTCGTTTGGGGGGACGTGGACATGAGGTGCGCAAGAAATGGGGAACGAGATAGTATAATAGCATGAAGGCGATATACATTTTGGTGCACATGCTGAAGAGGAGTTAAGCGCCACCCACGCCTTAAGTCAACTTTAGGACGTACAAGAATGGTGTCTGCATAATTCTGTAAAGAAAGAGGCTCAACGTGCGTTAAATTGACAAACAATATGCCTCTTACACCCGTTTGGAAACCTGCATGGTATAGATGGCTCACGATTTCTTCGTTATGTGAGTTTTGGTATGGTAGCCTGGGAGCGGGAGTCAGCGCCACACAACAAGGTGAACGGTATTCTCCAAACGCAGTTTACGCGAATCATAGGAGATGTAACAATGTGCTGCCTTTGTAACTCACTGGGAAAAGCCGTTTGTTGGGTAACTCGACGATGAGGGTGAATTTGCGTTGCTGCTGAAGGATGCTTCAGTCGAGGTTTCGGTGTGGGACGTGGAGCCATTGGAATGAATTGGGTGGCCATTTGTGGAGCCCGACGTAGATGGAATAGAGGCCATGGTTCTGGGGAAAATCCGGGAAGGAAGTGGTGGACGTGGAGTGGTCGAACTGGCGCAAATGACCTGCAAAAAAGCCGCTCAAGAACAAAGAGGGCGTGACCTTGGGAAAGCGTGACAAGTGACGCAGGGCATTTATTCCCCTCGAAAGAAACCATCAACCTTGTCTCTACCAAGCACCAATCCATAATGACTCTCTTCGCCAGAAGCTCCCACCATGGAAACAAAATTCTCCATCAAGTTATTCGTGATGCTCCTTTCTCGGGCAGACGGCCCACAAATCGGCGCGTAAATCGGTGGCGGGGATGAATAAATCGGATTTTTTTGTTCAATTTCCCCATCGAACGCGTCATGGACGCCGACATTGATCAGCTAGAGAAATTAGTTTCAAATCGTGATGCCCAACGCAAACCCTACCATATGGGATCGGTCGGATGCAAAGTTTTGAATGAAATCTTCTCCAGGTATTACTCGAAACATACTAAGCAGCATGCCCTTGAATCCACCACAGGTTGTATACGTGATATGGTAGAACTTACCTCTCGAATTCAGGCAACAGGTCGCTGGCAAAGGTCATCTCTAGATAATCTCCAGGATCATTGTGTTACTGCAGGCATGTCATATCAATTGGGGACGGCTCACTTTGCCATGGACAAGGAGTTGGCAGGAAAGTGTCGAAATCATAAACCCAGCTCCGAGGTTCGGATGAACCAAGCCTTTGATTCGTCGCGACGTTGGGTACCCGTGGACGAAGGACGAGAACTACATGGTAATCCCATACAATTGGTCCTCCTTCGATATGAGCTGCCTTCTGGTTCCAAAGCGCAACCTATCGAGATTCCGTTAAACCGTCTAATTCATTCAAGATCCTTGAAACCGACCGTTTTATGTTCGTTCGATATAAAGACAACGAAAATTTCCCATAAATCCTTCAATGTTTGATCTTCTAAAAATGTTTGGCATAGAAGGTATATGTTTTCTTCACAGTAGCAGTTTGTGTAATCACTCCCATGTGGAAGGCATGGTGGGTTCATGTCAGGTTGCAAATTGAAATCTGCAGAGATAAGATGACAAAGCCTTTGAACAAAGATGTCGGATCAGACTCCGAGTTGTCAAGAAAATATGAGCCGATTCTGGGAAATTGACGCACACCGATATCCGCAACTTAGAATGGTCATATCTCTTGTTCCGAGAATTCGAAGCCTCCTCAACTAAGATCTTATGTATGAAATCAAGACATCTATGCGCCTCAGTGAGCTAAATTCTGCGCAGAATATTTGTCGGTGTCGACATAAGGAGAATAGACATGCTAATCTTTTGTAAAGCAGGTTCAAGCCTCAGGCCTCAATCTCGATCAGAAAATTAACCAAGTTAGATTAGGCAAATATATCGCTCCAAGGCCTAGATATAATGTGGGATCGCGAGGTCAAATCGGGGTCACACTGAAATATAACATGTTCAAAAAGCGTGGAGTGCGGAGAAGAGAGAAGCACAAACGGTGGTATATATAGAGTCAGGGTAATGGGACGTCATTTCGTACGTGCCATCGAGTCGTTACTCCGCCTTACAGTTTTTTTCTTCAGAACTAGGTCTGGCGAGGACGTATCTTTTCGGAAAGGAACAAATATTTGTCTGCCAGGTGGTGATGAGGGTATCGCAGACGAACTTGGGGATGGTCGCTGTGGTTGGGGAGAAAGGAGGGGTGTTGTGAAATTCAATCCTTGCGTCGAGCTTGAGCTCGAGATGGACGATGCAGATGTTGATAGGTCAGGGTATCTTGAGAGCCCGACCGGTTTTGAATGTGAGGAGGGAATAGGAATGGCGTAGAGTGACGGTGGAGGAGGTTGGGGTAGGACACCACAGCCATTGGTGAACGGGTGCGTCGCAAAAGGGTCAAAGGACTCGAGTAGAGGTGAATACGCCATTTTGGATCTACTGTCGTAAGAGTTGTGTAGAGGCAGGGGATGGAGGCTGGAGCCCTCGCGACCCCACTTTTATGTATTCCGGGTCTCGGCATCATAAAAGGAAGCTTTATCTTCCAATGCAGATCGTACAGCAAAGCTTCACCCCGGACCTTGCGCTTATTGGAACGAAAAGGAGAAGGGTTCCGGGACTCGCGAGTGTCACATGTTTTTCCCCACAATCGGGTGATGTGTCCGGACAGGTTGGATTGGCTGGAGTATCATCGGCTTTCGGATTAGCTCGCGTGGTTTATGGTAGCACGGTGTGCAAGAAATTACCATGATCGATATGTACTGCAGCAAATCTGTGAATTTACTTACCAGCAACCAGTGCAGCGGTTTTGCAACTCCGTTCATCAGGATGCTGAAAAGAATGCAACGAAAATTGCTGTTCACTGGAAGAGTCCGCCTTTAGAACGGGAGAAGAGTAAACCTTAGCGGGTATCAGCGATGACTCGCATCCTTCACAGCGCCGTGTCGAATCTTCCAAAATTGCACTGCAGATTATAGTTAAAGAGCAATCTATCCAAAATTATTCATACCTTCAAGAGTTCCACAAACATGCAGAAGCAACTACTGACATGTAGTTCTCGTCTCCTATTACATATGTCGTGTAACGTTAGTTTCTCGTCCCTCTCAAGCTTGGGATGGTTGGCAATACTCCATTTCTCGTTCACCACAGTTGATTAAAAGG
>Ga0307517_10014844_pt1 | contig 10415 bp, 10 predicted proteins | sample 23_EM_MG_FD_194515 | JGI IMG/M metagenome (GOLD analysis project Ga0307517, IMG submission 194515) | Populus trichocarpa ectomycorrhiza microbial communities from riparian zone in the Pacific Northwest, United States - 23_EM | ecosystem: Host-associated > Plants > Roots > Unclassified | place...
TAGTAAAAGAGAATCTTATCGTCTAATTATTGGCCATTACCGAACCAGTTACCTCTGCATGGGAAGACAATGAGAATCTCTCCATCCTCCACTGATCCTGGCGAATCCTGCTCCTGATTGTGATTGTCTTCAGTAAGAACAATATTGGCCGGAGCAGCAACATCAGCTCTTGCTGAGCTGAAAAGAAACAAAATTTCTGCTTGCAGTGGACCATCAAATAAATGATTGATGTGGATGACTTGGAGATATCCCATTAATACATGCTACTGCGTTTTAAAAAGAGAAGAAAAGAGACAGTGGAGGGTTTCTATATATATAAAAAAGATTTGTATTGTTAAATGGTATTTTTGAGAGAAATTACTCTGCAAATCAGAAGGTATTTCCTTGTTTTTTATTAGTTTTTAGCAATTAAATTCTATTTGTAATTCAAATCAATTACATTATCTGCGGAGCAGCGCAGAATCCCAACACAAAACAAAACAAAAGTATATTGTATAACTTTCTACTCAAATTGAAAGCTATTAAGTTACAAAAACAAAAGCAAGGCTAGAAATAATCTGATGGGCTTTTCAATCTTTAGATCCAAAACCCTTTACTGTAATGGAGTAATGAAAACTTGTTTCAAGAGAAAATGAGAATTTTAATGTGGTAACAAACAAAGAAATATCATTGTTTTGTGTGTATATATAAACACAACGACACAATCCAAATTCAAGATGTATAATATAAGTCAGGGTCAAAGTTTATTGTTATCTTGCAAAAGAAAAGAAATAATGTGGAATATAATGAATAAGAGCTGAGAGGTTAAAGGCAACGGTCACAAATTCATCCAGATTTTAATCCCTGTTGTTGGTTGATTTGAGTTTTTTTATCATGTTGCAAATTAATTTTGATTTTTAAATGAGTAATGTCAATTAACTTTATTTTATTTTTTTTAAGCTAATATTAGTTTAGGTTTTAGGTTAACCAAGTCTTATTTAGTATTTACCAAGCACAAAATAAGATAAATTATTTAGTCCAGTTTAAAGTACACCAATCACAAAATAATATAATTTTTTGTTTAATCCAGTCCAATTCATTCAATATTGTCCAACATACCAAATATTATTTTATTATATTAATTATTAACTAAAATTTATAGTAACATAGATTCATATTTATTAAAAAAAAAAAACTATTAGATATTACCATGATGGACTATTCGACTAATATGAATGATAATGTCAAAATAATAAAATATTTAATTTAAAAGGAAAGGAAAGGGTATGCTTGGCGGTTATTTTGTCCTTTCAGCCTCAGGTATCGAACCATTTCTTTACCGGCAAAACATGTGCGAATCCCTGGATAAACATTAAGAGAGGGTGAGAAACGGAGAGTCGCACCACTCTTGTGTCTCACAACTCACATACAGAAGTTTGTCTCCCTCCCGAACTCCCTCTCCTACAATTCCTCTCGGATTCATCTTGACAAAACCCTTAAAATTAACCAACAAAAAGTACTCTCAAAGTCATATAATTTGGTTTCAAGAATCAAGCAAGAAATTCTTGAACCTTGTTTGACCAAACAGTGCTGCTTCTCCATCAAGACAAGACTGCATTAACAACCCCAATATTTTTACATCAAGTTATTTGAGTTTTCTAGTGGTGGGAGTACTTCAAGCCTTCATTCTGATAGTCTTGACGATATGGACGTCGACAATTCCTTTCTTGAACAACAAGGTAGGAGTACCGCTGCTAAACGTAGCAGTGACTCCTTGAATGATTGTGACAGTAATGGTCATAGCTTTTTGAAGAAGAAACCGAAACAAGAGAGAGATTTAGGTTTCGCTGTGCCTGATCGTGGATGTCTTGCTCCTGTTCCTCTTAGAACGGCACCCCCACCATTAACATACAATGATCATCAAGAAGGCCATGTCGGTGCTGGTAACAACAACAAGAACAACAATAACAAGGATAATCAAGTGGCTGCTGTTCCGGTTGTACGTGGTTGTAAGCAGTTTTGGAAAGCAGGGGATTATGAGGGAGGCAGCGTTGCTGACTCATCTGCTGATCATTCTGGTGGTTCTATAGTCCATGCTACTCTAATTAATTTGTGGCTTAGTTTTGCTTGTTTTGTTTGCAATATTTGTGAGCATGTCATTCTAGTTGTGTTATTGTTTGTAATAGCTACTTAATTCCTGTTTACAAGAACAGTGGGCATGCAATGCCCTTTTTAGTTTGTTTTTTGAGTTCTTTCATAATTCGCTGGCATTGGAAAGTCACTTCCTTTACATCCATTTTATAGAGGCCACAAAATTAAGGAATATGCATTTTGTACTTCTATATTTTCTAATCAATGTATTGATATCCGTATAGTTGGCATGGATCATGTCAGGGTGCACCCCAAGTTCTTGCATTCAAACGCAACCAGCCATAAATGGGCACTGGGAGGTAATTAGTGGTCGTTGAATTGTACTAATATCTATGTGTGTGTATGTTTGCTTAGCTCGAATAGGTGAGTTTTATTCATCTGGGTTCTTATTTGCAGCTTTTGCTGAACTCCTAGACAATGCTGTAGATGAGGTATTTGTTGCTCTTGCATAGTTTCAACGAAAATTTTCTTTTCGTTTCTTTTTCTTGACTGCTGACGATTTTGTTTAGGTTGGTCATGGAGCTTCTTGTGTAAGCATAGATGTTCTGAATAACAGCAAAGATTTCTCTAAGATGTTGCTAGTTGAAGGTATGTATCTCTATAATTGTTCTGTGCTGATATCTTGTCAGTTCTGTATTTGACGGGCTTGGTGCATACCAAGTGGTAATGAATTCGGATGCAAATCCCCCTAAGAATTTCTGAAATAAAAGAGTTATTCCTGTTAAGAAGCTCAACTACTCAAGACCCTTCAAGTGAAAAAGAAAAAAATTGAAGTTCAATTGAGTATTTTGTACAGATTCCAGAGCACACAAGAAAGGGCTTCTCGTTGTGCGATGAATTAATGAGGATAATTTACACATGCCTATTTATTGTGTGACTGGTTTCCAATCTTTGCTTATGTTGATTACAGATAACGGTGGTGGGATGACTCCTGACAGGATGCGGGCATGCATGTCTCTTGGATACTCTGCCAAAAGCAAAATGGCTAATACTATTGGTCAATGTAAGCCATTTAATCAAATAATAAGCTCTTACTGAAACTCTGGAATATGCCATTTAATCAAACTTTTGTTTTATATTATTCAGATGGAAATGGCTTCAAAACTAGTACAATGAGGCTTGGGGCAGATGTGATTGTGTTTTCTCGCTGTCGGGGGAAGGATGGAAACAGGTTTTTTCATAACTCTCATTTGGCCAAAGTGTTCATTTCGATCATTGACATGCTTGTTTGATGTGCCGATATAACAATTCTGGCTTGTTGATGTCAATTTTCACCTCGAACAGAAACAAAAATTTTCACTCTGTATATTGGTCATGGGCCATTCAGCGACCGATAATGCAATTTTCTTTCTTTGTAGTGTAACACAAAGTATCGGACTGCTGTCCTACACATTTTTAACAGCCACTGGAAAGGAAGATATAGTGGTTCCAATGGTAAGACCTTGATGCTTTGATGCTTGAACCAGATATGAGATGATTATACAATTGAAGAAGTTTGTTATTTGAGGAATTAAGTAAATTGTGGGTCAACAGACAACACTCTTGGAATTCTCTTTTGAGCAATTAAAAAGAATGAAAGTAGGGAAGGATCTGTGTGGTGAAGAAATGATGGAATGTTATTCAGATAGGAGATATAAGAGATTGAGAAAAAGTAATGGACAGCCAATGTTATCCTCTAGTGTCTAACCATAATTAAAATTTCCACTGGACATTTTGTTTTGGATATAGTTTTTGACATGCATGTTTTACGATTAATTTGTCATACTATTCTCCTGAAAAAAATTAACATTTTCCTGTTGAAATTTCAAGATTGACTTTGAGAAAGGAGGACGTGGCTGGAACAAGAAAATACGCTCTTCTTCGAATGATTGGGATATGAATTTAAAAACCATATCGCGGTGGTCGCCATTTGCAAGTGAGGAAGAACTTCTGCAGCAGGTAAGTTTCATGTTAAATCCTTCTCTTGTTTGTACCCGTCTAAGGCTTGATGGAGACTATGTCATATTTCTCCATTCAGCGCTACTTTTCATTCACTTGCTCTTTTCATTCTCACAAACATGAATTTATTTGAAAAGGGAAGAAGATTAAAGGGAAAAAAGGACCAATCATCATATGTAGTTTAGAAAATAGAGACAGATTGTGGACTTTTTTTCATGCACATTAACGTATTATATTGCATTTGAGATATTCCATCCAGAATTCGTAAGACAGGACAAAATAGCTTTAAGTATTTTCCAAAAGCTGGAGTGTATGCCCGCTAGGAATTTCTCAGGTTAGGACCTGAGAAGATCTTTCAAATACCATGCCAATGCTTGGGAAAATAGAGGTTAAAGATATATATTGGTCTTAAAATACTATCTTATAGTCCTTGCTTGCTGATTTCCCCTGTATGGTTTCCTTGAACTGCATTTCATTTCATTCGCAAATAATTCAGCGTCCTTCGATGATCTACACAGATCATTTTGCTGCCATAGTCATTGTCGTCCTGGTATAAATGATAATTTAAAGCTCCTCACTGGCAAGGCATCATTGCACAACCAGATGCAAGTGCAAACATACTATAAGTTATATTCCTATTTCATTGTATCCCATTCTATAATCGCATGCTATGTTATATTGTAGTTTAACTTCCTGAAAGATCAAGGAACACGTATCATCATCTACAATCTTTGGGAGGAAGAAGATGGGCATCTGGAATTGGATTTCTACACCGATGCACATGTATGCCTTCAGCATTGTTACTTTCTGGTCAACATTTTCCCCATCTGGAATTAATCTAGATCTGAAAGTGGTTTCTAATGTGATATTTTTTGGTGGAAATTGGAAATCACAGGACATTCAAATTAGAGGAGACCATCGAGATGTTAATAATGTAGTAAAGGCAGCAAAATATCCGAACTCCAGACATTTTTTAACTTATCAACATTCATTAAGAGTACGTACAATATCTTTACTTAAATTTGAGATATTTGGATCTCCTTGTTCATAGACATTTTTCTGTTTCTATTTATTTACTTCAATTTTCTTGCTTGATTGTGTTATTCAGATGTTAGAACTGTATCTTTAAAATAAAGCCTTCTTGCCACTGTTTAATTGGTTTCCACCAAACATTCTTTGTGATTTCCGTTGAAGAAATAATTTGAAGTATGATTTTCCATGACCAATTTGTTCAAGAACGGATCCACCCAAGAAAACCTGGGTTCAAGTGCAAGATAATTAGGGTTAGAAGCAACTTAAGCTACAATAAGTGATACGTGAACATGATTTTTTCATGATTCGTCATCTGCCTGCCTGCCTGCAATATCTAAGTGGATTATATATGGGTGGGAGGGGATCTGTATATCTTTCTTGGATCAAATTAGTAGGTTATGTTGTTTGTGGACTTGGATTGAGGTGACTGGGGTACATGCCGATTTTTCAGTCATCTCTTTTCGCTTGGAAGTTCATGCTATGGCTAGTTATCTCTTTTTGTTAAGTTTTTATCGTTGAAACACAGAAAGAAAAACATAACTTCTCTCTACTTTGAAAAAATCTTTATGTATTTCTATAATTGTTGCTGACTGTGCTCTTTCGTTTCTTTCCATTTCTAGAGTTATGCATCAATTCTCTACCTAGAACTTCCACCAAGCTTCAGAATTATCTTGCGCGGGAAAGAAGTGGAACACCATGACCTAGTGAAGGATATGATGCTAGAGCAGGATATTTCATACAAGCCTGTGAATGTTCTAGAGATAGTTCAAGAGAATAAGAATGTAACGCTAACAAACTCCTCGATTTCTTCGGTTTTTGTTGGTTTCCCTCCAGTGACCCGGTTTTTGTTTTGGCAGATGGCTGCAACCGGGAAAATTGGGTTTGTGAAGGATGCTGGCAATCATATTGACGTTCAGGGATTTAATGTTTATCACAAGAATCGACTTATCAAGGTTATATTTCTGCGCATTACATATCATTTTCCACTTGATTGAATCTGGCAATCAAGTTGGAAAGACCAAAGTCTTAATGCAACATTGCAATAACACTGTGGTTTTTATATGCTGCGGATGAAAAAGAATCCATTCCTGCTACTGTTGGATATATACTTGACCTGCTATTTGTAGAGAAAAGAATTGCATTGCTGAGCGACCATGCTAGCTTGAAGCATTAAGATAATCGCACTTGTTTTCTTACACAATATCTTGAACTAAGCTTCCACAAGATTTAGCTACGATTTGCATGGAATAAAATCCATGAATAGTATTTTTTTATGCTAATCTTGCGATTATGAGCTCCTTTCTGATTGGTTGTCCTTTTCCTTGCATCCTCACAGTATTGCCAGCACAAGCATACAGAACAAAATTATTCATTTCAAGGCTTGTATCATAATTGTTTCTAGGAATCTGTAATCATTCTAACTGTCATATTTTATCCAAACTCGTGTTCTTCAGCCTTTTTGGAGGGTGTGGAATGCTGCTGGAAGTGATGGTCGTGGGGTAATAGGTATTTTCTTAGTCTTGCGAAGTACTTAAGAGTAATCTGCATTCCATCAACGAGTATATAGCTAAATCTCCGTCTCTCCGGGTGTGCTTTTTTGTTGGAACAGGTGTATTGGAAGCAAATTTTGTTGAGCCTGCTCATGATAAACAAGGTTTTGAGCGCACAAGTGTGCTTTCAAGATTAGAGGCAAAATTGATTAATCTGCAAAAGACTTATTGGTTTGTACTTCTCACTCGCTTTGCTTTCAGATATTTCCAAGTGATTGACATTTGAATTTTCAAAAACTTTTTTTGTTGGCATTTAGGAGGACAAATTGCCATAAGATTGGCTATGCTGTGAGGAGGCAGTCTAAGAACCTTTCTTCAGACACAATACAATCAGCATGCAATAAAGACATACACTCTGCACGAACGAGTCAGAACGGACAGTGCTTCACTGATGGAAATAAAATATCCTCACATGATAATGCAATTTATCAGAATGGACATGGCTCTGAAAGTCGACAGTCCAGAATGAAAAACGGATTGAATTCCTGCAAAATATCAGATGTCAATGATGCAAGCGAAGGTGTTAGACATAATGCACCCTTTGCTTCCAGGAAATCTCTGCACGACCCCATCAAACATAAAAGCACCCACTTGTTAACCTCTCCTTCATATCCCAAGGTAAATTCTCCACATGCTTATTTTTATTTTTACCCAAGCCTTTTTGCATAAATATTTCTGTAATAACCTTCTTTTTTTTTTTTTTGATGTCTATGTCAACTTGCAGCCTGTTGTCATCAGCGAGAATGGCCAAATTACCACCAATGGCAACGTGAAGACTTTATCCAACTCAAAAGCAGAGGATCGTGAATCAAGGTTCCTCTGGAAACAGAGCCTCCATTTTGTTCAGATTTTGGTTGTGCCATATACACGACTTCTTAATACTCTGTTTCTTGTTATTTGCATGTTGAATAGAATCTGTGGGACTGAGAATCATCTTCTGCAATATGAAAGGGACAAGTGCCGGAAACTTGAAAGCCAGGTATATGCTCCTAACTTAACTAATAAATTCAAATTATGCTGCGCTTGTTAATTTGTCAGGGTATGTTGTTTTGAAACAGTGAAATCAAAATTTTACTGTGTCATGGTTTCTTCAATTTCATGCTTAACTAAGGTTTACCAATTCAAATAGGAGTTAAAAGACGAACATGGTCATAGAAATCCACTTCTTGTTTCACATTTTTCCAAGTAAAGCTTAGACAAGAACAGAGTTGAAAGAAGTAAGAGCGAATTGTATATTCAAGGAATGAAAGTAATTCAAAAGTGTAGCCAAGTATTCAATTATTCACATCTGTTTTAAAACGATTACTCTCTTTAATTTTCCTCGCTTTTTTGCTTAATTATCAGTCAAAACATCTTGGTTTTCTTTTAGTATCCCCAATTTCTCATTCAAGCACTCTCAACGTGCATGGGAATTTTCATAGCAACAATACTTCGAAAGTTTCCATTTTCAGAACTTCGACTTCGTGGAGTTTCAGATGTTGATCAGAATTTTGTGCCACTAACACTTTAATTTAAAAGACGTTGAATATTGATTGAGATGAGTAAAAAATATATCGTATTCTTAGTTTTTCATTATTGAAACTTGGAAGATTATATGAAATTAAAAGAGAACGTGCATTGAAAAAGAACAGAAGAAAAATCAAGGACAAAAATAATTAGTTTGATTTGATTTCCACACCATGGATCTATTCGATGTTCCCCTTTTCAATTTATCTATCTGTTTCGTTCAGCTTCAAGAGAGAACAAATGAGCTTGAGGCAGAAAGAAAGAAAACAGAACTGTTGGAGAAAGAGTTTCAGTGTCTTGTAGTTATGATACAGGAAGAAAGGACCAGGCAGACCGAACGAGAGAATGAATTAGTGAAGAAGATTAAGGTTTGGATGAGGAGTTTAATTCATTCTAGTAGCTTGATTACCATAACACTATTTCATGATTCTTACAAGACCCTTTTCTCTTTATGGTTTGCTGCAGGATGGATCCCAAGCTATCGAGGATCTAAGAGAGAGGGCGAGACAGCTAGAAGCCAAGGAGCTCCTAAGCTGCAAAATTGAAAAGAACTGCTACTAATTAAGCAATATTCTTGGACTTCGTTTAGTTAATTAATTTAGTTTTAAGTAGTAGAGGTTGTAAATTAGTAGTAGTACATATATGATATGATAATTATAAAAATAGTTGTGGTATGTGCATCAAGGCATATATGCCAGTAGGGAAAACTGTTGGTGCTCTAGAAATGATTGAAGCAATAATAGGCATAGTTTTTTTTTTTAGTTTAACGTGGGTATCGGGCCAGTTTGCGCGCACCTCGACTAATCTCACGGGTCCTAAAGTTAACGACCATGTAAGCCTCCAGTGGCCATCATATGAGCAACCACAGGGCTCGAACCTGAGACCACAGAATGAGTAAATCTCTTGGTCCCAAGCTCTTACCACTAGGCCACCATCTAGATGATTAATAATAGGCATAGTTTACACTTAGATATTTGTGACACATTACATCGTCGGATTATTTTGTTTTAAGAAAAAAATGTCAAGTGCTAATGTGTTTTTCAATAGAAAAAAAAAATCATCAACTCAATTTAATATTAAAATAGTAATATATTAGATAATTTATTTTTTAAAATATTAATAAGATAATATATTTGATAAATTAAAATCAACCAAATTAATATATAAAATTCATGACGAAGATAATCTTGTCAATTACAGTGTTTTGTGTTTTCGAGGTCTAGTAAAACCTGAAGATGTTTTAGTTTCTTTTTAATTTAAAATTAATTTAATTTCTGCTGCTTTATTTTTGGGTTTATTGTAATTGTCTGTATAAAGATTAAAGCCCCTTACTTTGTCAAGGATAAATTTGTCTGCCTCGTATTTGTTTCTTCTCTAACATAACGTTATGTATGATTACTGTCTTCTGTCAGTATGGGTTTGCATTCTGGCTAAGTTGTTGTGATTTTACATGTAATACTGCTATGTTTTGTTTTGTTCTGCCATTGTGCTCTGTATGCTTTAACACAAGTGCTTTCATTTCTTTTTTTCTTTCTTTTTTTGATTTACGTGGGTGTTCGGGCTAGTTTGCGCGCACCACGACTAATCTCACGGCCCACTGAACATCCTGCAAACCCAGTAAGCATGTAAGACACCGCAAGGATGACAGGCGTGCACAGAAAAATTCAAACTCGGATGCAGAGAAAAAAAACAAGTCCCTTTTATTACTAAGCCAATACCTCAAGTGCAAGTGCTTTCATTTCTAATTATTCAAGAGGGGGTGGTGCGGTTCATTGATTTGCATATTATTTCGATTTGATGGCATTAGCGATCCAGCTACATGGCCATTGCATTCTTTTGTTCCACTTTATTGAAATGACTTGGTGGTCGATGGATCTTTTACTTTTTATTAACCAATGGACTCCTCAAAATCTTGATGATTTTTTGTTTGCAAAACTGGATTTCTTACTTGGATCTGACTAGGTAACATAACGTTTTTGTTTAATTTTCAACTAATTAAATAAAAAAAATAAAATTAGATTAAAATAAATAAATAAAAATTTAGTACGAGTCAATCCAAGTTAACATGATAGACATGTAATCTTGAATAAGAGGCGAGTCAGCCAGGTTAACCAGCCAAACTTGCATCTAGGATTATGAGATCAGGAAAACACAATAGAAAAGGAAATAAAAGAAAACTATAAAGCCAAAATTTTGTTTTTTTAAAAAAAATAATATCAAATGATAAAATTAAAAAATAAAAAAATAAAAAAATGATAT
>Ga0307517_10014845_pt1 | contig 10414 bp, 7 predicted proteins | sample 23_EM_MG_FD_194515 | JGI IMG/M metagenome (GOLD analysis project Ga0307517, IMG submission 194515) | Populus trichocarpa ectomycorrhiza microbial communities from riparian zone in the Pacific Northwest, United States - 23_EM | ecosystem: Host-associated > Plants > Roots > Unclassified | place...
GAAAAAGAAAGAAGGGATATGAAAGATTGATTTTTTACTCTGACTTGTTAGCTCTCCAAGATTGTGCAAATCAAAACAGTAAGAACTAAGGTTGGAAGTTGGACCAAATAAAAAGACATATCAGCAGCTGACACAGTGGGGCTTGATTACCAGCTGAAGCTTCATTTTAGGAGAAAACTGTCAACATGACTAATAGTAGACTAAGATGGCTAAAATTGATGGATAATATAGGCAAACACAACATGATAGTAGTAGGTATTATTCAAACCAATGATAGTAGTAGATTAAGATACCTTTGCTTTAAACAACTATCATTAAGTTTATTTTAACTATTGTTACAAAGCTTAATCAGTTTTCATGGGCTTATACACAATTGAAGAAGATAGTACCAACCTGCAACTTAGGGACTCTGGTAGCACCTCCTATAAGCTCTACTGCATATAACTCGTCCAAGTTTAAACCTGAATGCTTCAGAACTTCCTTGAGAGGTACAATAGATCTGTCCCACAGATCTGCACAGAGCTCTTCAAACTTCTCACGTGTTATGGTGCTCCTGGAGAAAAATTAAAGATAATGGTTTGAATGAATTGGGCAAGGTATATCCACAGAGGTGCTGATGAAATATAAGCAACAAGCACAACTCAATGTCTAACCACCAGCATGCATGCATATTGTAACAACATTACAGTCAGTTAAGATAATTTCTCACACATAAAGAGAAGAATGTTCATCGTGTAAAAAATTATAGGGGGCTAATGTGAGAAAAAGTGGAATAATAAATTCTCATAAATATGCACCCAGACATTTGCTCAGCAGGCAATGAGGCAGTGCAGCATGGCAGTAGGAAAAAAAATGTACAGGTACATGAAAACAGACATGAACAAAAAGAACTTGAGGAATTGTTTAGAATCTACTGACCTGAAGTCCCGATCATCATAGAGGGATTCAACTGATATTGGGGCCGCAGTGTTTGCACTCAAGATTTCTTTCGTCCGTTTGACTTGTTTCTTCAATTTAGCCATTGCCTTGGGAAACTTCCTCACATCAAACCCATTTCCAACTTGTTTATTAAACTCATCAGCAAAGTACTCCACCAACCTTGATTCCATAGTCTGACCTCCAAGTTCTGGGTCCCATCTGACATCCTTAACCTGGAAATATAATTAGCATTCACAAAATTGCTAGCGGAACTGAACTAAGCATCCATAAGAAGAACAACAAGCTGTATAGGACAAGGCTGGAAGTGAAAACATTGAGGCTATCATAAGATAGTGGTGAGGAGCATCTAACATAAATGACATGATTCAGATCAGAACAAGCAACCACAATCACAGACTTAATGTAAGAAGAATGGCCACAATGCAGCTTTTCAGTAAGATATTTCTTTTTTGGATCCACTGCCTCCTATTTCAATATTAAAAAATAATGCATTTTTCTACACAGAAATCTATCACAAAACAATTAACAAAACAAACAAAACATTCTCACTGATCACCAAATGCCAATTACTGAAACCAAACTTACCTGAAATTGATTAACAGACACAGTCTTTCCAAACTCCTTGGCATTATACGCTGAGAAGTAAACAAGTGCAGCATAAGTGCTACTCGCACCCATGTCATAAAACACAACATACCGCGACCCATTAGAAAAATCCTTATCAATCCCATATTGCAATGCAGCACCAGAATGCTCATTAATCAAAGCAAGCACATTAATCCCCGCCAATTGCGCCGCCTGAACCAAACCCCTCCTCTCCGCCTGCCCAAAATATGCCGGCACCCCAACCACTGCATCCTTAACCACGACCTTAGAATGAAACTCCGCCAAATCCCCTGCAAAACCCAAAATCATCCCCAACAACTCCTCCACCGAATACAACCCCACATTCCCACCCTCATCCTCATCCTCAACCCTAAACGCAACTGCCCCTCTCGAATCCTTCACCACATCATACGGCAAATACATTGCTTCCAGAAATCCCTTAACTTTCTCATACGATTTCCCTAACATATCTCGCAAATGTGAATACACTTTATCTGGATACCGCGCAGCAATCCCCAATGCTTCTTCGCCTAAAAGCCGAGTTCCAGATTGGAATGCAACTAAAGCTGGGGTTTTTCTCTTCGACATTTCGTTAATTGCTATAGAAATTGGGGTTTGGCCTGGTTTTAGGTTTACTACCGCTACTTTTATCCATTCCGAACCTAGATCTATGCTCGAAACAGCTGATTCTGATGGAATTGAATTTAATAATAATAATAATACTAACCGTAACCCTAATTTTAATAAACTCATTTTGATCACGAGTTTATTCTTGTCACTCGATCAAGAAAGGAAGGAAGGAAGGAATCAATCCGTCTGCAAAAGAAAGGGAAAGAAAGAAAAAGAAAGGTCAGTGCTCTGTCTGGACAGGTTCTTATTTCCCGGATAACAAGTATAAAACTTGTGAAAAAAATCTGAAGAAAAAATTATTTTCCCGGAAAACAAGCAGAAAATTTGTGAAAAAAAAATAATTTTTTTTTTAAAAGAGAGAGGCAGAACTGGAAAGAGGGAGATACCAGAAGATTAATTGCATTTCCTAGAGAGAGAAGTGGTATGAACTTGAAGCTGATATTGATTTATGTTTTTTTCCTGTTTGGTTGACGAGAAAAAGAGGAGAGAAAGTGGAGTGGCTTAAATCAGGTGGCAGAGGAGGGGTGTTGACGTGGGAAATGAATTGAAACAGTAGCCAATAGGAAATGGCTACGTGGCAAAAAGTACACGTGGTGAGACCTGAGACATCAGCTGCGTTGTTCTGACGGTTGCAGTAGAAAGGAAAAGAAGTTATAACCTCAAATTATAAGTTATAACCTCAAACTATGCATAAATTATGATCTCGACCCTCAAAGTATTGTTTTTCTTAATTAGGTCCCGTGAAATATTAGATGTTCTTCAATTAAGTTTTATATGGTTGAAATATGGCATTTATTTGCATGAAATATTAGACATCTATTTTCTTTCACAGTCAAAGAATGTAATCACGAGGCTATTATTTAATATAATTATCTATAAAATAAATTATATATTTTATATACAAATTTGTCTTCATGCAAATTGACATGATTTATGGGATATATGTAAACTCCTTGAACTACCACGTGAAAAAGAAATTTATTAATTCACTAAAAAAAATTATATTCCTTCATATTTTTTATATTTATTATCTTCATTTACTATTTCTATCACTTATAACACACAACCTTTAAAATCGAATTACTTCTATTTTTACGATACTGTTTGCATTGTGTTTCATAAAAATTAAATTTTTTTATTAAAAATTAATTTTTTTATGTTTCGGATCGTTTTAATGTGTTGATTTAAAAATAATTTTTAAAAAATAAAAAAATATCATTTTAATGTATTTTAACACGAAAAATATTTTGGAAAACAACCACAACCCACTTAAACAATTTCATACACTACGCATGGACTTGTTTTCGCAGAAATTTATGGATTATGACAGAACTCTTCATCTACAACCTTTAAACCTTAATAATTAGCTATGAAAAGCCCTAAAATCTCTTGAAGTTTACTCACTTTGTTAATGTCATCGAAAAGCCGGACAAAAACTAGTTCATGCTTTTCATTTTGCGCTTATCTCCTAGTTCTTTTCATGGCTGACAGAAATACCAGGACATGGGACAGTCCTGGATCTCTTTACAGATGCTCCATTATGTTCTCTAGATCTTCAACAACTTTCAAGTGAGAACACTCATTAAAGCTCTTTCGACCATACAAAATGCAACTCAAGACCTTGCCTCTTCCCCCCGATAGATGGCACATTCGCTAGTTCCGTCACCTATACAACTAAGTGCTTATAGTTCCATCACCGCTTGAATAATGCCATGTACAAAATCCTTCAGAAGACGTTTTGTGGGTTCGTCCTATTACCTAATGAAATGCCTTGAAGGAATATAGAACACAAACAACATGGGTTTTTGCCAAGTTCGCATGTGGAGCAGTAGGGTTGCTCAGGATGCTCCAACAAGCACCTCAGCAAAAGTTAATGAAAAGCTAGGAAGTAAGATTATTTCCTTTAGACAGAAATCTCTTAGAACTTTCTGCATACGAGAAGCTTGAGTTAAGAAAATAAAAAATAAAAAAATAAAAACTATGAATATAATGCTACATTCAATATCAAGTTACATGTTTGCTTCTTATATACTCTCTGGTTGCTTGCTTATTCGAGAATTATGTACAAGTATAGAAAACAAAGGAACAGTGGACAACTCGATCTGCGGATGACATGCTAAACATCTAGAAAAACCAGTACTTTTTTCTTGCTACTCTGGTGGGAACACTGGTGGGAACATCTGTATGAACAGACAGTTTTCATGAAGGTTATTAGTTTGGAGGTAACAAGAGAGAAGAAAAAATTGTAGTACTGAAGGAAAAACATGTTGCAAGTATTGGTTTGTCCCTCACCTCCATTTTCGTACAATGAATTGTAATGAACTTCACTCCAAAAGCTTAGCCAAATTTCTGGAAACAGGAACAACAGCCATAATATTAGAACAAGACTACTGCAATTTCATTCAACTTATAGCTGTTAGATTTTATTCAAATACACTGAAGAGCAGAAAAGAGGTTAAAATGATCTATCTTTGTTAGGTTATTTCTTCTTTTCAACTCCCATCCCTTATCCTGGTATTGGCTTCAAAATTCCCATGATCTTAAAAGGTATTGGAGGTGATAATTGTAAAATAAAATATTCAGTTTCTCAAGATAGGTAAAGCATGCAAGACTTACAAATGATAGGATAATAAGAACTTGCATTTGGACGTTCAATTTACTCTACGGGAATCAATCATAACACAGAGTTCCATTTCATGATAAGCATTATACACATTAGAATATCGCAACAATGACATATGGGATATAGTATACAGATTTAGATCTACCTCTGGTTGGACTCCTGTCTTTGGGAAAGATTTCGATATAGCATGTGTCCCGGAAAGATGTTAACACACAAATTTTGGCTCCAAACTGAATGCATGCCCGTAAAAGGTCAGAGGATAGCCATTCCATACATAAGTGAGTAGTAGTTACAAAGAATGAGAACAATTAGGTTTCATGATTTATGTTCTTAAGAAAAACAGATCCAATAAATTAAATAGGAAAAAAGCAATCAAGGAGCTAAACAGATAAATCTCCACTTACTCTATCTGCAGCAGCTTGTAGGGTTACATGATCCCCCCATTCCCCTGACCTAGTATCATGTAAGGGTTCGCACACAAAAATGAATTAGAATGCAGCTACATTTATTGTAAGCATGCTTTCCAATTTTGCAGGAAAAAAAAAAACTAGTAGGCATCGCCATAGAAGTCTAACTTTTTCATGTTCTTCACATAGCTTCTATACTTCATTGGGACATATCCTTCATACAATTTTCTGTGATGCTTTAGCTGAAAAGGAAGATGAATGAAACAATAAGGAAAATAGTGAAACATGACAGAGAAATTTCATAGAAAAAAAACACTACGTAGACTCGTGTATACCGCCAGGCACATGGATGTATTTGAAGTTGGCCAATAGTGGCTGTTTTTCCAAAACACAACCTCTATCTTTCCCAAGTTATAATGAATTAGTGCAATCATGTGCAGAGATTTACCAACATACCTGCTTGATTATTTGTTTCCTTGCATGTTTGTGGTAATCTGGACTGCGAAACAACTGGTCTGCTAATGCTCGAAACTGTCAAATAAGTCAAACCAGTGGTTTATAAGCATATTCTGTAATAGAGTTCTCACAGTGACTTATGGGACTCTTTCAAACATCCTTACATGTACAATCATGAATAAACAGTTCAAAAAAATGAAAGCCGCACCTGGCAATTCCCATCACCTTCCATTTTTAGTTCTTCTAAACCATATGTAGCCAACCTGAATGAAAAGCACTTACTAAGACAACTGAAAGATGAACCAACCATTTTGCACAGAAAAGAAATGAAGCATTTGGCATCAGATGGTAAATGCCATATATTCAATATTTCAACAATCATGCACATGAGCATGCCATTGAGCCAGTTTGATGATCTAACTTAACCATTAAAAATGCGAAGTCTATAAATGGAAAAGGATGCTCATAGGGCCATGCAACACCAAGCTAACTTAACCATAAAAAATGTGAAGCCTATAGAAAGGATGCAACCAACTGAAACAAAATTCATCGAACCCGTGAGAAAAGGCAAACACATAATAATAGACAGTGATACTTACTGGCATGCCACATTACAGACAGGCTAAAAATGAAATGCATGATATGAGAATGAAAAAGAAACAGCATATAGGGTGGATAACAACATCAAACCTTTCAGATAGCCGCTCATGGTCTAAGGTTGCATCATTCACATCAGGTATCTCACCATTAACCCTTGGAGTGTGCTGCCAACACATTGAACCAATGAGCATTCACATGATTAAATAAAAAGACAGAAGTTACTCAACAGCAGAGGTAAATGAGGCAAAAAAAAAGAAGAAGAAGAAAAGAAAAGAGGACGAATATGCATGCCATTGGTTAATATATTAGGTTAAGAGAAAAATATAACAAATCACTAACATAGTAGCAAGTGCCAGATATGTTGTATATTTGCTTGAAATTGTTGAAGAAGCCTTGGCGAATATAATCCAGTGAGCAATTCCTACTCAGTTCCTCTAAAGACATATGCTTGTTGTGAGCTAATGTGAAGAAAAAGTGAACCAATACAACCCTTACTATCAGCAAGGAACTACCGATTGTATGCTTGGCTTATGCGGCCAAAAATATCATATAATTCTCATTGTTTTACAGCTGGTTTCTTCTGTATTTTTAGAGACTGACTGTTTTAATCTTATATTTTCTGGATGACTTATTGGATAGGTATATGCAGGTTCACTAGGTGATTTGGCATGCTTCTTAATTTTTAAGGTTTGGATTATTGTTTACTTCAGAAGGATTCACTGTGGGGAGAAACTTAATGGCCGAAGATTCCCAGTTAGCTACTTCTTCTGCTTATCTATACATGGAAGTTAGATACACGTGAACTGTATCAATTCAAAGCCTTGCTGCAACAATGCTACCCGGAACTATCCATTGTTTTGCTTAAATTAACGAATGATATCACAACCCAGCTTCGCCCATCATAACTACCACCCAAAATCATAGTAAAGATTGGTTTAGCATCCCATATCTACAGCCCATTTTGGTGGAGCACAAGGTCAATAGAGGTCCAAATTTAATATAATTCTTCAAATGGTCCTCTCTGTCGTATGGAAGAAAAAGATGTACCACCCATGTGAGCTTGAGAATATGTGAAATGTCACACACACACACACACATGCAAGCATGTAGTATGGACTAGAAAATACAGATGTGGAAAGGAAAATACCGGGATGGAGTCCAAGTGCGAGAGTCTCTTCCCCAGCCTTCCTGCAACTTGAGAATTTCCCTCTTCTGCTAAAATGCTTGCAATGGTTTGGTCATCCTCTGTATCTGGAAAGCTGCTATTCAAACTTGAAGTCGAGCTCACACTTGCATTACTATAGCTTTCAGTCATACTATGCCAACATCAACAAATCCAAGCTAAGATGCACAAATTTCTATACAAGATGATAACAAACTTCAAAATTAGAATATACTTCTTTTTTTTTTGGACAAGTTAAAATTAGAATATACCATTCCTACGAACAAACAGCATTCTTTAATCTAAAGATTTATAGGCATCCATTCCCTAATTTAATAAAGAAATAAGCAAATACAACAGCTAAACTAATCATGCATCATGAATCAAGGAACAATTTATTTACTTTAGCTAAGTCAATCTACAAATAGAAACCAAACAAATCCTAATCTTTCCATGTTTCCCTTTCAATTTTCTCAGCAACCAAACATAGCAAGTAACAAAGAAGAAAACTCCCACTAATCAATTCAACAGCAAGAGAAATGCAAAAGCTCACACAAACCAACCGAGAACAAACTTGAGCAAAGAATAAAGAAAACCCAGCATCAAAATTCAACTTTACAGGCTGATAAAATAGTAGAAATGGAAAGATTCGATCTTTTTTGGTGGGTTTCAATCTTATAAATCAATTCCCAGCAACCAAACACACGAAAAACGAAAAGAAAAATCCAATGAACCCAGTTGAATACATGATATAAAAGGTCAAAGTAAATAATAGACAAATAAAAAAAGGCATGTACTTTATTAGAAAAAGGAGAAAGAGAGAAAAGAATAATAGGTTACCTGGATATGAAATGGTGAGGAAGAAGGCCTTCGCTTGTGTAGATCAGAGGCTTCAAGCCTTCAACTATTATTTGGACAAAATGAAAATATATTAATGCATAGACTCCATATATAAGTTTTGGACTTGACGTTATCGTCTCTCTTCCGACAAGAAACCAGCACAACACGTTGCTTTAGAAAGACTTTTTCATTTGCTTTGTTCACGTGTCATGACTTGGAATACCAACGTTGTAAGAAACAGTCCCTGGATCATGATCTTGTTTATTTTTGGTTTAGAAACAAAAGTAGAAAAAGTCAGAGATCATGACTGATGAACAAATAATAGTTCGACAAATGTAGCACGAGTTGGATGGCTATTTCAAGTGTCGGCTTTAGGAACAAATAGTAGAAAAACTCCTTATCATCACTTGGATTGAGTTTGGTGGGCACAGTCAAATTATGGATCAACTAGTTATCTGAATTTGATCTGGTCTCCCTAGTCCGGCACAGGTGATCAGGCACTTACAATCGGGGTGACTAAGCGCTGGCGCCTGTCCAGGCCTGGCCCAGTGACATACAATTTTCATTTTTGCTCTCTACGTTTTTTTTCTTTCTCTGTCATTTTCTCTTACATTTACTTTAATACGCAGCACACAATTTCTCTTATAATCATGTAATACAGTATACACTATACACACATAATCCATGGCATAACTTCAAACTAGCCAATGAGCCACTTTAATGGGTGAATAACATGATTTTCTCGTCCATGAAGAAATTACAAGCCTAGATGTATAAAAACACCCGAATCAATGGGGTTTTTTTAGCATACTACGCTTCCTTGCACTTTCCATTTTTGTTTTCCCATCCATTATTTTCTCAATATATATACAAGTGCTAACTTAAACATTGCAGTGTTCCATGTACCAATAAAAAACTAGTTTTACATAGATTGTTGTGCATGGCTAACCATAGAAGCATCTCTTTTTATTTTATTTTTAGGAGAAACACCTTTCTAGATGGCTGCAGTGTAATTTAAACTTGAAGGGAAGGGGATTGGGTTGATCAAATGCACCTGTTGAGTCATCCGCAACATTTATAACTGCAAATTCTGTAGTTACTGCAAAATCGTAACTGCAGATCTTTTTAGGCAACATGCACAAGGAAAGAAGACTGAAATATTGGGATTCAACTTTTACTAAATTCTGCTGGAAATTTGCTGCCATTATTCTGCTGTAACCCGCTGCCATTATACTGCTGCAACTGACATTGATATCCTGTCCAACATATAATATACACACACACCGCTGTAATCTTAGAAGAAAACAAGAGAGAATAAAATCTTCATTCTATCACTGTACAAGTTTCTATAGCACTCAATGTTGTTCTTTCACGTGTGTTCAAACTCTCCAAAACACGTCAATGTTTTTTGGAAGTTATAAATTCCGTCACTCAATAAACACGATATTCTCTTATTGACAAAAAAAAATCTCATTTGTCAACAGGTCCAACCTGCATTTGCACCCCTTCACAAGATACACGATGTTTTCCTTCATAATTATTTAATCCTCGTTCATAATCCCCTAAACTATGCCTCTTATCCTCCCCCCGTCGTTTTTCAATTATTCTATTCTTCTTATAGCCTTATTTTTCATGACATCTGCCGTTAATGTTCACATTATTCTGCGAATCTTCAGTGTTGACTCAATGTGTCATGATGCTCGACCTGACTTAGTCTAAGTTTGAAAAAACGGAATGGAGTTAATTGATCAAACCCGAGCGACATGTTAATTCATAAATTAATTATTTTATTAAAAAAAATTCAAAACAATATCATTTTAATTTATTTAAAAACGAATCTTAAAATGATACTATTAACACAATTTGGAACAACTAAGATTAACATGCTTAACTTTCATTGATCTTCTTTCTTTCTTTCTTTCTTTCTATTCATCTCTCCTTTGCTAATAGCCATGGCATGATCTAACAACGCAGTAAACATACTGGAGGTTTCCCATGACAAGACCGCCTCATCAAATTCTTTCCTTACACAAAATGTTTGCAATGAAAGATATTATTGAGTTGCAGAGTGGCTGGAAAATTCCTTCCTCTTTCTTTTTAGAGCAATTAACATGAGAGAATTAGTGAGAACAGGACTCGGAAAATTTGTAG
>Ga0307517_10014846_pt1 | contig 10413 bp, 5 predicted proteins | sample 23_EM_MG_FD_194515 | JGI IMG/M metagenome (GOLD analysis project Ga0307517, IMG submission 194515) | Populus trichocarpa ectomycorrhiza microbial communities from riparian zone in the Pacific Northwest, United States - 23_EM | ecosystem: Host-associated > Plants > Roots > Unclassified | place...
TAATCAAATTCACTTGTATACCCACTATTATAGATTCTTTTCCTGCTAAAATTTTCTTCTACATTATCCAGTTCTTCCATTAATATAGTTATTTTAGAATATTTGGAAGTTGAAACTCAGTCACAAAATGCTCAGAAATGAAAAGATGAAAGTGATATGGAGATGGTTCTTAACGTTCTCTCTCAAAAAGAGCAATATATATATTTAAAAGAAATAACAACCAGTACTTTTTTGTGTAAATTTGGAGAAAAATGGATAGCGGGTGTGCTGTTATAACGTAGGGCAAGTGCAGGCATCATCTCCCCAGAGGATGGTGTGTGTCTGCCTTGCAAAACATTGTTCAAACTATTTTTGTCCCCTCTGCACCAAGTCCTTGGGTATTTTATTTTAAAAAGATCGATAGTCTTAACATTACCGTAGATCAACAGAAGTTCTGCCACAAACTCTAACTTGCAGTATAGATTTTGTCAAATAAATAGAAGCAATGGAACTTTGGTTGGACTTTTTGGCGTTGGATGTTCTTTGTTTAGATGAGAACTATTGTTGCAGGAAATAGTAACATCTATAAAACGTCTCTCTGTTCAGTTGTTGAAGTATACAAGGGAGTTTCAGCTGACGATTTTCAAGGGAACATCCATGCTCGAGAAGGAAGTCCCACGGATAATTGATTAGCAGCTTTGGTGCCCCAAGAAACTTAATCAAATTTATAGAACTCTAGGCTTATTCTTCCACAAGAATTTCTCTTTACATGTAATATTGCTGCTATTTTTGTTTTTTTGCCAGCAGCCTGCAATTGTTTTCTCGTAGAAACTAGAATTGAAGGTGAAGGAGGTGAAGAGATGAGTGCGTGCTGACCTTTTATCATGCATGCATGCTGCAAGAAATCCATAAAAATTGTAGGGTTTTTTTTTATTATTATTATTCTCTGTAATATTCATCATACTCGTTGTTTAAGACTTTGGATTTATTGGTCGTGGCTGCGTTCAGAAATCGCTTTTGAACCTCAACGGTACATACAGAAGCAGGATGCCGCGGTGTGTCCCCAGCCTAAGCAACACGGAGGCCTTCGGTTTCCTAGGGAGAGCAGCATTGCATGTTTGGAGGAACACAGGCGTTGCCCAAGTGCTAACTTGCTAATATCGAATGGAACACCTTCACTACGCTTCAGCACTTAAGGCATAATAAATCAGAGAACTTAGCAAGCACAAAAAAGAAATGGAATAACAAAGAATAATGAGCCCGCAGACAAGATTAAGCACTCATTAATTGTAGGCTGGCCTCCATATTCTTTTCGACGCCTTGCGTGCAGAGGAACCTTCGACTAGCACGAGACAGATCGTTTTCATGGTGCTATTGAGACTGTCGCAAATAAGTTGAACGAACAAGGCCAGAGTTTAAAGAAACCAAGAATGAATTAGAAATAACCTAGTACAAGATTTTCCCAAGACTAAGACAAAATCATGGAGATTTTCCCAAAATCATGGAGATTTTCCCAAAATCATTCATGATTATTGGCGACCCAGGCCATCAAGACAATCACAACTGGTCCAAAGAATGGATCGAAAATGTAGAAATAACATCAAAACACAAGTGCATCCAAATCAATTCCAAAGCAGCCTTCTGTTAATTTCAAAGCAATGAACCAATATGTTGGTCCTCCCCAAAAACAGATTTGTTGGAGAGAATTTTCATTCTTTAGGGTAATTTCAAAATTCAAGTAGTAGGCTGAGAAGCTAAACATAATATGTATCGTATTGAAGTTTATTTTAATTGAGGCGTCACACATCTATCCAACCACTTAAGGAAAATGAAGGAGCATGAATTTGGAGGGAAGCAGAACCCTGGGCATGATTCAACCTAAAACATACTTCCATACATGCAAGTTTAGGTTCAATCATTTTACTAAATCCAATCATATATCTTTTACAGAATTCAGCTCAAAGCTTTTTATACAGGCCCACTGACACAATTAATTGTAGGAGCAATAGCATTTACGGTTCCCAAACTTGGAATCATGAAACCACTTCAATTGTCTTCCTACAATTCCCACAGATAAAAAAGAAGAGCTTTTGATTCTTTGTTAACTAATGTAATGCAACAAAAAACGATAATGGAAAGAAACCTGGTTAGCATTAGCTGCGCAAGCACCTCCATACCACAAACTCTACACTGAGTGTTATCGGATGCAATACAACTTCCACTTCCACAATAACTTGGAACCAGTTGTCTGAGTCGTTAATCTGGGTAATTTTATATTTTCTTGGTCTTGTGGTGTCGCTATTCATGTCCGTCTGTGAAAGGATTCCATGTGCATTGTTTGAATAAAGGCAGGGATGATTTTGGTGATTGTCATCCATCTTTCCCATAACTAGACCTGCAAAAAGAGAATCGGTTAGACATAAATAGCAATAATATGATACTGCTGCAAAACAAACAATGAACTCTGCATGTCACGGGTAAAAAGAAAGGCAGATCCATATCTTTGTATTGTGGCTCTGATATATCATATGATCCGATTTTGCCTTCATCACGAAAAATACATGAGTTTTCATTTATGATTTTACTTGAATGCCCTTAGCCACCTTAACCCTGTTTTGTTTCATATGTACATTAAAAGTCCAAAAATATTAATTCATTTCAAAAACCATAAAACCGACACAATCTCTCCCCTCCATCCTCTCCTACTTCCTTTTCAACTGTTGATAATCAGAAAACCCCCTTTGAACCCATGAACTCCATGAGAAAATCATTCTTCTCTAAATCCACTGAATTTGCTACCAAAAACCATGTCTATTAATAACTACAAATCTCTCTTAATCTCCATCAAAAATTCAGAATAACAGGAGAAAAAAAAATTCAACTCAATTTGTCACTAACAAATAATTATTGGGACTTTGGTTAGTGGTTAGCCCTCCAATCAACATCTTACAAGGTGTTCTTGTTGCAATCATGGCAATTTAAAAACACAAATCACCATTATACGTGGACAAAAGAGAAGAAAGAGGAAGAGAGCAGCGACAGTAAAAAGAGAAGGAAGTACTGTTCATGGGAGATACACATCACAGGACACGGGATTTGTGGATTAGGTTTTAGAGAGGGGTCGAATTTTACCAATCACTACTTTTGTGTGCGCTTGAATTTCTTTCATTTTTCACAATTGGTTGTTCTCAGCAAAGATAATATATGCAGTTAGGTTCTTATTTGTACTTACTTTTTTATTTGTATCTAACTACTACTAGTAACTTTATTTAACACTTACCATTTAAAATTACTATTTTCAGCTTATGTTTTGATTTTCTTGTATTTTCTATTTTCTAATTATTTATTTGAGAATAAGAAAGTTAAATGACAATTTAAAATTGAAAAAATTATGATACATAGAGAGTAACTAGTAGCATCCTATTAATTACTACATTTTATTCACTTTGAAGAAAGTGAGACATGTAGGAGAAAGAATAAAATCCAAAATTCACTAAAAGTGATAAAAGTATCTCAAACCAGGATTTATATCTCCTTGTATCTATCTCTTTATTCAAAGTAGATCCTAGAAAGTAAATAATAGAATGTTACCAATTACTCCCAAACACCATAAAATTTATTATTTAAAATCTAATAAATTCATTTAATTAAAACGTTAATTATATTTATTGCCCAAAAACCCTAAAAAATCTTTGGTGACCAGTCAAAGTTGACCCACAATTCTTCCAATCAATGCTCGCTACATAAGGGTTAGAGAGCTTGCACATGTTTAGAGTCGACATCAATTGGATGGAAACCTAGGTTTAGTTAATAACAGACCTGATTAAATTCCCAATTTTGTTCAAGGACTACTGGCATGAGTAATTGGCTTGGCACATTTTAGCCCCCAAAGAGAAACTTTTATATAAAAATTTTATATTATCATTATTTGCTAAAGATAAGCTTACAACCTGTCATCTTCTCAAATCACAGAACCACTGTGCATATGTCCCACTATCACCACCATGAAAAAAAAAACAATAAGAACAAGTTTACCCATATCCAACAATGATCTATTCAAAGTTTTTTTTTTAAAATAAAATGTATGATGAAAGAACTAAAGAAGATGATGACTAATTGTAAAAGATGGAGACAGAAATAAAAGCATGCTATATTTCATTAGCATAATCAGCAAGGGTAGGGTGGTTGCAGTCCAAGAGTGTTAGGGTTTTTGGGTGTCATATACATGTATATAGATGAAACTAGTTTATAGTTCCCTGCTTCGTTGTGGGCAAGATCAATTTTTTTATTTTTATGTAATAAAAAATATTAAACTTTTTGACATTTTTATTAAACCCGACCTAGCGGATCAACCTTAAAACCTCCTAATCCAACTCCTTGTCTAGTATAGGTTTAAAATTAAACCAATAGGGAGTTCCCCAATGTGACTCAATTGACTTGGTCGATTCAAAAACATCCTGGCCAACCGGTAAAAAAAGCTCGATGATGAAATTGACATGAAAACAACTTTATGCCTAGCCCGAGTTTAAAATTAAACTGTGTATAAGTTGCCTTAACGTAACCCAGTTGACTTGGTCGATCCAAAAACAACCTAGACGATCGGTATAAAAAGTGTGAGGATGAAATTGAAAAAAAAATAATGAAATTGATAGAAAAAAAACCTTTCGGCCCAGCTCTTAACTTAGCCCAAGTTTAAAACTAAATTGCTTAGGAGTTGTCTTAAAGTGATCTAGTCAACTTAGACGATTCAAAAACCACCCAGACAACTGTTAAAAAGAGTCTTAAGAATGAATTTGATAAAAAAAAGGACAAAATTGAAATAAAAAGGGGGCAATTGAAAAAAGAAAGAGGAGTTTTAGCGAACAGATCTCCATATTAATTCCTTGGAAGTAGTGATTCTTAAAATTAAATGGTCAAGCTAGCCTAAGGCCCGCCCAACATCACCCAAGCTGAAAGAACTTGCCCATGCCTACCAAATATCACCCGGGCTCAGGCCAACCCATGGGGCAGCCTAGCATTGAACATTCCTCGCCCAACAAGGCACTCTATACATATCATGTGTTATGCTACCAAAACTTCACCTAGATTTATTGATATCAAACCAAATGACAAGTTTGGCTTGAAGCAATAAACCATGCCAAAACAATCTATAACAATGGTATAATAAGATAAAGAGTATAAACTTGAAACAGAGACGCAAAGCAACATGAGAGAAGAAAGTTAAGCATTGATCTATCTCAAAGCAATGTAAGATAGAAAGCATTCAACTTATTTCTACATGGATCCAACAGAAAGTTATGACTAAACTTCATGACTTTTCAAGTCACCTAGGTTAGCAAAAATACTCATTATAATGTCTTATCCACCACTGGGACTCCAAGCAATGCAACCATTGATATGTGACATGATTTATAAAACAAGCAAGTCTTACTACAAGCAATCCCAAACGTTCATCAAGCATGTTCAACTGAATGCATGATCCAAGCGGAGAAGATATATGTATTGTTAAGTTTAAAACTATTGGCCTTACCTTTAGCAAAAAAGCTGCCAAAGCTAGTACAATAAACACCTCATGTAACTTTCAGGTTAGGGGAGACAATGGGATTTGACAAGGTCTTTGTCGTGCTACTCTTTGCATTTCCAGCAGCTTGTCCCACAGAGTTCTTAGCGTTTGCCATCTCAGATGTCAATATTGACTTCTTTATCTGGCATAACCAAGAACAGAAAATATGTATGTTTGTGTGTGTGTATATATAAGGAAGACAGAAGGGGAAAAAGTTATCATGAAATGATTTCTGTTTCAAAACTGCTACATTATAGGATCCTCTTTATCTAACTCGCAATCAAAGATAACATTATTAATTTATATCGGAAACAACAAAATACATAATTGAAAACCTACACACATGTAGACATGTATGCTGTCATAAGTATATGTCAAGACATGCATGCCTATTGGATGGGAAGATTTTGGGGCAAAACTCACCGCCGCAAGGCGCTCCTTGTGGATATCGTTTGTTACCTGCAAATTCACAATGCAAAATCAACAAAGAGAAAAGGATGGAAAGAAAAGTTTGCACCAAATAGTGACTCGTGCCAGACCACAACTCCACAAGTCAGTGAACTCAAGTGAAAATGCTTACTTGTTTTCTGTAGCTCTTAATCTCATCACCACAGAACCCTGGTAGTGTCATATTCCAGTTTCTGTCTGCACAAAAAACATAGAAAAAACTTAGGATTTAGCATCGGATACGAAACAAATGACAACGCAAGCCTTGGATGGCTAATCCAGCAGAACTAACCAAGATGTAGAAGTATGTCTTTCGCTTCCAATGTATCTGATTTTCGATGCTTGGCCAATGAGCAACCAAATGTTGTGACCTGCACCAAGAAAAAAAATACAAATAAATTTGGAATGGCTTTGCAAAAAGAACAAGAAAACAGCTTGACAAAATGAAGATCACAAAAAGAGTGTAGAGTATAATACTCTCAGACAAAAAAGTTCAGACCATTGAAACCCAAGCTCCGAGTAACAAAACTAATCTGAATATATTACCATCAAAATTGTAGTTGAATTTTTTTTATGAATTTTGTTCAACAATTCAAGGAGAAGAGAACCTTGAGCACCTGTGCAATGTACATGGCTTTAATAAATTCAGGCAACACCTTGAAGTTCACTAATCAATTGCAATTCTTTCAATCTCCAAATGGACTATTTTAGTATTTTCTTGCAAACACAATTATTTTCCTAATATTCAGATGATGAATTTGTTTACTGCCCTTCAAAAGAAATGAATTTTCGAGATTTGTATGGTGAATCTGAATCCCATTCATTTGATCAATCAACCTACTGTTTTGGTGAATGAGCACAGCTTAGCTCCTATAAAGTAATATTTAGTGAAGAAAATTCCGCTTATGCATTCCCATGCAGTCTTAAAAAAATTGGAACAAATCAAGATTACGATCAAACAAAATCATCTATTTATAAAGCAGAATAGTCCTTGGGGGGGGGGGGTAAGTTCAACTACTCACAGACACAAGAAATTCATCTGCTATATCTGCTAGAATCTCTACAACTTCAGGATTGAACTTCTCTGATGGATCAATCTGTACAGGAAGCAGGAAAACTCACAATAAGGAAAGAAATTACAAAAAAAAAATTGCAGATAAACTCTACGTGATAACAAAACAACAGCAGAAACAAAGCGTAAGTCTCAAACTAGCTGGGGTCTTCTCTACATAATAACACGACATTGGAGTCAAATTGTCAGGAGAGACCAAAGTCATTTTGATGCCTCTTTTAGACAAGATATGAACAAGACAATCTCTAGGTGAAAGATATCATGCTTTAAAACAACCAACCCATAAATTAATCCGCTGACACAAAACTCAAGTCACAGACTGTCTTACACCATTTAAAGAATTCAAGCATAATGTCCAAAATAGTTGTATTGAACCACATGAAATTGCATGCTAAAAATTAAATTTCAACAAGGCACTGTGGTTATAATTTTTAAACACTGGCACAATCCACTACATAATAAGAAACACCAGGCTATATCCATCATTAGCTAACAACAAGACAGCCAGTGACAACATGGCTGTAGTGGAGTCCACGATACCACAACCATGATTCAAAACATCATTTCACAAGCTAATTTCAACATAAAATAAATAATTGGATGCTTTTGCTTCATCAAATACTTGTCCAGGACTTGCATATCTGTAACTCTGTGATTCTGTTCACAACCACTACAATAAACAATTAAAAAAAATATATTTCCCTCACCTCACTTGGTGAATTATTCTGGAGTAGCATGGATGTAATAAATGACTGAAGGTCTTTTATTAAGAATGACTAAATGAAAAGGGTCATGCTAAAAACAAAATATGAATACTTGAGTCAAAGCATTTAAAATGGAACCAAATTCTTCCTTTGTCTTGGTATATATATTCATAAATTAAAATAATGATGGTTAAATACAGATTTTTAAATGGAGGCCTAATACTAAAAGGAGAAAGGTATGGCACCTGACTAACTAGCTCATGAATGCTTCTTTTGCTAAGAATCCGGTTACCAGATTCATCACTTTCTGCATTAGCTATACTATTCTGCGGCAATGGTTGTACTGTGTTAGGATGTGACATTGCTAGGGAAGATGGCTTATGATTTACTGAACCTTGAACCCTTGAAACTTGTTGCAGAGGGGATAAGGATTGTTGGACTCTTGATGGTGGAAATTGCTGGCCATAATGCTCTGGTTGTTGATGGGATTGTAAAGGTTGTTGTGGCTGTGCAGGTGACATGTGCTGTTGCTGTGAAGTTGTCGGTGGGGAATGATGCTGTGGTGGAATGTGTGACCTTTGTTGCAGTGACGGAGAGTTCATCTGAGGTCTATATGAAGGGGAAGGCAATGGAGGCTTCCCTTGAGATGCAGATGACAACCACAGCTGATTGGGGGACTGCAAACTTTGCGATGTGTTTGGCACAGGAGAACCTGCTGTACCTACTGGTGTGGATCTTATAAATACATGCCCTGGGAAATTCTGCAAAAAACTAAACAAATTAGCAAAAATAACTAAGATGAGAGGAAAACCTAACTTCACCAAAACCATCCAGCAAAGCACAATTAAGAACTAGTTAAATTGTCACAGGAACATGGAATCAAAAAAATAGAAACCATGTATCACCATCATGAGTCAATTAAACCAATAGAGGAAATGCTGACGGTTTTAAAATGATCCAAAAAAAATCTCAAAAACTTTACATGGCACATAACTTCTAAATGGTAAATACAATTTCCACAGCTTTGCAATCTCTGTTTCGAATTAGAGCCAACATGAGTGTGTATGAGAAATAGCTACATAAGATAAAAATAATTCACAGTAGTAATTCCAAAACTTAGGGCTACCCATAGCTATCCAGACATGGTGCTGCAATGTATCATAGACACAATTCCTTCACAAAATGCCTGGGTTAAATTATTTAAATATGGTTCAAAACAGCTAAGATGGGACTTGTTGTATGTACGCATAACAGAGGAATTAACTAATGCATGAATTCATATGGCAAACTTATATGAAAAAGTCGCAGCAATTCATTAACATAATAACACAATATCTCCCTCAATTTTCGGAGACTTTTTTCAAGATCAAAGGCAACCATACTTAATCAACACTATTCTTTCACTTGCTAATATTTGCTATCAAAATCCCATCCACCAAACCAACAACAAAAGGGAGAAAACAAGTGTAAAGAGACAGGATGAAATATTTGGAAAGCCAGTACTGACTTGGGTATTTGGGGAAGAAGTGGGTGGTCGAAGAGATGATTGAACAGGTCTCTGTTGATGTGGTCGCATTTGAGAATTCGACGCCATTGAAGCCATCACCCCTTGCCTCACCTGCACATCTCTCAAACAACAACAAGAGTATGAATAGAATAACCACATCAATTCTTTTCCTTTTGTAAAAGCAAAAATTGCAATAAAAAAATTCTCACCTGCGAGTTGCTGGTGTTGGCTACGGACTCAGGCACGTTGACAGGAGCGCGGTTCAATCCAACAAACTGGTGACCAAATGAAGAAGAAAAGGACGCGGGAGAAGGCGCGGGAACACCTAGGGCAACACCGCGTGGCGAAGAAATAGAAGGGGTCGTGCTGGAGGAGGATGGTATAGGAGGGCCCGAAGAAACAGACGGGAATTGGGAGTGGGGGTGGGGGTGCTGCCATGGCCTGTGCACTGTCTGAGGCCTTGTGCTGCTGGGGGTGGTGGTGATTGTTGTTGCTGCTGATATTGAAGGTTTTGTGGGTGGGTTGGGGTTAAGATTAGGGTTTGGAGAGGCCGTGGAGGAGGATGGTTGTGGTTGTGGTTGTGGTTGTGGTTGCGGTTGCGGTTGCGGTTGCGGTAGTGGTTGAGATGGTGGTGGTTCCGTAGGTTGCTTAGTGATGGGGGGAGTAGAGGTGGAGGTGGTGGGGGCTGGTCGGTCCATGAAGAAAAATTATGTTATCGGTGGAAACACCGGACAGGATGGTGACGTATTTATGAGACTGCTGGATTAGGCTTCGGAGGCATTCTCAATAGCTTTCGAATCTAGGCAGCAGGCCCTCGAGACCGCACCTTAATCTAAGCAGATCCCCCACAGCTTTTTTTCTTCTCTTTTTGTTTCGAGAGCAGTGTTTAGATTTTAAATTTATTTTTTATAATTATAAATTTAAATTTTTTAAGGATTACATAAAATTTATATAATTGTTAATTTTAAAACTTGTACATTTAAACTAATCCAAACATCTATATTAATAAAATAAAAAACATCCCCACAACATTTTTTGTTTCATAGGGTATTATTAAGGAATATAAGATGATTGATAAATTAGATTAGGAAGAGCGTTTAGAATTGTGATAAAAAATATTTTAAAAAATATTTTTATTTAT
>Ga0307517_10014848_pt1 | contig 10413 bp, 3 predicted proteins | sample 23_EM_MG_FD_194515 | JGI IMG/M metagenome (GOLD analysis project Ga0307517, IMG submission 194515) | Populus trichocarpa ectomycorrhiza microbial communities from riparian zone in the Pacific Northwest, United States - 23_EM | ecosystem: Host-associated > Plants > Roots > Unclassified | place...
ATTAAATCCAGTAAAAGTATATCAAAATCAACCCTAATAACATTTGTTGAGCCTAATCTAAGGAGATTGAACGTTTGATAATTCACAAAGCGGGTTTCAGTAGCACAACAACATTAGAATCTCCTTTGAAAATTTGAGTCCTGTTGCATCTCGATGGAGACAAAAAATATATATAGTGAAAAATCATTTAGTAATTAAAAAAAAAATAAAAATTCTAAAAATAAACACTGATTTCAGATATTCAAATAAAAAATTTGTTATGTTTAAGAAAAGAACGATGTCACCCTTAAAACATTTTTTTTATATAAAAAGTTATTTTTATTTTTTTTTTAATTTATCTTTTTGATTATCATGAGTTATTCTAAAAAAAAAATTAATTTTTAAAAGTGAACATAACCCATAATTTTAAAATTTAGACATCCATCCTTTAACAAGTGAAATATCAATTAAGTTATTGTTTTTGAAGTAAGTGCTAAGAAATCACCCACCATTATTAGCACAACTATCGGAATCATGGTGAAATTTCTAAGATAGGTTGAAGACGTGCATATTTCATTGATTGTACGAGAGAGGTTATTCTTTAATGTGACAGAGAAGCTAAGGAGATGATAAGGAGATTAAATAATAAATATAGAAGTTTGGTGTACAAAGTGAATCCAAGAAGTCGGGTCTAAGCATATCCATGTTGGGTTTAGGTAAGCATGGCTTGCCTGAACCCAACATGGAGAGGAAGCCCAGCTTTGGATTCTTTTAGTATATATTGAGATATGCCTAAATCGTTAAATAATCACACGATGTTATTATTATAGAATTGGAAAAAAAAAACAAGAGAAAGACTTATTGAGGAGGTAAATTATGTTTAAGGAGAGAAAATAATCCATATAAATAAGAACGAACTTTCATGCACCAGAATAAAAACTTGTCATATCGCTTAATACAATAGAATAAATTGCAATACGAGAATGCTCCATAAGAATAAATTAGCCAGAGCTTGGGCTGTTTCTTTCTTACATCTCCTTGTGAATTTGCAGTCAGAAGGTGGCCTCTGCTACCAATGCTTCATAAGAATCCTCCGTGATCATCCTGGTAAGAAGTTTCAGTCCTTAAAAGACAATCATTCTCAAATCAGTCTTAGGTTTTATATTTTGATTTTCTTTTTTTATCTATATATTTTGATTTTGCTTTTCTTTTTATTTCAATTTTAGGAATATTGGGTTCTAATATAAGGACTATGTACATTTAATGGACACATCATTAGCTATCTAATAGATTCTAATGAAAAATATTTACTTATATGAAGACAAAATAATAACATACAAAAATTCATAAAAACCTAGTATTTTCTTACTGGTTTTATTCTATGACCACTTGAACTCGTGAATCTTGTTAGGCAGGGAAGAAAGAAAATACAAGATAAGATGGGGAATGTCATGGGATTGGTCACCCGAACCACATAGAGTCAAAGAGTTTCAGCTCCAAAATTCCCAGAGAGATGGCCTCAATGACAGGGAATCCGTATTCATGGATTTAGCATCCATTTATGCAGCTCCGAATAACTTCTCTGACTCTAATTTGCCTGGAGAAGGTGATTCTGGCCTGTTTATAAGGTAAAAGAAACATATTCCCTTCATGTCCTGGCTCAAATTCACACTTCGCAGTACTCTAAACGGTGTGCATACTGAGCGATGGAAAGGAAGTAGCAGTAAAGAGACTTTCAACTTTGTCTGAGAAAGACACAAAGGAGTTTACAATTGAAGTTCTGCTAATCATGAAAATTCAGCACAAAATTCTTGTCGAACTTCTCTGTTTTTGTGTTGATAGAGATGAAAAGCTTCTGGTTTATGAATTTCTGCTTGACAGCAACCTTGACGCTTCCTCTTTGGTTAGTTTTCTTCAATACTTTCGATCAGAAATTTCCATTCATTGATCTTTAGATACAATCTGCTTATTTTTCTTCAAATACCGGATTTTAAGTTGTAATTAACTAATTCATTTCCACCGATATCGAACACGAACTTGCATTGTAAATAGAATTGTGAAGGGAACTCTTTATCGCCATGAGGATTCTAGTCTCAGAATCATTCATCGAGACCTGAAAGCTAGCAATATCTTGTTGGAAAAGGATATGAACCCAAAAAGTATCTGACATCGGAACGACAAAGATGTTTGCTGGAAGTGAAGGCGAGGCCAATACTGCCAGGATAGCTATAACAGAGTGCGTTTTCATCTCTGATATTATTTACTCAAAACTATATTAAACAAGATAATTATTACAAGGTCTTCAATTATGTGAAGAACCGAGAGATGTATGGGTCTCCCATTCATATTGGGCTTGTGTGTACGAAAGGCTTTTAAACAAGTATGGACACCTTAAACCTAAAAGACTGCATTGTTGGGTTATGGGTATGGGCTTCTATATCTAATATTGGGTCTGTGTGTGTGAAAGCTTATACAACATGGACATACTCCAACCCAAAAACCTAAATTACTGGGTAATGAGTACATTTTATATATAAATAATTTTATTTTAACATTTATTTTTAAAATGGGATAATTAGAACTCATATGTGCACCCAGCAGATCTCACTCAATGTAGCCCGCGTGATACCGTGGGTTGGACAAAATTATTTTAACCAAAAAAAAAAAAAAAAGTTTAAGAGATTATGGTTTTTATGAAGAAAATTTAATAATTAAGTTAAATTTTGATTAATTTGATAATATAATAAAAAAAAATAGACAACATCAACAACAACAACAACAAAAAAATAAATTTAAAAAAATATTACCCTGAGAAATGCTGAGTAACATGTAAAATTTGTGACTTGTACATGAGATATGCCTAGATTATATGTCTATTGTCTATTCTAGATTATGATATTAGAATAATTCAATAGAAAAAAATTGATGAAAAATAAAAATAAAATATTAAAAATTGAGAAAAAAATGTAGATTAAGATACTTAATAGTAAAACACGAGTCATTAAACCGGTTATATTTAATGAATATATATATCGTTGTAAACGTTCAAAATATTATAAAAAAATAAACATTTTAGATTTTTAAAAATAAATTTAATTTGGATAAAATATATATAAAAAAAATTACAAATGAATTATACTAACTTCATCAAAAATCAAACGCACCAAATATAATTTAAAAAATAATCATTATTAAAAAAAGTTAAATAAGCTAGAAAAATCACAAAGAAGGGATTTAATTAAAAAATTAAATTAAGAATTACTTAGAAAAGGAAATAAAAAAACAAAATAATTAAATAAACAAAAGAACAAAAAGTATAAAGAAAAGAAAAGTCCAGGCGCGTAAGCCTTCAAGCCCAGGTTCGCGCTCTTGGGCTTGTTATTTTTGTATTATCTAAAGGAGCGATGACATGTTGTTTACTGCTATATTTTTTTATAAAAAAAAAATAGACAGACAACACATCATTTGTTGTGGCAAACGACATGTCGTTTACCAGCCAAGATTTTGGCCACCCACGTTGTGGTTGGAAAATTAAGGTTATGGGTTTTTACCCAAAAAAACTCGTTTTTCAACCACTTTCAAACACAAAACACCAAGAAACCAACCCATCAACCTAATAAAACCCAAAAAGAGCCTAAACCATAAAATCAAACCACCTAAATCTAGTTTCAAATCTAGTTTTTTATGTTACATTGAGACTTAAAACAATTTCTTTAAGACTCTCCTCACCTAGTGAAACCGTGACACCAATTTTAACTTGTTTTATGGTTGGAAAAGGTGTCAACAATAAGTTTTCTCTCTCTATACAGGAATCCGATGAGCTGTCTCTTTCCTCTTACAAAAAGAGATAATGAAAAATGAGAAAAATAAAATTTGGTACCAAAATAGAATTTGTAAAAATTAAAAAGACCGATTATTTGACTGATAAAAAAGATAAGAAACTAAAATGAACTTTTCAAATAAATTTCAAAGCCGTCACCTATTTTACCTCTATTCATCACTCTAGTCTTCCTTCTTTCAATTCAACTTCTCGTCCTCATAAAAAACATAATTGGGTACTAATTTAGGTTCAAAAGGGTTAAATCATACAAAATAAAATTAAGTTCGAGGATTATATTAAAAATTACAAAAAAAATAAAACTACTCTAAATTTTCAATCCATAATGATTTTTAAGATGATGAAAAGTGATTAATTTACAAAAAAAAAATATTAGTATATATTAATATCTAACGATCATTTGCTCAACCATGAGAAAGCAAACAAATAATGGGAGCCTCACCACAGTCCTCGCCTGTATTGATTCTAATACCAATTTGATAGAAAGTTTTTTTGTATTCGGAGAGATATATACATGGACCTTCTCGTTCATATTAGGTTTGTGAGTATGAGAACTCATACACAAGGATGGATATATTTTCAACCTAAAAGAATAGATTATTGGATCCATTTCGTTTTTTCTTTTTCTTTTTTCAATATAAGATAATTATCACACGTGTGTATATATATACCTAATAAATTATTAATTTGTGCACGTACCATAATTTCCCTGTACAATAATGTCAGGAAGTTATTAACAGAATCCATTATTTTTGTTAGCTGTGTTTCATGTTTCAACTCTTAAATTCTATGGACCACCTCTTTCTCCAAAGTGTCCAGAACAGCTGGGAACACATGGGGTCTGATTGATATATATGCCTTTTGTTTTCACGAGTTACTTATTATTCCTGAAGTGATGGTGGATACACAGCACCGGAATACGCAGCGGAGGGACTTTACTCCACCAAATCTGATTTTTTCTTTTTTTAGTTTTGGAGTTCTTCTCTTGAGATCATAACTAGAAGAAAGAAATCTGGATCCCACAAATCAAAACGAGCTCCTAGCCTCCTAGCTTATGTGATTTTACTCGGCGTAAATGTAAAATACACCCAACTCACTATTTCTGACACTGATAAAAAGGTTAACATTTAGTTACCCCTCTAAATGGTGAATCAGGCATGGCAATTACGCCATGAAGGGAATGAACTAGAGGTGGTAGATCCACCGTTAGCCGATTCATGTAGTCCAGATGAACTTTCAAGATACATGCATATATATCGTTTTATTATGCGTTCAAGAAGATCCTTGATAAAGACCTACCATGTCATCTGTTGTTTGGATGCTGAAAAGTGAAAGTCCAACTCTTCACCAACCTGAACGGCCGGCCAGCATTTTCTGCGGGGAGATTCACACACCAATATGAGGCTAATGCTAGCAATTGGTCCCTCAATATATGGTTTAACAATTTCTGGCATTTCGTCTTCCGTTGAGGAAGCTGATCACTGAGCCGTAACAATCTCTGATATTCACTGAAGCCTGACCTGCACTGTATTCTGTAGGGTTCGGTAATTTGCATGTTCTATTTACTTGTAGCATGTATTGCTCAAGCAATTCTAGAAGTGGACAATCCCTCACTACCCTCTTTTCGGTAAATATGCATGATTTCGATTGCTGTGTCTATATATCTTGAACATTTAAACAAGGAAAACTTTGTGATATTTCCTCTTCATTTGTCAATAGCTAATTATCATAGAGTATTGTCCTTCGTTTTTAATTTTCATGGATACGAAAAATCAGAAAATCTTTATTGAAATGGCGAATTAGATTACCAAACCTGAGATTGTAAGAAATGGGAAAGGCCTGCACAGCTCAAGGGAAGGCCTGCAATTTTTTTTTTTAGTAGAAACATTGTTTTTTAAATATAAAAAATTATCATGATCTGAAGTATCAAGTGAAAAACATTGAAAATTATGTCTTAATATTTTATATATAATTGAAAGAAGAAAAGAACAGTTAATTTGAAAAAAATTATAAAATATTTATAATAAAAAATAAAAAATATAAATTTTATTTTTTATTGAATATTAATGATCACAATTTAATAAGAAAATCACCTTAGATTCATATATAATAATTAATGGAATCCTCGCTAATATTATTAAAACAAATTCTATTGTCTTATTTTAAAACAAAGCAACATTAAATGATATTTTTAATTATTTTATTGATAATAAATTTTGATTAAAATTTAAGAAAATAAATAGATAAAAAAAGGGGTGCATGAGCCTCAAAGTTTATTCTCACGTGTCTAGCCCAATATAAAGAAGCGTGGGCCTCTTAGGCCTAGCCTTTTCTCTTAACCTTCTCACTCTTATTTTTTTTTTTAATTGAGTAAGTCGACGAACATGAACAAAAACGAGAATTTGAAAATAACCCCGTTATTTTTTATTTTGGCAAATCTTTGAATTATTTTATATTAAAAATTTAAATCATATTTCATCAAATTAATTTCTATTTCAATTCTAAAATTTTAGTAAACATCTTGAATTGTCAAGAACATTGAAAGAGATGAAAATATCAATACATAAAATATCACATGTAAGGTTGAAATTAGAAAAAATAATAATTAAAGTTCATTGATAAAATTTAAAAAATAAAAAAACTTTATTGTTCAATGAAAGGAATGGAGACATTTCTACAAGGACAAATAGTGAAAGCATGTTAGGTTTATTATATAATATATTTGAGTTATATAAAATATTTCATGAACAAAAACAAAGAAGGTAACTAACATATATACGAAGATGAATCCATATCCCAACAGTCTAAATTTTTAAATCATTTTCTCACCTCTCACATCAGACCATCTTTTCTGTTTCTGCCAAAAAAGTCCTGCCTCCTTTGCATTTATTACTCTCTTTTCGAGGAATGGGCCATCTGGGGTTTGCCCCTCCAACCCCCGGTTCTCTCTCCCCAAACAAATTCACTCCAAGCGAACAACATTGTTCTGAGTGTCAATGTGTAATAAAATTAGTTCAATGACAATTTACTATGATTTCTTATCAGGATTAGATTTTGTTACTGTTTATTTTTATTTTTTAAAAGTATTTTTAATTTTTTTGGGTATTTTTATATTATTTTGATGTACTTATGTCAAAAATAATTTTTAAAAAATAAAAAAAATATTATTTTGATGTATTTCCGAATAAAAAACACTTTAAAAACAGATAGGAATACCTTATTTTTTTTCATAATATTTACCAACAATAAAGTTTGAAAATTTTTATAGTCAAATATTCACTGACGCTAGAGATAAGAATATTATTTTTATAGGCAAATTATTAAAAGTATAATACAACAAATCCTTAGCAATTCAAGACAAAACTATCAATGCAACTTATCTTAGATGAGATGTTTAATAGGTGATAATATCATACCCTTTCACATAACCAATTATGTACCATAGAATATCTATTGATCAATTAGATTTTTTACTAGGTAACAAATCCTTAAACTAGATCTTTTTTTCCTCTAAAAATAAGATGCCAGATATTTATTTTTTTGTTTAAAAATTTTAAAAGTCACTATAATATCGAGTGTGACAATCATCATCTGAAAATAAAGTATCAAGCAAAAAACATTGAAAATCATGTTAAACTATTTTATATATAATCAAAAGAAAAAAAAGTAATTAATTTGAGAAAATGTTATAAAATATTTATAATAAAAAATTAATAAAATATGAATTTCATTTTTATTGAATATTCATGATTACAATTTAAAAAGAAAATCAGGTTCATATAAAATAATTAATGGAATCCTCGCTAATATTATTAAAACAAATGCTATTTTCTTATTCTAAAACAAAGGCAACATTAAATGATATTTTTAATTATTTTATTGATAATGAATTTTAATTAATTAATTTGGTGGGTTTTGGTGGGTTTTTCTTGAACTGATCTTCCCTAAGATGAGAAAGAAGGGGATGAATAATTGATTTAGAAACGATATTGTTTTTTTTTTTTTGACTGAATTCACTTTCAATTTTATAATTTCATCTTTATTATTTTTTTTTTTCTTGATAAAATTCACAAATTATTTTTTAATATTTATTCAACAAAACCTTAATTTGTCTATTCACCTATTATTCTGAATGAAAGTACATGCCTGATTAATCTGAGTTATATTATTATTATTATTATTTTTATTATATTTTAAATTAAATTATTTATGTTTTTATATATTGTTTTAGAAACTCAAAATGACAATACAAATAAATATAATTATTTATAGTGGTGCAAGAGAAGTCATACTTAGCTTATCATCTTTGCCCTGGTGTTTGTATTAATTCTCTATTAAGCTCGGTATCTTCTTGTTTTTTTTTTCTAAACCTAACAACTAACCAGTGAAAACAAAAAAAAAAACTAGTTTGATTCATTCATCAAATAACCCGACCTTAGTTTTTTCAAGTACTCGCGGGATTGGAAACTACGAGGACAGTGACAGATTCATTGAAATTTGCTACAGCCTACAAGTAGGTCACAGTTGATGTCTTGATCACAGTGATTTCCATAATATATATATATATATATATATATATATATATATATATATATATATGTAAAGTAAACATATTCTTGCACTGGCTCCCACCATGAAGATAATGACAATGTGACAAGTGAAGAAACAACTGGCTGAAACCAGAGTTGATTCAAGGGGAATGAGATGTAGATAAAATTTATAAATAAAATATTTTAAATTATGATTTTATGATTTTTTATTTATGTTTGACAAGTGAAACTTTTGATAATATTTATTTTGTATCTGGAATTTTTTATTAAACAAAAATTATTTTCATTTCATTAAATATAATTTATTTATTTATTTTTAAAGCTAGAAGTCATTGTCCAAGTGATTCTCAGCTAAAATCTGATATGATTAAATGGCATGACTCTATTACTTCATTTTCAAGGCTCTTAAGCCCTTGCTGGAAAGTTTAGCCATGAAATATGGGCGAGGTTAGTATTCTTCTAATGCTAAGGTCATGTACTGTTCTAGTCACTTTATTTTGGTATTTAAAAAGAAGATATTTGAATAAAATATTGTTAGATTAAATAATTATATTAAAAAATGTTCTTTTATTAAACTTATTTTTTAAAATATTTTTTGCTTGAAAAAAATATTAAATTGTTACTTTTATATATATATATATATATATATATTTATTTATTGATTTATTGATTTTGATGTGCTGATATAACAATAAAAAAATCTAAAAATAAATATTTTAATTAATTTTTAATTAAAAAATACTTTAAAAAAACTCTATATATCATATTATAAAACCTACACCGCGTATTGAGAAATCAAAATCAAGGATTGGGTCAATGTTGAAGAAAGAATTGTTAATCAAATAAAAAACATTTTGTCCTTGTAGGAAACGTTTGAACAATAATTTTTAACCTTCAAATTTTCAAACTAATGAACAATAATTTTGCTAAGAAAATTAAATCCCTTAATCTTGATAGTCTACGGATCATTATTACTGACTGCATCCAATAGTTTTATTGATCAAGTAGATTCTAAGATTAGTCAGTTATCCCTTTAGTCAATCATCTCCTAGAAGGTATATTTGTTATTTTAATAGTGATTTTAAAATATTCTTTACTTTAAAATATATTAAAATAATATTTTTTTTAATTTATATTTTACATCAATATATAAATTAATATAAAAATATTATAAATTAAATTTAAAAAATTAAATTTTTTTAAAAACACAAACTATCGATATCTCTACAAATACAAGAATAATCTCTTCAAAATAGAATGGTCAAGCAAGACAACTTAATAATAATCTATTGCCCATTTCGTGTTACACACAAGGATTATATATTTTATTAATTATCTATTTAATTGATAATGATAGAAAAATTTTCATAATGTCTGGATTTTTTTAAACTTGAAATTTGCATAATCAAACTAATTAAATTATTATTTTATATTTAATTTTATCAAATAAAATATAAATAATAAAATTTAAATTCATAATTAATTGATCAACAAATCTTTTATACATTATAAAAAAAACTATCTCACCTAAAAATTAATAGGTGAGATTCTAAGTTTAACATAACAAAACAAAAAGAAATACACACTCAACTATACTCGGAAAAGTGTCCATGTATTAATTTGAACTTATAATATAGCAATACAAGCCATACCCCATGTATTTGAACTTAGCAAATCAAAGGATAAGCTCTGCTCAGCAGGATTCATATAGAAAATTTTCATTTGAATGCCAATTTATTCTTGGTCAACCAATTAAGTCAATGCTCAGGCCGTTCATTTTTAATTTACAAAGTAAAACGTATTCTCAGGGATGATTACAGTTATTCTCTCCCCATGATATCACCTGTACAGCTTTAGCTTTAATAGTTCCATTACTCCACATGGTTTCAAGTGAATTTCTAAGCCCCTTTTCATTTTTCCGTTAAATTTGCTCCAAAATGATCCTGATGACAACCATAGATGTAAATTTAGTCATGTTTTTGCTGATCATACCGTTTTCAGCTCTCCCAGCCATTACTGTTGCAGACCATCTTGTTACATCTTGCT
>Ga0307517_10014849_pt1 | contig 10413 bp, 13 predicted proteins | sample 23_EM_MG_FD_194515 | JGI IMG/M metagenome (GOLD analysis project Ga0307517, IMG submission 194515) | Populus trichocarpa ectomycorrhiza microbial communities from riparian zone in the Pacific Northwest, United States - 23_EM | ecosystem: Host-associated > Plants > Roots > Unclassified | place...
GGTTGGTAAGGGCGGTGAACGATTGCCGTTGGCAACTGGAGAGGGCAGCGGTTTATCGACAATGGGACGGTGGTTTAAGGATGCCTGGGACGCATGCGCCTGGTCCTGCACTCTTCGACGAGCCAACTCCGCGTCTCGGCTGCTAGCAGCCAACGAGCTGGCCCCAAAGCTGCTGTTACTTCTCCCCGGCCCTCCTTTCGGAGTCGAATCCTTCCTCCCATGACTAGCCAGCGACATCGGAGACGACACAATTCGTGGTGTCACATTGCTGCTATTCTGCGCGTTGCTTGAGAAACGGGCAAAGAGAGGTGTCGGTGGTCCGGAGCTCGACAATGACACTGTTGGCAGACCCTTTGTGGTTGGTTCAGGCTGCTTTGTCTTTTTGCGAAGGAAACCGGCCATCGCGCGCGTAGATATAGACTAGGTCAACAGTCAACAGGTGGCGTCGTGGTGGTTGAGCATGAGAAACGGTTACCGAGCACGCTGCGGGGGTCGCTAGAAGGACTTCACGGCGCCCCCGACAAGGCAAGCGACTAATTGTCCGGCGTCCGCCCAGCCAATCGAAAGTCAGTGCCTGGCCCGCTCAAGTCCCGGTTGAAATAGGCCTGCATCGATAATTTTATAATTACTTCCAGCTTCATGGGAAACTCAAGAAAAGTCGCACCAGTCAAAAACAAGAAAATAGGCGACAAGAAAGGCTCAAAATGGGTAGAAATGGTCATCCAACCGGGGTCTTACGGCAAACCTGTGAGTTGGTCGCTCTGCATCGGCCAGTGAGCAGATTCTTAAAGCAACGGATGCATCTTTTCTCTTGTTCATTTGGGCTTGCTATTGAATCTTGTTGGAATCTTGAGCTACTTTTCATGTGATCATGATGACACGCTGTCACCGTGCAATCGCACTCTGTAAATGATCAAGATACCATCTTGGAACTGACAATCAGTCAACGATGGCAAATTTTCTGTTTTAGATTCAGAAAACTCTGGAACGGGCATGACGGCTCATTTCAAACCTTGCTCGGGTCAGCTATCATGATGGTCCTGTCAATAACGCTGTTATTATAAGCAGGTATCCGACCCACGGCGATATGAAACCTTTCTAATCCGTCGGCATATTTATAACTTATGATCCTCTATTTCTAACTCATTTTTTTAGGCTTTGCCAACAGACCTAAGTTCAGATAATAGCGCATGTGAGTACAAACCTGGAACCGCATTATTACATTCCATATCCATAGTAATGAACAGAAGATTTAGAACGAAATACTTATCAAACCCATCAAACACCTATTCGCAATCAAAGTAATTCCCCGGAATAACGTTTGGGCATCCCTCCGTGTCTTTATTCAACAACAGTAATGAGCGTGTGGGCTCAACTCTTAATTTCTGCTTCAAAACGAATGGAACAAACTGACCCATATGAGTAGGACAATCATCCGGATCGTCACAGCACCGAATACACGCCCTCGGTCCAGCAGGCTCCAGGAGCTCCACGTAGTGGTTATATCTAGCATCAAGATCACGGATTAACCACCACCAACGAAAATAACACCGCTTACCCCTCACACACGCTCCCAATTGGATTCCCCGTCCCCTCCGATCCACCACTCGAATCGTATTGCCCACCATCATCATCGGCATTAATCCTATCAAGGGCCGAAGGATCGATGCATCCCGTCACTAAGCGTAGAGAGTTAGTGAATTCTTCCAATCGAAATGAAACCCTCAAAAAAAGAGCACATACACTGAGCGTACCGCCCACTCCCCGTCCCACTCGCAAACTCTACGTTGGTCCAGAAATTGTCCGGCATCACACCTTGTTCAGGCGACGTATGTGCAGCCAGTGAACAATACGTCATTGTACCATCCGGCTGCTCGCTATCGCCTACATCGGTATACGCGTCCCTGAAAAGGGGCAAGGAAAGGGAAACGGTTCCGTTAACGTTATCGCCAAAATCTTACAAGGCGAGGGAACTGAATTACTTTGGGACGACCAGACTTGACAGAAATACGCGAGGTCAGTTAGCGCTGATGTGTTACGGAGCAGAGACTAACCAATAATTATCAGCGTCGTTGACGACGACCGTGTTTTCTGGCGCAGCTCGTTTCCTTAGACCCAATGGGTTGGGCTTGGCGGAAACATAAACCTCGAAAGAGATGGAGAAGAGAAAAAGGAGGAGGGCTAGCGCCGCGTTTACCGAAATCATGGCTAAATCGTGTTTTAGACCCGGGCGATGATCTCGGTTATCTTGTTCTTCCTAGGCGAGGATACGATTTTGGCGCTGAGGGTGGGCGGTTGGTTGGCGGGTGAGGAAGAGGGAGAGGGTTTGCTTTTGCTTCTGCGGTGGAGTGCCCTTTTCCAGCCACGCACGCGGACAGCGATCGATCTTCTCTGTAGGGAAATCGGATGTCCAAAACGAGCATGATGATCGAAGACTTTAGACGCTGACCTAGAAATGCATTATGATGATAATTCAATCTGTAACTGCTGCAAGTTCGTTTCTAAATTTTGGCTACTGCGACATACACAGTTATCAGCTCTGAGCTTTGACTGTCATCCATCCAAGAGACACAGACCGCGAGGGTGCGTTAGTTAATGTATGTAGAGGCTGTATGTTACTGTGTTCGTAGTACTCTGCCAAAGGAGCAACTTGAATGGGCGGGCCCTAGAAGTACACAATTTCCTCATAACAATGATAGCCACCGTCGGCTGGCAGATTTTTTGAGGGAAAGATAGAGAGGAAAGACATGCCAGGATTTTTCCTCTTCGGGGATAGGACGATGGTGGTGTACAAGTACGAATGTAGACTTTCGAGCAGCATTTCAGCCAGTTCATGTTGTGAGAACCCAGTGCCAGCTTTAGGAACGATGGACCGCTCCTAAAAGATGCCTTTTGGCTGAAGCGATTAAGCGCTGGCACTCTCAACTGTATTTCAACCCCTTAGTACCAAATAATAATTCAGACTGAAAGATAAATGGCGTCAATCAACCCCAATAACAACAAAATCAATCATCGAAGTGTGTCGCCCCAGTTATAGACACAAACTGCCTGAGCCTCCAAGCCTTGGACCAGCCTGATTGTCACCAACGAGGGAATTCATTCACGGAATGTAGCGTTGGATAACACTTTACATAATTCTAATTTTAAGCTGCAAGTTATGTGTTCTTGGGATCGTTGTATGCATACCTGTTTTGAGCCAGCCACGGTTGCAAATTTATCATTAGGTTCGATGGGGTGATGTTAGGACCGCAGGCTTATTTGTGAAGTTCGACATTTCTGGTAATGCTGGAAATGAACACAACTCCTTGGGGACTCGGGTCCCAAAGACAATAAACGTCAGGAATTTTACTGGCCACGGTTCGTCTTCCGCGGCCAGTCGCCGATAAGTACGATAACAGCGAACAATATAACCTTCGAGGATGATTACAGCCGAGAATGTTGCACACGATTACTTATCGATGGATATTGACGGCTAACACCTGTCGAATGTTATACACCTATACGTAAAACCTCTTTCCAACTTCAGTGATGACATGTGACTCATGACCTGTTTTCTCCGCGGAAATGGTACTCCTTGTCGGGTCTCTGCACTTAAAAAATAATTTTCCAATTGCATACTCACCTACGTTGGATATTTACATATAACATGAAAGGCGCCTATCGACGCCCACTACTCACTTTTAAAAGCCGATTATGTAAAACCGGCAAAATGATTATTGACCCGGCTGCTCGAGCCTCGGAAAGGTTTCCGCGGCGGCAAAAAGTGCCTGATGTCACACAACTGTGTTGGACGGCAACATGTAATGAAGACCCACACTTACCCCGGCAGAGAGTCATCGAATCCAAGTCATCACCGGTTCATTAGCCGTTGCCACCGCACTGGGGCTTGAAAAGCGAACGCAGCGTTCTTTTGACAAAATGTCTTTACGATCCAACCTAAAGCAGCTGGATTTACTATATCCCTCTTAAAAGATTATGCCAAGTCCAACGACGACACTTCGGACATCGATACCGACACATTCGAACAACATTGTGACGGAAACCGAGATTGCCAACGACAACGAAAAAGATCCAGACTCCAGACCTCACGACAGAGCGGGTGAACCTGGAAGAACAGATAGGGGTTCTGAACATACGACGGAGGATGGTGAGAGCGACGACGTATTTTGGGTAGATTGGGAAGGTCCTGAGGATCCTGCAAATCCAAAGAAGTGCGTGGCTGTCTATCTTGAATTGATTTCGAAGGTTGAATGATCTTTTAGTTGGAGCTACAGAAGGAAATGGGCAGCGACCATCGTCGTCTCGTCGTTTACTTTCATTTCACCCGTGTCATCTTCCATGGTAGCCCCCGCAACTGAACAAATAGCACACGAATTTGGGATCACGAGTACAGCGATAATAGCGATGACAACGAGTGTCTTCGTTTTAGGATATGGTAAGTCCAAGTCTTATGAAAGACGAACTCGTATCAACTGAAGGTGGAAATTTTCACACAGCTATCGGACCACTGGTACATATCTGCGATGCCCATGTGTTGACGACGCAACTGACAATTTTATTCCCAAGTTCCTTGGTCCGCTCAGCGAAATTTATGGTCGTTCTCACGTTCTTCAGTTGTCAAATCTATTTTACCTCGGTGAGCATAACTTCCTTTCCCTATTTCTCCACAAATCTTACTGAGTTTTCAGTGTGGAACCTCGTTTGTGGTTTTGCCCAAACGAAGGGGCAGCTCATCGCATTTCGTTTTCTTGCCGGCGTGGGGGGTAGTGCACCACTTTCTGTAAGTATGCCTCATCCAAACAATTCTCCCTGCGCTCGCTTGCCCCAGACTCTTTGAAATCGGAACTGACATCCCGCTTGATATTTTTGTGATTAAGATTGGCGGAGGTGTCCTTGGCGATGTTTGGCATGCAGAGGAGAGAGGGAAGGCGATTGCGATCTACACTCTTGCGCCGCTGTTAGGACCTGTCGTTGGACCTGTATGTGGGGGGTGGTGCGTACGATCCTGGAGCTTTCGGGGGTATTCCTTTTGACGTTTGTGTAGGATCGCGGAACGTTCAACGTGGCGATGGGTGTTCTGGTCGACGAGTATCGTCGATTTACTCATTCAGATCTCTGGGGTATTTTATCTGCGTGAAAGTGCGCTCATCCGCCGTTTTATTACATTGAGGAGAACTGAACGTGAACCTTCTTTCTCAGCATACGCACCTTACCTTCTTGACCAGAAGGCAAAACGAATCCGGAAGTCTCTGGATTTGGAAAAGGCGACACCCAGGAGAGTGAAGACCGTGTACGAATCAAAGGAGGACCGATCGTGGGTTTGATATTTTAGCATTAGCCTTTCAAGATAGACTCACCCCTTATTAATAGGTGGCAACACATTTTCCGCAAAGCACTCACGCGGCCCTTCCAACTCTTTGCAAGAGAGTCGATCGTGCAGATTTTGGGAATTTACATGGCGTTTGTCTATGGGGTACTTTACCGTGCGTCTTTTACATCGCCTGATCGGCCATATGTTCATCACTCTCGTTATCTAGTATTCCTGACCACGATTCCTGCCATATTTGCTTCCATTTATCATGAAAGCGTAGGGATTGCCGGCTTGCACTATATCGCCCTCGGTGCAGGATTATCTCTGGCCAGTCAGGTCAACGGACGCTTCATGGATCGCATTTATATACACTTCAAGAACAAGAATGGGGGTGTTGGAGAGCCTGAGTTTAGGTTACGTGAGTGGGTTTCTTTAATTTCCTTTTTCCATCTACTTACGTCGGTGAGTTTAGCGTCGATGGTCCCAGGGTCGATTCTCCTCCCCCTTGGGATACTGCTTGCTGGATGGTCGGCCGAGCATAGGTTGCATTGGATCGCTACGGATATCGTAAGCCGTTCTTGTGTATATAGGGTTTGAATCTCACTTGTTTTTTTCACGTAGGGCAGCGCTTGTGTTGGTGCAGGGACGATCCTCGTCTTCCAAGTCATGCAAACGTACGTCGTTGATGCGTTCACTTTGCACGCTGCTTCCGGTACGGGTTTATATTTTGCACGCGCGTTGTTCGTCGTAAGCTCATGCATTCGATAGCACTAGCTGCCGTCTCGTGCCTACGCTCCATTGCAGGATTTGGGTTCCCGCTTTTTGCACCGGCAATGTACGCTAAGTTGGGGTATGGGAAGGGAGACACGATCCTTGCGTGTCTGGCGGTTGGATTGGGGTGCCCTGCGTGTGTTTCATTCCTATCTTTTTTGGTCGTTTACCCGGATTATTCATTTACATCCCTTATTCTTGTTTTTAGCCCGTTTCTTCTGTGGAAATACGGAAAGAGAATACGGATGAGCAGCGCATATGCTCATAAAACACATATGCCGGGAGGTGGCGGTGCGAATGCCGGTGATAGGGGAAATGACGTAGCTGTCGGTGCAGGAACCAATGACTTGGAGGAGGAGAAGAAATCTAACGCCAATGAAGAAAAAGAAAGATCATCAGAGGAATCGTCACTGCGGCCCCAGCCTTCAAGGAAGCCTTCGCATCCACTGTCTGATACAGAGATTGTGGCGGAGCGGGAAGGAGAAGCTCTTGTGGAATATGATGAGCTGCCCGTTGCTGTGCAGCTTGAGAGTGCGGTTGAGAGATTGGCGAGGACGATGTCGATTCAGAGGTCGGATTCGGGAGAGACGAGGGTGGTGGGGAGGAGGCAGAGTCGGAGTGGTGAGAGGTAGTTCTTGGCCAGGCTTGCAGGACATTTTGTCTAGAACATTCGTAGAGTTACATTATAGTAATTGTCTACTTGTATTTTTGGGGATTGCCGTACTCCCTCCCAGTGCAATTCATAGTAGCTGAGAATATTGCGCACGATTATCGATGGCTACCGATGGCTAACACCTTTCGAATGGGTACTTATAAGTAGTAAAACCTCTAGCCAAAAAGGACCCCTTTCAACTTTGGTCAGTGATGACTCCTGACCGGTTTTTTCGCGGAAATAGTATTCGATATATCCACTTGACAGCTACATGTAAAAACGTGTAAAAACCTAGGAACCTTTGGAAATTCCAGCTTGGTTTGTACAAACAACGGCTTTTTGAACGCGCCGTTATAATCACGAGTCGTAGCAAGTTGCTCAAGCTTCAACTTTCAAGCATCAATAACGCATGTTGTGAAGTTGGGGTACGTAGTACTCACCCTTCAACCGGGATATTTACTACTATACTGTACTATTTCGACCGGATGTTCACGATTTTTGCTCGATAAATTTTGTTTTGATTTTGTTTTGATTTATTTAAGGCGAATTAAAAATAAAAAAATAAAAAAGAGAGTTTTTTTCGGGTGTGAATCATGATTGCGTGACGTAGTGCCACAAACTAACTAACTATAGTGGTGTTCCACACTTCCCGGCGCACTAAGAGGACTTCTAGCGTGGAATATGACCTGTCAGGATATCAAAACCGGTTGTTTATACAAATACAGGCACACGAACTGGGGCTTGAAAAGCGAAGGCAGCGTTCTTTCAACAAAATGTCTTTACGATCCAACATAAAGCAGCTGAATTTACTATATATCTCTCTTAAAAGATTATGCCAAGTCCAACGACGACACTTCGGGCACCGATACCGACACATTCGAACAACATTTTTGACGGAGGCCGAGATTGCCAACGACAACGAAAAAAATCCAGACTCCAGACCTCAAGACAGAGCGGGTGAACCTGGAAGAACAGATAGCGGTTCTGAACATATGACAGAAGGTGGTGAGAGCGACGATGTATTATGGGTAGATTGGGAAGGTCCTGAGGATCCAAAAAGTGCGTGGCTGTCTATCCTGAATTTATTTCGAAGACTGAATGGTCTTTTAGTTGGAGCTACAGAAGGAAATGGGCAGCGACCTTCGTCGTCTCCTCGTTTACTTTCATTTCACCCGTGTCAACCTCCATGGTAGCCCCTGCCACTGTACAAATAGCACACGAATTTGGAATCACGAGTACAGCGATAATAGCGATGACAACGAGTGTCTTCGTTTTAGGATATGGTAAGTCCAAGCCTTATGAAAGATGAACTTGTATCAACTGAAGCTTGAAATTTTCATACAGCTGTCGGGCCATTGGTACATATCTGCGATGCCCATGTGTTGACGACGCAACTGACAATTTTATTCCCTTGGTCCGCTCAGCGAAATTTATGGCCGTTCTCGCGTTCTTCAGCTGTCAAATCTATTTTACCTCGGTGAGCATAACTTCTTCTCCCTGGTTCTCCACAAAGCTTACTGAATTTTCAGTATGGAACCTGGTTTGTGGTTTTGCCCAAACGAAGGGGCAACTCATCGCGTTTCGTTTTCTTGCCGGCGTGGGGGATAGTGCACCACTTTCTGTAAGTATGCCTCATCCAAAAAATCTCCCTGCACTCGCTTGTCCCACACTCTTTGAAACTGACATGCTGTTTAGATTTGTGATCTTCAAGGTTGGGGGAGGTGTCCTCGGTGATATGTGGCGTCCAGAGGAGAGAGGAAAGGCAATTGCGATCTACTCTCTTGCGCCTCTGTTAGGACCTGTCATTGGACCTGTATGTGGAGGATGGTGAGTACGATCCTGGAACTCTTTGGGGTATTCTTTGTGACATTTTCGTAGGACCGCGGAGCGTTCGACGTGGCGATGGGTATTCTGGTAGACGCGTATCATTGATTTACTCGTTCAGATCTCTGGGTTATTTTATCTACGTGAAAGTGCGTTCATCCGTCGTTTTATTACATTAAAGGGAACTGAACGTGAACTTTTTTTCTCAGCATACGCACCCTACCTTCTTGAACAGAAGGCAAAACGAATCCAGAGGTCTCTCGATTTGGAAAAGACGACACCCAGGAGAGCGAAGACAGTGTACGAATCAAAAAAGGATCGATCGTGGGTTTGATATTTCTGCATCAGCCTTTCGAGGTAGACTCATCCCTTATTTAATAGGTGGCAACACATCTTCCGAAAAGCACTCACCCGGCCCTTCCAACAGAGCCAATCGTGCAGATCTTGGGATTTACATGGCGTTTGTCTATGGGGTATTTTACCGTGCGTCTTGTACATGGCCTGATCGTCGATATATTCACCACTCTTATTGTCTAGTATTCCTGACCACGATGCCCGCCATATTTTCTTCCATTTACCATGAAAGGGTTGGGATTGCCGGCTTGCACTACTTCGCCCTCGGCATAGGATTATACGTGTCCGTCCAGGTCAGTGCGCGCTCTATGGATCGCATTTATATACATTTCAAGAACAAGAATAGGGGTGTTGGAGAGCCTGCGTTTCGGTTACGTGAGTGAATTTCTTTGATTCTCTTATTCCATCTATTTACGTTGGTGAGTTTAGCGTCGATGGTCCCAGGGTCGATTCTCCTCCCCTTTGGGCTGCTGTTCACTGGGTGGTCGGCTGGGCATAGTTTGCATTGGATCGCTACGGATATCGTAAGTCGTTCTTGTATATATTAGGGTTTGGATCTCACTTGTTTCACGTAGGGCATCGCTTGTGTTGGTGCAGGGATGATCCTTGTCTTCCAAGGCATGCAGACGTACGTCGTTGACTCGTTCACTTTGCACGCTGCTTCTGGTATGGGTTTATATTTTGCAAGCGCGTTGTTTGTTGTAAGCTCATGCATTCTTTAGCGCTAGCCGCCGTCTCGTGCCTACGCTCTATTGCAGGATTTGGGTTCCCGCTTTTTGCACCGGTAATGTACGCTAAGTTGGGGTATGGAAAGGGAGACACAGCTCTTGCGTGTCTGGCGGTTGGATTGGGGTGCCCTGCATGTGTTTCATTTCTATCTTTTTTGGTCGTTTATGCGGATTATTCATTTATATCCCTTATTTTTATTTTTAGTCCGTTTCTTCTGTGGAAATACGGAAAGAGAATACGGATGAGCAGCACAGATGAGCAGCACATATGCTCATAAAGCACAAACGCCGGGAGGTGGCGGTGCGAGTGCCAGTAATAGGGGAAATGACGTAGCTGTCGGTGCAGGAGCCAATGACTCGGAGAAGAAGAAATCTAACGCTGATGAAGAGAAAGAGAGAGCATGAGAGAAATCGTCACTGTGGCCCCAGCCTTCAAGGAAGTCTTCGCATCCACTGTCTGATGCAGAGATTGTGGACTGGCCAGGGCGATGTCGATTCCAAGGTCGGATTTGGAAGGGACGGAGGTGGCGGGGAAGACGGAGGGCAGGCGTGGTGAGAGGTAAGGTTCTTGGGCTTGCAGAACTTTTTTTCTAGAACGTTCGTAGAGTTACATTACAGTAATTGTCTATTTTTGGGGATTGCTATACTCCCAGTGTAGTATAGCATGATGAATATTCATTACTCACTGTCTACAAGGATCAAGTGGTCAGTGTGATACGTAAGGCTTCAAAAATTCAATTTCAAGTTGCTAGAACGATCAGTGCATAGGGCCG
>Ga0307517_10014850_pt1 | contig 10412 bp, 11 predicted proteins | sample 23_EM_MG_FD_194515 | JGI IMG/M metagenome (GOLD analysis project Ga0307517, IMG submission 194515) | Populus trichocarpa ectomycorrhiza microbial communities from riparian zone in the Pacific Northwest, United States - 23_EM | ecosystem: Host-associated > Plants > Roots > Unclassified | place...
TTCATATTGTTGTAGGTTCTCCTAACGATCCTCAATAGGATTTTTGGGTCTTTCGTCTGACATTCCTTTTAGTTCTATATTTTCCGGGTGAGTGGGATAATCTTTAATATGCATATATGATAAGTAAATATGTATGTTGATTATACAATGAGTACAACTCGTTAATTTCTTGAATATTTATATATGTTGCTTATTTTCCGAGTACTCATTTATTCTTGAATTTGCACTCGCAATCTGTCGAACTAGATTCTATTTGATATGATATATGTTTTTCTGATGATTCTGTAAATATCTATTATGCCTTGATATGGGACTTGTCAGTAACTCCATGCTAACGGAGAGTAGTTAGCCTATGTGCACATAGTATTCTGTATACCTAGCTGGTGAGAGAGGCATCAGCCTGTGGCGACTGATCATCCCACAATGGTCACCTTTGTGTGTCATCTGGTCACCTTCGGGTGTCATCTGATCTCTGACATGTACTCCACTACGTTATGATGATATGTTTAATATGTATATGATATGTTCAGTATGTATATGTATATGTATATCAAGATAAAGGATCTTGCGAACTATTAATATCAAGAATATCTAAAATGTATATTAATTATTATTCCCTCACTGAGTTGGTTGAACTCACCCCTCATTCTTAATATTATTTCAGGTTCTTAGTTTCTGATAACAGGTGAACTTTGTTGAGTGTTCCTGCTTCTTCAGTTTTGAGTCGGTATGTCTTGCTTATCTTTCAAGGCTGTTTGATTCAATGTCTTAGGCGCTCCACTGTTACCTTGTTTTAATTAAGTTTGGATTTTGACAATGTAATGAGTATTATGGATTATTGTCTTTGTTTTAATTACCGATGAAGAGTTTTAAACTATCTTTTAGTTTCATCAGTTTTGAATAATATAATATTTCTGAAGATTATGGAATGCTGCGTATTTTTGAATAAATTGTTCTTTTGATATGTCCGTTTTGAGGCTTAGCGCGGGCGGGGTGTCCTTCCGGCACCGCCCCTGCGTTGCCGGTCATGGACCCGGGATTCGGGTCGTGACAGGAACCTTGCCTATGTGCCGGTCATGGATCCGGGAATCGGGTCGTGATAGCTGCCTTGCACATTGCAGCCAATCTAGTCTTTCATGAGCGAACAAGACATATTGAGATGGATTGTCATTACATTAAAGACAAGATTCAAAATGGTTCCGTTATTATAAGGCATGTACATTCTGGACATCAATTGGCCAACATCTTGACCAAACCCTTGGGGAAAGAAATGTTTCTTCCGATGATTCACAAGTTGGGAGTGCAAGATATCCACTCTCCAACTTGAGGGGGGTGTTAGGAATTCCACAACCTCTATATTAGGAATAAATAATTTGTACATATTTACTTTCTTATTGTAATGGCTACCTTATAGGAAGATAACTTACAATGTAGTAATTGATTCCAAATAGAAAGGAAAGTCTGGAATCCTACCTGTGTAAGAAATCCTGCTTGTATAAGAAATCCTGCTTGTATAAATACATGCAGAGATCAATGATAATATAGTTCCAGCAGATTCAATCTTCTTTTCCTCTCAAGTTTTATAAAAGGATCATATTGAAGATCATTTCCGGTTGTTATATCATTTGCCAATATCATCCCCACAGCGCCAGCACGCTGCCTCGTAATTTGTCCTCGACAGCATAGTATGATTTTCCCAGCAACCTTTTTGCGATTAAGCATAGTTGGCTGCATAATTGATTTCATGCTAATTATTAATATGAAAAACCTGGTGACTTGCACACTTTAGTGATGCTCCACATTTCTCAATTCTGATATTTGTCGATAGGAGTGGTTACTTACGCATTTGTAGGTGTTGCTTCTGCAGTATTGATCAATAGAGGGGGACATATGATTGCTTTCGAGAGTTGGAAGTTAAATGATGCTGAATAGAAATACTCGACTCATAAGAAGAAAATGATGGCAATAGTGCACTACCTTGGCGAATGTAGATTTTCCTATATTTACTGTGTGCTTTGAGATTATTTACTTGCATTGGTTATTTTCTTACGACAAAAAAAATTGTGGCATCTCTTTGGATTGAGCAAAATATATAGTTGTAGATAAACATAAATGAAAAGGGATGCAAAGTTTAATCTAGTCGGGACTAGACTGCTATATAGAGCTGAATTTTGGGTGGAAAATTTAACCCTAGTAGATTTCTGCATTTTGGATTGAAGTATGTTTTGGAAAAGGTTGGATAGCTTTCAACCATTCTTTATGAAATTGTTGTTTTCTCTTCATACATACACAAAAGGATAACCATTAAACAAGAATGAGGGAGAATTCTTGGAGCTTCATGGAAGATAAGCATCAAGAAAATAAATAAAACGGTGAGAATTTCAAAAATTTTAAAGAGATCAGTGAAGCTGATTAAGTTTTTTTTTTTTTTTGACAGTAAAGGGGTATCCTGAATCCAGAGTCCTTTCAATGATCCGAAGAGCACAATTTTCACGTCAACATAATGCTTTCAGAAGAATTTAATAAATTCTTCCTAGTATTAGCTTTAAGGTTCTGACATGGAAAGGTAAACAGACGGACAAGTTTGATATATTAAGATAAGAAACTACATTATTTAGATAAAAATAAATGTATTTAATTCAATTATTATTAAGATAAGAAACTATAAAATCTACGGGGGCAAAAATTCTTATGATTGTGTTAATTATTCTATTTTATCCATCAATTGGAAACATACCAGTGAGTGAAAAATCTTTCCAGTATAATCTCTTCTTATTTAGCAGTAGAAATGTCATTTCATTGAGACATTTTTTCTTTTAGTGAAAAAATAAGCATCATTTTCGAACAAATTGATCTATCAGATTTCTACACAGAATGATGAGGGGCTGTGAGCAAAATTCACCCACTATTTCAATGACTCTAGTAATGCCTCACCACCAGAGGACTCCTGACAAAGTGCTTACCATCTCCCCATGTCAACATCCCAAATACATAATCTGTAAGCACGGCTTTTGGTGCTAGTTTGAATGTAACCTTAAACATCTTCTCTTCACCTATTTTCTGGAATCTCAAGATGGAAGGCGCAACAGAGACTGTCACTCCTGGTGGTGCCCTGATATGGATATTGTATGTGCCAGGAGATCCAACATTTTTAACTCTTCGAGTGACTGTTATGGAGTCATTGAGATTAGTAACTGTGATCGAAGGATAGTTGAAGTCTGCCAGGCTGAATGATTTTGGACAAGTGTACGGTTTATCTGAGAATAATTTGATGTTCTTCTTGGTATTGCCACGGTTGCATAAGAAGTTCAAGAAGTCATTAACAGTCAGATCATAAATTAGACCAGGATCGGCGGCATGGTTCGGCTGCACATGCCCTGCACCATCTGCAAATGGAGTTGCCTTGGTGTTGGTTGAGTCCAATATTGGCTCCCCATTGTTATCTCTTGTTGTTGCTGTGGATGAAATAGATTAGCGGGACGAAAAACAATGTCCAAAATACTTTATTTTTGCAACATTTTCTATCCCCAAAGAAAAAGAGAAGGTGGATTGTTCTTTACCAGTTGTCATTATTGCCGATCTGATAGCAGCAGGACTCCACTCTGGGTGGAGTGTTTTAAGAAGGCCAACAATACCAGAAACATGAGGGCATGACATTGAAGTGCCAGACTGAGTGTTGTAGGGAGTCCTACGCTTATCGTATTCTGCATCACTTGGTCCTATTGCTTGAGTGAAAGCAGCAATCACACTAACACCAGGAGCAGTGATATCAGGCTGAAATAAATAGACCAGGTCATTATGTTCTCTTATAATGCAAGACAAACAAAAGCACAGATAGAGTGATAATAATAATAATAAAATAAATAAAAAAACAGTAAGCAAACCTTCAGGATTGATTCTTCAATAATATTAGGCCCCCTAGATGAGAAAGAAGCCATAAATGGAGCTGGCTTTGTTGCCAGTTCTGTCCTTACATTGGTTAAAAATGCCATAGGTTCCCTGCTTTATGCGCAGATGTGAGTCTCGAATAAATATCAGAATTTTCAAGTTCAAAAGTAAAATTGATATGAACTTACTTGGTAAAGTTGAGATAGGAAAAGACAGCTTCACCATCTGTAAAGTTGACGTGTGCAGCAGGAAGCACATGAGTATCGGCAATAATTTCGTTGCCAGAATTTTCATCATTAGCCAAAATCATCCCAACAGCCCCAGCAAGAAGAGCCTGATGTCCCTTGTCTACTCTTCCATTTTCCCCTCGAAGGCATACCAATATCTTCCCTTTAACCTTTTTGGGATCAAGTGCTCCAGGTTTGCAAAGCAGGCTGCAAAAGAGGTTACGGGTTCACATGTTTGGCAATGAAAATATTTGAAGCGTTCACAGATTTGAGGCGATACTCACGCATCTTCTTCAGACTGATCAGCGGCCTTTGCATCTGCAGCACTGATCAATGGGTAGAATTTTTCAGCAGGCAATCTTTTTTCTGAAAGACTTGCTCCCTAGAAATGAGAAAAAGAAAAAAAAAAAAACCCAGATCGTTAACTAGAGAAGAAATGTAGATCAATGTTGCATAAAAAATGGTGTACAACTGAAAAATACTGTAGAAGTTAAAAGGGAAAAGAAAAATACCTTGAGGTGCTTCCTGTTGCCAAGTGCAACATAGATTGTGAAGGCACGATCCATTGTGCTAGCACCAACTGTTATCAACCAAGGTGCCACATTCGATACTGTTCCTGGGCTCGGTCCTGAATTGCCAGCAGAGGCAACGACAGTAATGCCTTTTGCAACAGCATGGAAAGAACCGATTGCAATTGCATCATCCGAAAACTCAGCAGGATCCCCACCCAGGGAAACTGAGAGCACGTCAACACCATCACTTATGGCAACATCGAAGGCAGCCAAGATGTCTGCATCAAAGCACTCGTTACTCCCATTTATAGGTGGCCAGCACACCTTGTAAGCTGCTGCACGGGCGTGAGGCGATCCTCCTTTGGCAGTTCCATTGCCATAACCCAGGACATCAGCTCCTGGAACAAAATTACCTGCTGCTGTTGATAGGGTATGAGTTCCATGGCCCTCACTGTCACGGGCAGTTTGAAAGCTTGAGTTGAGATGGCCAGCATATGCAGCATAACCCTTGTTAAAGTACCTGGTTCCAATCAGCTTCCTAATTTTTGGGAAGCCATAGGAAACAAGATGGTAAGGCCAAAGATGAAAACTTGCATGCCATACGATAGAATGCAGGCACTGGTAAAATCTTGAATAATATTTGAGCCCTAACCACCAAATGCATATAGGCACGACGACATTGGATTTACAGGTTAACATTGACAAACAGATGAGAGCTTAGCTTGCCACCATGACGTTTACTGAGATACAAGACCATTTAACTTGCAGACATTCATGGAGGGATAAAAGCATTCGAAACTGAGCCCATGTATATAGCAGGCAGTCACGACTTGCAATAAAAAACACCATCCCCTAAAGAGGTCCTTGAGGTGATGTCAAAAGCCATATGGCATTTTAGAAGTGAGCCTTTTTCCGATTTCAAGATCAGTACTTTCTCATATATTATGCATAAGTGGAGGTTTGACCTGCAGTTTGTTTCACAGTTGTGACATCATGACCGACTCCTATTCCATCTAGGATGCAACGAAGTCAAGTAAAGATTTGACATAGTGAGAATTTGGAAAGAAATTTGCAAATCCAGTTATCCGACGTGTATTTGTCAACAGGCAACAGAGCCATGTGCAAATATATGTTAATGCAGATGACAGCAACGTAACAGGAAAATTCTATCCGAAGTAAACATGGTTTTATTGATTGTTTTCCAAGATTGGAAGTCAGCTAATATCATGGCAGCAGCAAGCTTCCAACAGAAATGTATCATTGCTGAGGAAAAAACCTGTGCAAGAATTTTTTACATTAAACAAGTAATTAACAAGTGTCTTAGCTAATTATCATGTGCAGGAAACAACAATTTCAACAGAGAAAAATACTACATAAAATAATGTTACATACATGTGCATGTGAGGTTAACCTCCTATACTAACCATGACCAAGTTGAATGATCAATAATGAGAACAGGGAGATTAAGATGATTTGATTGAGGCTAATCATTAATCACTTGAGCAGGATTATGCCAAATCTTGGAAAGAAAAGCAAGAAAACTTTAATCTGATAAGGCAAGACTACCATTGACTAGGCCAAATATTGTAACAGAGAATTGATAGCAAGTGGAAAAGAACATGGACCTGTTGCAAACAACACCATCTTTGTTGTCATGCTGACAGATTCCTCTCCACTTTGATGGAACTGGACCCATTCCTTCATCACTAAAGCTCTTCGATTCCGGCCAAACACCTAGCACAATTCAATTTAAAATGGCAAGACATAAAATTGCAATTGGCAAAGCAACAGTAGCACATGCATTATTATACTACGCCAAAAGGGAACAAAAGCTAGAATGGATAGTCAAGCTTTATTTTGCTACTGACCCTACCACTTACATATTCTAAATGTTTAATACTCCAAGATTAAAAAAAGAAGAAAAAGATCATAAGACTGGTAACAAGTTTCAAATTTCAAAACATCAGATTCTTATTTGCAGTGGATAAACCATGACAAAATTTATATTTTCCTTTTCACTTTTCTGATGAACATGGAGGAGTAAAGTGACAAGGGAGATTTGGTGGTTAAACAGAAACAATTATGTCATCATCCTCAATTTTATCTCATTCCATGTACTAAAATACAAAATCTGTGGTCAATCCTGTTACCCTAATAAAAATATAGGGTGGTTGGTGGTATTTCAGCATGAAAATCAGAGTGCTTGGAGGACCATGTTTTTGAAGTCTAGTCAACACAACAGTGACTATATTGCAATCAACTACAAGGCTCCCAAGGTTAAATGGGGTTATGCATAGACATGTAAACATCAAATCAAGAACAAGAACTCATGCAAGTGATAAAGTTTCAATCACTTTGACCACCCAAATGGCTAGAATTACTTATCAATAATTACAAGGATATAGTACTTACCGGTGTCGAGGTTACCAATGATTACATCTTCGCCGTATCTTGCTTTCTTCCAAAGTGAGTATGGAGGAACCATACCATCTGCCTCTAATCCAAGAAAGTTCCATGACCGTGTCGTATGAAGTTTCTTTCCTTTGTTCAAGAAAACTGACACCACATCTGGGTGTTCTGCATTGATTAAAAAAGATAAACCATTAGCAGAGATAAGTACTGTATCCTGGAATGGCAGTTACAATGAAACCAGTGACAAAAAAGAGGCAACAGAGACAAAACAGAGTCAAAAAAAGATTTGTCTCTGTTCTGCTAATGAATGATCACTAATTTAACATGAAAGACAAGAATGTACGAGTTCAAATTCTTACTGGCAAGAGATGATGCCTCTTCCTCTTCTAGGACTGCAGCGAAGCCATTTATGTTGTTAGTGTAAGAGTAAAATATTTTCTCCTTCGCCTTCTCTTTACTGTCAAGTGAGGATTGCAACAAAATGAGCAGAAGTAAGAGACAAACAAAAGAAAAGAATTCTTCAAGAAAATACGCATACCCTTCAGTGAATGATCCCAGCAACTCATAATGAGAATCTGTGACACGCTCGATATCGGACTGAGTAGGCTCCAAGCCATGTGAATGTGATCCCAAATAAACTACATAAGACTGCTCGAGAAAAATTCAACCTTAAGGCCATTGATCAAATATATACTACTTTAGTTTCCAAAATGGAAATGAGAAATTCAAAGAAGTTATCGATATCCCATGTTGAGTTTTAGTACAAAAAAAATCATTGAAAGTTCATGAAGGCATAAAAGAAGAACACCACACCATTTTGAAGAATCAAAAGCAGAGGAACGATATGATCACAAACAGAGAAAAGCAAAATATGGCTGCTCACCTTTTGTGTGGCAAAAGTTAATGGCTGCAAAAGAGAGAAGAAAAGAAAGAATGAAAGAAGTAAAGGAGAGAAGATAATTGAAAGAGCCATTGCTTTACACGAAGAGAGAAGTGTAAAGGGTGTCTGCTTTTCCTCTGTTTTTATACTCTGTATTTTGATGGATTGGTTTTAGGAAGCAAAGATCCTTTGAATTTGGATGGAGATGGACAAGAACGGAATGCGTGCATTTTGTAAGCAAAATTTGGGTGATTTAAGAGCCATAATTTAAATATTCTTCCATTCAATTTACGTTTCCCTTTAAGGATTTGCAGTTGTGATATGGTTGGATTTCATTTCATTTCATTTTATTTATTTAATTAATTAATTATTGGTCACAATCAATATTTTTTTTGTAAAATAAAAACAATATATTCTAATTTAAAGGGGAAACTGAGTAGGAGGACTTACCTTGGGTTACTATCAATTTTTTTTTTTTTTAGGCTCTGGTGTTTCAATGACTTGTGTTTATTACCCTGACTGTTTTTTAAAAATATTTTTTATTTATAAATATATCAAAATAATTTTATTTAGATTTTTTTTAATTTTTAATATTGACATATTAAAATCATTAGAAAATACTAAAAACATCAATATAATATTTTTTAAAACTAAATATATTTTTGAAACATACTCAAATATAATTTTAAACACAAAAATAAACTATAATTGAAATGTCCTCTAGTGTAAATAGTTCTTCATTCGTTTTTTTTATCCCAAAGGAAGTAAAAGACAAATCCTCGGGTGATATATATATAAAAAAAAAGAATCAAATTCTTGATACACAATGATCCTCAACATCTCAAGTCAAAGATCCCATTTTGGCATTGAGAAAATAAATAGTGAATAATAAACCATAAATTTGTAAATTTTGAAAAAAAAAAAAAACTATTTCTAAGGATCTCTTTGATTTATCCTCAAGGAAGCCTTTAATAACATTTATTGAATCTAATAAATGAAAAATGAGCCATATCATGAACATATCATGATTGAAAAACGATATGTCACCCCCAAACAAGCCCACATGATTAAAAAAAAAAAAGAAAAAAAAAAGAGCAAACCCTAGATAAGATGAACATACCATGAACCCAATATCATAGTTTCGGTCTTGAATGCAGAATTCATGCCTCAATAATCATCAACGGCTTCTCATACATTTTTGTACATGTACATTCTATAAATTTGAGCCCAAAATATTCATGTGCGGTATTTGCTTTGAACTTGTTCATGTTTGAATAATTAGTGATATTTTATTTGTTATTCTCTGGATTATATAAACTAACTAATATAACACTACTTATTGTTTCCTGAATATCATAAAATTTTTCGTATTTAATTAGTATTTCATAATAAATATATATACATACACAAAAAGAGATATAAACATATTTTTATTAAAGAGATAGAAATATAAAATAAATATGTTTATGATATAGCTTTAGAATAAACTTATATACTTTTAAAACATGAAATATAAAAAGATATATCCACTTTAATTCATTATCATGATTAAGTTTTATTTTGTTTAATAATTTAGCTAACCCTAAAATATCTTTAGATTTCTTTTTAAATAGCCCTAGGATCAATAGGGCTCGAAACCATGCACCTAAAGGGTAATATTAGCCAACCAACTAGGCCCCCCCAATCCTCAATGCCTCAATAAAGAAAAATAAACAAACCCACTAAGCTTAGCTTTTAAAAACAGAGTAAAAGAGGGAAAATTCACAACATCAAATTGCCTTAAATAAATAAAAATAAATAAATAAAAGAAATTTGATGTCCATGAATCCCCAAATGTGGAAGCATACACCCACTCACCATGAATGTAAAATGATTCTGACTCCATAAATGCAATAAAGTCCCTCCACTACATACTTCCTTTCTGGTATAGCCAGTTTTCAAGACCCAACTACTCATGAATTGCTAAAATAAAAATTGTGGGACTGTAATTGAATAAAAATATATTAGTTTTCCTTGGATTCCTTATAATTTTATAATTCCATTCCCAAAAATAAAATAAAAAATACTTTAGAAATTCCATTCCAGTACTTTATTTAGAAGAAATTCCATTATTTATTATAAGAAGAAACTCCCTCTAATTAAGTATTGCTCGTTCTGAATTTTAATAGAATTTATATAACATGTCAATGAGATATGCTGTCAAGTTGATATTCTTCCTTCCTATAAATGTGTTTATATATATATATAAAGAATATTAACTGGCTGGTTTGATGCCTCTTTGATCATATTTGGAATAACCTATTTTTAAAACTATTATCTAAATATATTTTTAAAAGAATCGACCGAAAAAAATAGAAAATGAAATGATGACGAAGGATAAGAAGATAAAACCCAAATTAAGCCACAAATTGGCGGCAGTGTTTGGTACTGTGTTGGAAAGTGTTTTTGAATTTTATTTTAAATTAATATATTTTTGATATTTTTAAATCATTT
>Ga0307517_10014851_pt1 | contig 10412 bp, 4 predicted proteins | sample 23_EM_MG_FD_194515 | JGI IMG/M metagenome (GOLD analysis project Ga0307517, IMG submission 194515) | Populus trichocarpa ectomycorrhiza microbial communities from riparian zone in the Pacific Northwest, United States - 23_EM | ecosystem: Host-associated > Plants > Roots > Unclassified | place...
GGTAGGCGAGATCCTAGCTGTCATTAGCTGTACTTGCAGGTGTAAATTTATTTTTTTTTCTTCGTGCTTTGTAATATTTAAGAGGGCGTCCATGGCTAGTTGACTTTATGAGAATTTTTTTTATTGTATATTTGCGTGGGTGGCTTAAAGTTTCAGCACCTTTGTTGGAAAGCATATATATATATATATATATATATATATATATATATATATATATAATTTACTGTGCAAAATATACTACAGACTGTTCATATTTGTTTTTTTTTTATTTAGCTTTTATTGGATTAAATTATAGGTGATTTTGTTAGGGGAAGACTAAGATTGAAAGACAAGAGGCTAAAGTAAAAAATAAGAAGAAAATAAGTAACTTTAACAAAGTTTAGTCCTCACACTTTTCAAGTTATAACTACGAGGTCCCTTAAATTCCCAAATTTAAGAGAAAATCAATTTTGATCTCCAACTTTATTTTCTTTTATTTTTGACCCCTGGTTTGAGAGAATTGAGAGAAAGTCACCGGAATCTAGCACTAGAGAGAGAAATTTTTTGTTGGCACCAATTACGACCACAAAAATGATCGATATTGGTGTCAAATTATTTTATTTGATGGGGAGAATTTGCGTTGGATGTTTTTTTACCTTGAAACTGTCTAGAAAAACAAAGTCAAAGAATTATCTCAACCCAATAGCTTAAGCTGTTAGGTGAGGTCTCAGGATATGATTTATATTATTCTCTAACACACCTCATTAAGTGAAAGCTCTTTGGGCTTGAAACTTACACATGCCCACATTACTTTGTACTTAATTTTTATTAAATAAATGGAGATAGTGAGATTCAAACTCGTGACCGCTTGGTTATCAAGACTCTGATACCATGTCAAAGAACCATCTCAACCCAATAGTTTAAGCTGTTAGGTGAGGTCCTAGGATATAATTTATATTATTCTCTAACAAACAGATCTAAACTGGTGAGATTTTTTGTTGCGGGTTGATTTCGAGTTTTGGGATGAGTTTTTGGGTATTTTTAGACTATGAATGAATTTATCAAGTTTTCTATGATATTTCTAGGTATTTTTAGTAAAAAAATGGGTTGAAAGATCGGTTTTGGATTGAAACAACTTCTGCTCCATTTTTTCAACCACTAAAGTGGCTACGAATTGGGCAATATCAAATGATGTGTTATCTGCCTCAGCCAACAATGTGCTTCTGACTTTTTTTTTTCAATGTTTTTCAATTAATGCCTTTTATATGTATTTTTTCAAAATTATATGTAGATTAATATCCCTTCTCTTTTTTATTTTGTTAATCTAAACTCTTTAGATATCGATTATTTTTTAGTTATTCTGTATGCATTTAATTTGTTGAGAGTTGTTCTAATTCATCTATAATTTTTTTATGTTTTATATACATAAAATTTATTTTTAAAAATTAAAAATATTTATTTTTAGATAATATTTTTAATATGTGTAACCTTGCATAATATTTTTTTTCCTTCTATTTTATTTAATCAATTTCATGTGTGTCTATTTTTATTATCATTTAATTAAATAAAAAATTGATTTTTATGAACAAAGTCGTTAAACACAACCGTGTCAAAGATTGGAGTTGCAAGGTTGGATATCTTGGTCTATATCTGACTCTCAATTTTTTTTATCTTTATTTATCATTAATGACTTTTTATTTATTTATTTATTAATATACATAGTTCTTAATTTATTTTATTAGATGTATACATAAGTTTTTCAATTTTCACTTTTGATTTTTTTATATAAAAAAAACATTGAAAAAGCTTACATATTCAATATTTTAGAAAAAAAAAAATCAACTCACGACAGAGCGCAGGTCAAATAACTAGTAAAGCACTAAAGGGCGTGGGTTTTTAACTATAGTTGGTATTGTTTTCACCGTCACAAAATACTGTGGAACTATTGTTCATCTTTTTAATAATTCATTTTAGTCTCCAAAGTTTAAAATAAAAAGTTTTATTTTATCAAAAAAGTAAAGTCAGGGCCTTTTAAAAAAATAAAAATAATTAAAACGAAGTCCAGGCGCGTGGACCTGGGATTTAAGGCCCACCCACACACTTGGGTTTTTCCTTGCAATGGCTCAAGGGCGTTTGGCCATAGGCTCGCGCACCTGAGCTCTTTTTTTACCCTTATATATATATAAGAGAAAAAAATAGTTAACCCAATTGAGTTGATGATCTTGGTCACAAGTTTGACAAGTTAAGCAATAACACCTGGAAATATTATTTCTTTAAAATTTACTTTTTTTAATTGATACCTTTTTTCAAAATATCTTTATTTAAATAATATTTAAATTTATGTTTCAATTAATATTGCTCATTTGTGATTATTTTTTTATCTTGATCTACAATTGTCTCTTGATTTTTCTAGTTTTATATTTAGTTATTGTTAATGATTTTTTTTTTCATTTATTAACATATATAATTCTCGACTTATTTGATTATATATATGCATAAACTTTTTTATTTTCACTTAGAATTTTTTTAATTATAAGAACGAGTTGAAAAAGTCTACGTATATAATTATTTTTAGAAAAACAAATATTTGACTTGTGACGAAACGGAGGTGACATAGCTAGTATTAAGTATAACTCTAAAAGGCTTGAGTTTTTTACTATGCAAGGCTCCACTGTTCATCCTCCCACACATTACTATAAATAGTTTGTGTAAATTTTTTAATTTTTTTAATTTGCTCCTCAAATCTTTTTTCTCGAAAATTTAGTCCTAATTAAAGACTAATTGCTTTTTTTTTTTTATGTAAGGGTGAGATTGAAAAGGGAGGGATTGAAATGAAAAGGGAACCAAACATGAGTGCGCGTGACATGAGTGTCGCAAAAGATGCACTTTGATTCTTGAACTTTAAAAATCATGTAAATTATACAATTTCAGCACCTCAATGTTTTTCTAATTCAATTTTAGTACAAGAGTTTATTTATTTATTAGTTCCTGGTTGATAGAGTAGAGAGAGCTTGTCACATTTCAATGGTAAAGAGAAAACAAGTATTGTTGACACCAATTTAGACCACTAAAACAGACAATATTTATGTCAAATGGTTTTATTTGATGAGAAAAATTTATTTTAGGTGTTTTTTTTATCTTTAAAGTTAGTGAACAAACAGATCTGAGTTTAAGTTGATTTTTGGTCTCGGGTTTATTTCAATTTTTTGGGCGATTTTTTGGGTGTTTTGAGGCCATATACAAGTTTATGACTGTTCCTACAGTTTTTTATTGGTGTTTTGGGTTAAATATGAGTTGAAAAAAGGGTTTTTTGGTCAAAACAACTTAAGCCGTAATTTTTCGGCTACTACTGTGACCAGAATTTGAGCAAATGAGTCATCTAAATTTTTTTTTCAAAAAATTTAGGCCTAATGATATATCTTCTGCCCCAGTTTCAAACAAAAAAAATTAAGGGTTCGGTCATGTGGGCCCTAATAAAATGGGCTAGACAGGTTGGCCTGGTTTGCCAGGCCTAATAGCTTCTGGTCTTAGCTCTTTTTTTTTTCTAATTCTTTTTTTAAATTAATGTTTTTTATGGTTATTTCTCTAATTTTTTTCTTATATTTAAATTAGTACCCCTTCTCTCTTTCATTTTGCTTGGAGAGCTTCTTTTAAATTACAATTATTTTTTTAGCTATGTATTTAAATTTGAAGAGTTTTTCTAATTTATCTATAATTTTTTTTATCTTTTGTATGGATGAACTTTATTTTTAAAATAAAATAAAAATTATTTTTAGATAATATTTCTAATATATGTAGCCTTATATGATGTTATTTTTCCCATCTATTTATTTTGATCAATATAATTTATGTCTTTATTTCTATTATCGCTTACTGGAATAAAAAATTTAGCAAACATAATAAGATAAATGTCTCATTTTTCAAAGATTAAATATCTTGATCTATACATGTTTCTTGATTTTTCAAGTTTTAATTTTAGATATCATTAATAACTTTTTATTTATTTATTCACACACGTGGTTCTCGATTTATTTAATTACAAGTATGCATAATTTTTTTTTATAAAAACTTAAATTTTTAAACTATAAAAATACATTAAAAAAACTCACATATATAATTTTTTTATAAAAAATAAAAATATTTAACCCGTAATAAAACGTGATTCACATGTAACTACTGCGTGTATACATGGGGAAGGTTGCCTAACACTGTAAAGTAGTAAGCAAATCTATAATTATTTAGGTGAGTGGATAATATTGAAGAAGTTTTGTTATCTATATCATCGGAGGGGTACGAGGATTCATTCATGACTCTTCGCAAGAGACGGGAGGGAAATGGCTCCTTGTATTTGCATATACCTGTTTGAAATGAAATAAACGACACAAGGGAGAAAAATATGAAGAGAGCATCGCCTGAACTTATTTGGCCTTCTTGAAAACGAACACCAAGATTCAAGATGAGAACGGTTGCTGGTTTTGCAATCTGATGGATGCTCTAAATTTTTCTTGGCATGGTTTGTGTCAAGATTGGTGGTTCTGCTGAGAGATTTTGACAAGCCTCCTGCTTTAGGGCATGAGCCAGAATGGACTCATCTATCATCTTTAAGGCCTCAAAGTTATCTGGCTCACGAGTCCTGTAATTGGGTTCAGATAAATTCTAGGGTTCACGCATAAAAAAGAGAGGCATGGGACTTCCTATGGATAAAATGGTAGTTAATCATAACTTAGTCCCTATGGTTTATCAAAACTAATAAATCAGTACTTAAAATATAAAAAAATAATTAAATTGTGTTTTAATCAACGTTGATCATACTTAATTTAGTTTGTTTTTTAAAAAATAGATGTTCTTTCTCAATCAAAATCTTCCTATTTTCTTTAATCTCCAAGAAGAGAAAAAATAAATAAATTGAAAAGGAGCATGAATTTAATTTCAAAGGCCACTTTTACATGTGTTTGAATATTAGAGTCATATAAGATCCTGCGATTGTATTTCTTGATGAAAGGACCTGCTGGATGCCATGGATCCCACCAAAAGAAAGCAGAATTTCCATTGCCAAAAATGGATCCAATCCCATACAGGTGGCCTGATCTCTAGTAGTTCACTCCACGGCCCCCAAGTGCAATCTTAAGGGGCTTTAATTCCCCAAAAACTTCTTCACTTTAAGAGATTATTCATGACCCAAGCTACTCACAATGAACCTGATTTGCATTCTTCGAAAGATCTTACCCACCAATGGTTTTCAATCTACCAAAGAGAGTTTCCTGGTAATAAGTGAAACCTCAACATTCTTCTCCGGTAAATGAACTAACTTAAAACCAGAGTAATTCTGCAAATGCGCTGAATGTCCGCACTTGAAACTTCATAACAAAAAAAATCACATTTTGATGGATTATATTTCAAGCTATAGATCAAGTAGAATTGGTAGAACACCATTGTGGCTTTTTGCATGGATTCCACATCACTATTTATGAATACCATTAGATCATCTGCGAAACATAGGCGATACAGGCTGATTTCCTTGCATCTAGCTAGGGTGATACGTTTCTGGGTGAGTGTAGGCAGCTTCATTCATTAAGTAAGAGAAAATTTTCATTGCTATGATAATTAGATTAAGGAGATACCTCTCTTTCCTTTATAGTAACCGCGTAACTCACGATTAATACTGATAGAGAAGCTTGTAGTTGAAACACAAAGTTTGATCCAGTTGACAAAAGCAGTAGGAAACCTCGTGGCTAGCATGAACTCCAAAGAAATTGCTAAGAAACCGAGTCAAATGGTCTCATAAGGTCGGTTTTCATGGAAATTCTAGGAGATAGATCCCCTTTCTGGTAATTCTTTGCCATTTCCTGTGCAAGGAGGACATTTTCTACGATTCTTCTTTCAAGAAAGAACGCTGATTGATTGTGAAATGTAAGAGAGGATCTTTAAAATACATTTATACAAAGTATAACAACACGAGATTGGCTGAAATTTGATATTTTGAAGCAGTTGAGACCTTAATTTGGGATTAAAGAGATTGAGGTAGCAATTACTTCTTTCAGTAGTTTACCATTGTAGCAAAATTCAGAGATGGCAGTCACGATATTCTCTCCTACTATGCTCCATGATGCTTGAAAGAAGGTTTCCTTAAAGCCTCCGGTCCTTGTGATTTCTGGCTACTGAGAGAAAGGATTATCTTTTTTGTCGACATCAAACAATTTATGCGTGAGCAACCATATCAAAGCCTTGAACCGAACCACCATAGACTTCTTCATTTTCAGTGCCAAAAAAAGGTTGATGAAGAAAGAAATAGCCTCATTTTGTATATCTTCAGAGTTGGTGAGCAGTTATTGTTATTGGAAAGGGAAAGGATCGAATGGATTTTTTTGCTTTCTTGGCCTTTTTGACTCCATGGAAATAGCCACTGTTTTGATCACCTTTATTAAGCCAGATGAGGGGAGACGTTTTCTTGGAATAGGCTTCTAAAGTAAGTTTTAAATCTCCCTTTCCTTATGTATAGATAAAGGTAAAGGATGTGGTAAAAGAGCCATTTGAACAGCTTTAAGCCTTGCTTTAGCTTTCCAAACTTTACTGGTGATACTGCCATAAAAGGTCGCATTAAGTTTCTTAAGATGAGGTTTGAGCATTTTCAGATTTTTGCAAACTTGGAACATGGTTGTCCAAATCAGCTTTAGAATTCCAGATTTTCTCAAAACAATCTGCAGAGAACTAGAATGGGAAGTCCAGAAGCTATAAAACCTGAAGGGATTTGAAAGGGATGGCATTAAGATAGAACTTTTCAAGTATCTTGGGCAATGCTCAAAGATCCCAGGATTGATAAACTTACTGCACTTGCGGAAAAAGTAGAAGACCAACCTTCATTAACAAAGACTCTGTCAAGCTTCTTGAAGATTGGATTGGCTATATTTGTTGAACCATGATAAAAGGGACCAGTATAGAGGCGATCATCGAGATCACAAGCATCCAGACAAGTATTGGAAAAATTCATGGCTGAGAGAAATTTTGTGGCGTTACCAGTGGTTTCAGCATCCTTCCTGATAATGTTAAAGTCACCAGCAACATACCATGGTGTGGAACATTCATTTAAATTTTGTTTGGAAACTTATGCTTAGGCAGCTTTGACACGATTTTAAAAATAAAGGTAAATTGTTACGAAGTTAACGATAACAAGGGACTACCGAACCATTTTGTAGGAGATTATTTATTAAGGTGGGTTACCTAGTACCCCTGAGTTGGTGTATTGGAGGTTAAATTTTATCAAGCAATTATCATTATTATTATTATTGGAGGTGAAATAGCAATTTCCAGAGTTGCTAGGTTTGCACTGTCTGTGACAAACTGAAGGTTAAATGGGATTGCATTCCATATTGCTCTGATAAAATCTTGGTCATCGTTAAAATTAGTTCCCTTGTGATTGACAAATGCATGTAACATCAGCTACGTACCTGCTGGGCTGACAAATATGTTCAGAGAAATGAGTTAGTTTGTTGAATTTGTTGTTTGTCCCAATCTTTTGGCTGATATAATTACAGCAATTTTCATGATATACTGTGATTGACGTACGAGTGCATAACTTGTCCTATGGTTTGATGATTCTTCCTTCCCCACCCTTCATTACAGGTTATAATAAATCACCCTGAATATGAAGATAGATACCCGCTGCTTTTCACTGGTTCGAACAGATGGGACAATTGAGGACTTGTCATATCGCAAATGTCTCAATAGGGCTCTTGAGATCATTTCTCCTCAAAAGGCCAGAAGGTATGGTGGAAAATATTTAACATCCAAGGCCTCCGCAAGGGACAGTAGTTGTCTTGACTTGCCATTGGACAACTGACGTAGTTCAGCTACTAACATAGGCAGCAGTACATCAAATGGTTGTAGCATTTTTATCTTTTGAAAGCTGTACATTTTCTATAGAAGTAGAGTTATCTGCAGGACAAGGTAGTAGCTAGATGAACAGGGGGGGTCTTCTTCTTGACAGAACAAGTCCTTTTCTTTCCTTTTTTTTGGTGGTTGTAGTATTGTCCTTAATGGAGGCAGTCCATTTCCCGAGCTTCTTTTTGCTCCTTCCACTATAACTTTTTTGCCCAACATTTTATTGCGGCAATGGAGTTTCGGGGTGTTTGTTTTTTAGAAAATGATTTTTGGAAAATGATTTTTTAAATTTTCTTGTGCCATTAAAAAAGTTAATCAACAAAAAATACTTTATTTTTTTAAAAAAATACTTTTCAATAAATAAACAGGTCTTACTGGAAGCAGCAACGAAAGGTCTTACTGGAAGCAGCAACGAAAGGCTTGCGTGGAGCATTCATTTTTGTGCAAGCATGGACCTCAACGAGCATGGCCCCAAGCCTACTTTAAAGGTTCAGCATGAGATGCGAGCGATAATTCACTGTTAGGTTTCATGGAGGTCGGTTGGTATCAAACCCCAGCAGGCAGCAGCCACAAAAAATAAAAATAAAAATACAATTAGACTACTTTAATAGATAACTCATACTTTAAAGAAATAGAAAAATACAATCAGGAGAGAAATATCTTAATATAATAATATTAGTTGATCCTTGCGTATCATGAAATTTTCTCTTTTTTTGGCACGTGTAATGTGGACAAGAAAATATATAAGATATTGTTTTAAAGAGACCAGATATATTGCTACGATTGAAAGGCATGGGAAAGAAATAAAGAAGCAGTAAGATTGCTACAGAGATTCAGAATTATTGGCACTAAGCCCAGAGCTTGGACCAAGTATGTGGGCCTGAAAGCTATCAAGATTCTAATTTTATTAGTGGTTTGAGGGCCCAGCATCTTATTCTTCAAGAGGATTGTTGGACTTCCCTGGGCCCACCAAGATAGAATCTCATGATCCGTAATGTCCCCAAAGAAAACAGACAAAACGCAAGCCATTATTGATAAGAAAAACGTTAAAGCTCAGCACAGTCACTTTCATCATCTTTTTTGTTTTTACCTCTTTCGTGGTTAGCAATCTCTTCCATGCTGGTTTAGAGTAATTTTTTAAAATATTTTTTATTTAAAAATATATTAAAATAATATTTTTTATTTTTTAAAAATTATTTTTAATATTAATACATAATAATAATATAGAAATAAAAAAAAAATATCTGAAATAAAAAAAATTTAATTTTTAATTTTTTTTAAAATATTTTTAAAACACAAAAAGAACATGAAAAAATCAATGTCAACAAACCGGAGCAAGTTCACCCCATCAGATCAGATACAAGAGAGTGTCGTCCATGGGTGATATGTTAAATCCCTTTTGTTCTTTTTAATTAATTAGAGACTAGATGATGTTTAAGAAGCTAAGATAATATGTTGTACTGGACTGGATATTACAAATGAAAAATGGAGTGGACTGAATTGATTAAACATTATATATTCTTATCTTATGTTCTACGTACGCTAGCTAAATCAAGTTGCTACAAAAATTCATTTTGATTGTTGAAGTTTCTTAACAATTCATTCTAGTCCTTATATATATTGTTTTTATGATATGTTAGTCCTTGTTGAAAACCTTTTTGTCCCTCTGATTTTATGGCATGTACAATTTAGTTCTTAAATCAATTTAATTTTACAATTAAGACGCATTGGCCAAATCTGAGCAAGATTAATAAATAAATGAGAGATTAATAAATAATAGACGATACAAAAAATTAAGAAATGATGACTTTTGTTCTAAGTATCGGATAAGCCTCTGCCCACCACCCTCCGTAGGGACACAAGTTTGTTCCACCCCTTCTAGCAAGACAAGAATTCTAACTCAAGAACAGCTCTGAACAGGGCAAGGCCGCATCGTATATATCACAACGTGTTCTATCTAGAGCGAGCATCGTATATATCACAACGTATTTGAATCAAAATTACTTCCAAGGCCATGTTTGTTTCTTATAAAATAGTTTTTGAAAAATTATTTTCCAAACTTTTTTGTATTTATTTATTATATAGAAAAGTTGGTCAACAAAAAAATACTTTCCGGTCAAAGAAAAATACTTTATAGTAAAAAAAAATTTGGTTTGGTTTCTAGAAAAGTGTTTTCCCTTTTAGCTGTGTTTGTTTTCCGGAAAGTGGTTTCCGTGAAATCACCTTCCAAACTTTCCTGTGTTTGTTTGCTATTAGAAAAGTTGGTCAACGGAAAACACATTCCAGTCAAAGAAAAATTTGGCTTGGTTTTCAGGAAAGTGTTTTCCTGGAAAATTTGAACGGAAAACACTTTCTGAAAGTTGTGAAAAATTTAGAAATGTCATTATTTGCTGATTATATCAAATTTGGTCCTCAAACTTTTGATTGTTATATATAATTTGTTTTGAATATTTATTTTTCAATTTCATCTCTTAAAATTTAATTTTTATATTAACTTTGGTCCTTATTTTTATAATTGCTATTTGCTTTTTCCTTATCATTTTTTTATTGAAATT
>Ga0307517_10014852_pt1 | contig 10412 bp, 9 predicted proteins | sample 23_EM_MG_FD_194515 | JGI IMG/M metagenome (GOLD analysis project Ga0307517, IMG submission 194515) | Populus trichocarpa ectomycorrhiza microbial communities from riparian zone in the Pacific Northwest, United States - 23_EM | ecosystem: Host-associated > Plants > Roots > Unclassified | place...
CGCCATCCTGCGCCCGGGCCGCCTGGACGTGAAGATCAAGATCGAGCGTCCCGACGCCGAGGCCGCCAAGGACATCTTCGCCAAGTACCTCACCGAGCGCCTCCCGCTCCACCCCGACGACGTCGGAGAGCACAGCGGCGACAAGACCACCACCGTCCAGAGCATGATCCAGACGGCCGTGGAGCACATGTACACGGAATCCGAGGAGAACCGCTTCCTGGAGGTCACCTACGCCAACGGTGACAAGGAAGTCCTCTACTTCAAGGACTTCAACTCCGGCGCCATGATCGAGAACATCGTGGGCCGGGCCAAGAAGATGGCCATCAAGGACTTCCTCGACCAGAAGCAGAAGGGCATCCGCGTCTCGCACCTCCTCCAGGCGTGCGTGGACGAGTTCAAGGAGAACGAGGACCTGCCCAACACCACCAACCCCGACGACTGGGCCCGGATCTCCGGAAAGAAGGGCGAACGGATCGTCTACATCCGTACGCTCATCACCGGGAAGCAGGGCGCCGACACCGGACGCTCCATCGACACGGTGGCGAACACCGGTCAGTACCTGTAAGAACAGGGCGGCTGCGGGTGCCCTCGGCGGGTACCCGCAGCCGACTGTTTTTCAGGCCATGACCGAACAAGGGGCGCGCGAGGCAATGACGCAAATGATCTCCCCACCAGCGCAAAGCCGTTCTAGGCTCTTCGGTACCGCCGAGTCGCGCAGTGCGGGGACGGGCACCGCACACGCACCGGAGCGCCAGCGGTACTTGAGCGGTGCCCCCGACCGAGGGCGCCGCCGGGCAAGGAGGGCCGCATGACCGTACGGCGAGTAATGGGCATCGAGACGGAGTACGGGATCTCCGTCCCCGGCCACCCCAACGCCAATGCCATGCTCACCTCGTCCCAGATCGTCAACGCCTACGCGGCGGCGATGCACCGGGCCAGGCGGGCCCGCTGGGACTTCGAGGAGGAGAATCCGCTGCGGGACGCGCGAGGCTTCGACCTCGCCCGGGAGGCCGCCGACTCCAGCCAGCTCACCGACGAGGACATCGGCCTGGCCAATGTCATCCTCACCAACGGCGCACGGCTCTACGTCGACCACGCGCACCCGGAGTACAGCTCCCCCGAGGTCACCAACCCCATGGACGCCGTCCTGTGGGACAAGGCCGGCGAGCGCATCATGGCGGAGGCCGCGGAGCGCGCGGCCCAACTCCCGGGCGCCCAGCCGATCCACCTCTACAAGAACAACACCGACAACAAGGGCGCCTCCTACGGCACGCACGAGAACTATCTGATGAAGCGGGAGACCCCCTTCTCGGACATCGTGCGCCATCTGACACCCTTCTTCGTCTCGCGCCAGGTCGTCACCGGAGCGGGCCGCGTCGGCATCGGCCAGGACGGGCACGAGCACGGCTTCCAGCTCAGCCAGCGCGCCGACTACTTCGAGGTCGAGGTCGGTCTGGAGACCACCCTCAAGCGCCCGATCATCAACACCCGCGACGAACCGCACGCGGACGCCGAGAAGTACCGCCGCCTGCACGTGATCATCGGCGACGCGAACCTCTCCGAGATCTCGACGTATCTGAAGCTCGGCACCACGGCCCTCGTCCTCTCCATGATCGAGGACGGCTTCATCGCCGTCGACCTGGCCGTGGACCAACCCGTCCGCACCCTCCACCAGGTCTCCCACGACCCCACTCTCAAGCGCCTGGTCACCCTCCGCAGCGGCCGGACCCTCACCGCGGTCCAGCTGCAGATGGAGTACTTCGAGCTCTCCCGCAAATACGTCGAGGAGCGCTACGGCTCCGACGCGGACGACCAGACCAAGGACGTGCTGGCCCGCTGGGAGGACACGCTCAACCGGCTGGAGAACGACCCGATGAGCCTGGCCGGCGAACTGGACTGGGTCGCCAAGCGCGAGCTCATGGAGGGCTACCGGCGCCGCGACGGCCTCGACTGGGACGCGGCCCGGCTGCAGCTGGTCGACCTCCAGTACGCGGACGTACGGGCCGAGAAGGGCCTCTACAACCGCCTGGTGGCCCGCGGCCGCATCAAGCGCCTGCTGGACGAGGACACGGTCGAGCGGGCGCGTACGACGCCTCCGGAGGACACGCGCGCGTACTTCCGCGGACGCTGCCTGGAGCAGTACGCCGACGACGTCGCGGCGGCCTCCTGGGACTCCGTGATCTTCGACCTCCCGGGCCGGGACTCGCTCCAGCGCGTCCCAACCCTGGAACCGCTTCGCGGAACGCGTAATCACGTCAAGGAGCTCCTTGACCGCTGCCGAACCGCGGAAGACCTGGTCAGGGTCCTGTCGGGCGGCTGACAGGACCCTCGGGTTCCGGGCGCCGGGCAGGGTGGAATGTCCGGCGGCCGGGAATCATCGAGGTGGCCGCCGTACGTTGTAGGAACTGCGGGGCCGATGTCAGTCCCTGCAAGTAGGGTCTGATCAAGAACGTCGAACCGAGCGGGGTGAGGGTTATGGCGACCAAGGACACCGGCGGCGGACAGCAGAAGGCGACGCGCTCTACCGAGGAGGTCGAGGAGCAGGCCGTTGAGACGGAGGCTTCCGATGAACTCAAGGAGCGCCACGAGAAGCTGAGCGACGATGTCGACTCGGTTCTGGACGAGATCGACGACGTACTCGAAGAGAACGCCGAGGACTTCGTGCGCTCCTTCGTTCAGAAGGGCGGCCAGTAGGCCGCTCTACCCTTCGATTCGAAGGTGAACGGGGTGGCGTGGTGGCAGGCGAGTCGAAGATGAAGTGCTGCGTGCGGTGCGGCGAGTCCAAGCCGCACGCAGTCTTCGCATCCGAGTGCACGAATCGCGTGCGATTCGGGGTGAGCCAGCCGAGTTCACAGGGGCATCGGAATGCCTCCGCCGTTCATGTGGATCACTGCCACCAGACGGGTAGGGTCCGAGGCGTACTGTGCTTCAACTGCAATTCCGGCATCGGCCTGTTGAGGGATGACCCCGCAGCTGTGTACCGAGCTGCCGACTACCTGGAAGGAAACGCGTGGAAGCCAACACTCGTAGCACCGGGCGTCTACCAGCTGCCTTCCTGACGCCTGGGTCGTCGTCCTTCATGGACTTCCTCTCCGACCATCAGCCGGAGATGCTCCCGGGCAACCGGCAACTGCCGCCCACCCAGGGCGTCATCGAGGCTCCGCACGGCACGACGATCGTCGCTGTCACGTTCCCCGGTGGCGTGGTGCTCGCCGGTGACCGGCGGGCCACCATGGGCAATGTCATCGCGCAGCGGGACATCGAGAAGGTGTTCCCCGCGGACGAGTACTCGGCTGTGGGCATCGCCGGCACCGCCGGTCTCGCCGTCGAGATGGTCAAGCTCTTCCAGTTGGAGCTGGAGCACTTCGAGAAGGTCGAAGGCGCCCAACTCTCCCTGGAGGGCAAGGCGAACCGACTGTCCACCATGATCCGTTCCAACCTCGGCATGGCCATGCAGGGCCTCGCCGTGGTCCCGCTCTTCGCCGGCTTCGACGTGGACCGCGGCATCGGCCGCATCTTCTCCTACGACGTGACGGGCGGCCGTTCCCAGGAGCTCGGCTACGCGGCCACCGGCTCCGGTTCGGTGTTCGCGCGGGGCGCCATGAAGAAGCTCTTCCACGACGGACTGACCGAGGCCGAGGCCACGACCCTCGTGGTCCAGGCCCTCTACGACGCGGCTGACGACGACTCGGCGACCGGTGGTCCCGATGTCGCCCGCCGGATCTACCCGATCGTCACCGTGATCACCGAGGACGGCTTCCGCCGGCTCACCGACGACGAGTCCTCCGAGATCGCCCGCTCGATCCTGGAACGGCGACTGCAGCAGCCCGACGGCCCGCGCGCCGCGCTGCTCTGACCGAGGGCCCGTTCTCATTCAAGGTGATCCAGTGACTTCGACGGAACTTTAAAGAGAGGGACGGATACCGGTGTCGACGCCGTTCTATGTCTCACCCCAGCAGGCGATGGCCGACCGGGCGGAGTACGCCCGCAAGGGCATCGCCCGTGGCCGCAGCCTGGTCGTGCTGCAGTTCGCCGACGGCATTGTCTTCGTCGGCGAGAACCCGTCCCGTGCGCTGCACAAGTTCAGCGAGATCTACGACCGGATCGGGTTCGCGGCCGCCGGAAAATACAACGAGTACGAGAACCTGCGGATCGGCGGCGTCAGGTACGCCGACATGCGCGGTTACACCTACGACCGTGCGGATGTGACCGCGCGCGGTCTCGCCAACGTCTACGCCCAGACGCTCGGCACGATCTTCTCCAGTGCGGCCGAGAAGCCGTACGAGGTGGAGCTGGTCGTCGCGGAGGTCGGGGACACGACGGACGGTGACCAGATCTATCGGCTGCCGCACGACGGTTCGATCGTGGACGAGCACGGCTCGGTCGCGGTCGGTGGCAACGCCGAGACGATCAGCAGCTATCTGGACCAGCGCCACCGCGACGGCATGACCCTCGCGGAGGCGCTCAAGCTGGCCGTGCAGGCCCTGTCCCGTGACACGAACGGCAGCGAGCGGGAGATCCCCGCCGAGCGCCTTGAGGTCGCGGTGCTGGACCGTACGCGTCCGCAGGCCCGCAAGTTCAAGCGGATCGTCGGCCGTCAGCTGGCCCGCCTGCTGGAGGGCGAGAACCCGGACACCTCGTCGGACGGCGACGACGAGCCCGACGACGAGAAGTGAGCCGGCAGCAATCAGGTTCCTCGTGTGCCCCGGCCGGTGATCGGCCGGGGCGCACGTCGTAGCAGCCGCCTCAGGCGGCGCCTGGTGGCCCCGTAGACCCTCGTACGACCAGTTCGACCGGGATGTCCCCCTCCTCCGGTACGCGGCCGTCCAGGACCGCCAGGAGGGCGCGCATGCCGTGTTCTCCGAAGAGTTCGGCGTCGAGGCGGACGGTGGTCAGTTCCGGGTCGATGGCGGTGGCGAGGGCGAGGTCGTCGAGGCCGGTGATGGAGAGGTCGTCGGGGATGCGCAGGCCCAGGCGGCGGGCCGCCTTGTAGGCGCCGGCGGCGAGTTTGTCGTCGTCGCAGACCAGGGCGGTGGGCCGGGGGCCGGGGGCCGCGAGGGCGGCTTCGGCGGCGGCCTGGGCGCCCTCGATCGAGATGGGGGCGCGGGTCGTTCGTACCGAGGTGCCTGCCACGGAGCCCACCCGTGCGGCGAGTTCACGCGCGCGTACCTCGAAGGTCCAGGACGGGACGTCGGCGGCCAGGTGCAGGAAGTCGCGGTGGCCCAGGCCCAGCAGGTGCTCGGCGACCTGGCGGACGCCGTCGGCGATGTCCAGGTTGACCGTGGCCGCGCCGAGGCTGCCCTCGGGGTCGCTGTCGAGCATCACCAGGGGGAGCTGGTCGCCGCGGATCGCGGTGAGGGCGTCGGCGGCCATGGAGGAGGCGATCACGCCGTCCAGGGCGGCCTGGGCGGAGGCGAAAGGGTCGCGGGCGGGGCCGATGCCCTCGGGGGAGGGGTAGAGGACGACGCCGAAGCCGTGTTCGGCGGCGACCCGGGCGGCGCCCGTGTAGACGCCGGCGAAGAACTCCGTCGTCAGCACCGGGACCACGAGCAGGACGGTGCGGGTGCGGCCGAGGCGGAGGTTGCGGGCGGCGAGGTTGGGGCGGTAGCCCAGGTCGCGGGCGGCCTCGCGGACGCGTTCGGCGGTCGTGGCCGAGACCCGGCCGCGCCACTTGTCGCCGAGCACCAGGGAGACCGCGGCCTGGGAGACGCCGGCGGCCTGCGCGACGTCGCGGCTCGTGGGGCGGGTGCTGGCTGGTGCCACCGTCGGACTACTCCTTGATGAGGACCCCGTAGGGACTCCGTATGGACTCGCGAACAGCGCACATGGTACGTATGACAGACGACGTTATACGTAAAACCTCATGCGTGACGGTGAGGGGGAGGGCGGTACGAGGCCGTGGGATATCTGGAGATCCTCAGGGCGAGGCACGCCACCCGGCTGCTGGTGGGCACGCTGGTGGGGCGGTTGCCGAACGCCACCGCCGCGATCGCGATCGTGCTGTTCATCCGCGCGGAGGGCGGCACCTACAGCCTCGCGGGGGCGCTGGCGGCCGTCTACGGCATCGCCAACGCGGTCGGGCAGCCCCTTCTGGGGCGGCTGGTGGACGTCCACGGGCAGCCGCGTGTGCAGCTGCCCGCCGCGGTCCTGTCGGCGCTCTCGATGGCCGTCTTCGCCTTCTGGGGCACCGATCCGCTGCCCCTCGCCTACGTAGCCGTAGCGGCCGCCGGTCTCTTCGCGCCGCCCCTGGAGGGCGGTCTGCGGGCGCTGTGGCCGGCGGTGCTGCGCCGGGAGGACCAGGTGCACACGGCGTACGCCATGGACGCGGTCGCCCAGGAAGTCATGTTCACCGTCGGGCCGTTGCTCGTGACGGTGTTCGTGGCGCTGTGGTCCGCCCCCGTGGCGCTGCTCGTGCTGAACGTCATCGGGGTGCTGGGCGCCCTCTCCGTAGTCGTGTCGCCGCCCTCGCGCGCGTGGCGCTCGGCGCCGCGCGAGGCGCACTGGCTGGGCGCGTTGCGTTCGCCGGGGCTGCTGGCGCTCCTCGGCGCGTTCCTGTTCGTCGGGATGGCGCTCGGGTCGATCACGGTCGCGTCCGTGCCGTACGCCGACGGGCACGGCGGTGACGTCGTGTACGGCTGGCTGATGGCGGCGATCGGTCTCGGCGCGCTGCTGGGCGGCACGGTCTACGGGGCGCGGCAGTGGAGCGGGGTGCCGGAGCGGCGACTGCGGGTCCTGGTGGGGCTGCTGGCGGTGTGTTACCTGCCACTGATGCTGATGCCGGGCGCGGTGGCCATGGTGCTGCTGACCGTGCTCGCCGGGGTGTTCCTGGCGCCCGCCCTCGCCTGCGCGTTCATCATCGTCGACCGGCACGCGCCCAAGGGGACGGTCACCGAGGCTTTCTCGTGGCTTGTGACCACGTTCACCGTGGGGGCGTCGGTCGGAACGGGCGTCGCGGGGCCGGTCGTACAGGCCGGTGGGGCGCTGTGGGGGTTCGCCGTGCCGGGGGTCGCGGGGGCCGTGTCGTTGCTGGTTCTGCTGACCACCGGGCGGGTCCTCGCAGCTCCCGCCGTGGGTGCGGTCGTTGCGGCTTCATCGGAAAATGATCCAAACCGTGCTGCCGAACCCCGTTTCAGCACAGGCGATCGGGCGTAATGTTCAGTCATGGACCGCCGCATTTTCGGGCTGGAGAACGAGTACGGCGTCACGTGTACGTTCAGGGGACAGCGGCGTCTGTCTCCCGACGAAGTGGCTCGGTACCTCTTCCGCCGTGTCGTGTCATGGGGCCGCAGCAGCAATGTCTTTCTGCGAAACGGCGCCCGGCTCTATCTCGACGTGGGCTCACATCCGGAATACGCGACCCCCGAATGTGACAACGTGACCGAACTGGTCACCCACGACAAAGCCGGCGAGCGCATTCTCGAAGGACTCCTGGTGGACGCCGAACGACGCCTGCACGAGGAGGGAATCGCGGGCGACGTCTACCTCTTCAAGAACAACACCGACTCGGCGGGCAACTCGTACGGCTGCCACGAGAACTACCTGGTGGCACGGCACGGCGAGTTCTCCCGGCTCGCGGACATCCTCATCCCGTTCCTGGTCACGCGTCAGCTTCTGTGCGGCGCGGGCAAGGTGCTCCAGACTCCGCGCGGCGCCGTGTACTGCGTCAGCCAGCGCGCCGAACACATCTGGGAGGGCGTCTCCTCGGCGACGACGCGTTCCCGGCCCATCATCAACACCCGGGACGAACCGCACGCGGACGCCGAGCGCTACCGCCGTCTCCACGTCATCGTGGGCGACTCGAACATGTCCGAGACGACCATGCTGCTCAAGGTCGGCGCCACCGACCTGGTGCTGCGCATGATCGAGGCGGGCACGGTGATGCGCGACCTGACCCTGGAGAACCCGATCCGGGCGATCCGCGAGGTCAGCCACGACCTCACGGGCCGGCGCAAGGTGCGTCTGGCCAGCGGACGCGAGGCCTCCGCGATCGAGGTGCAGCGCGAGTACTACGAGAAGGCCGTGGACTTCGTCGAGCGCCGCGGCATCCGCACCGGCACCGTCGAGCAGGTCCTCGAACTGTGGGGCCGGGTGCTGGACTCGATCGAGGCCGAGGACCTCGACCGGATCGGCACCGAGATCGACTGGGTCATGAAGTACCAGCTGATCGAGCGGTACCGGGCCAAGCACAACATGACGATGTCCCACCCGCGGGTCGCGCAGATCGACCTCGCCTACCACGACATCCACCGTCGCCGAGGGCTCTACTACCTCCTGGAGAGGAAGGGCCAAGCCGCCCGGATCTGCAACGACTTGAAGATCTTCGAGGGCAAGTCCGTTCCGCCGCAGACCACTCGGGCACGGCTGCGCGGCGACTTCATCCGCAGGGCCCAGGAACAGCGGCGGGACTTCACCGTCGACTGGGTCCATCTCAAGCTCAACGACCAGGCCCAGCGCACGGTGTTGTGCAAGGACCCGTTCCGTTCCGTGGACGACAGGGTGGAGAAACTGATCGCCGGAATGTAGGCGAACGTATCCGGATATCCACCTCCGGATGCATATTCGGTACGCCACACGGGCCCCGTACGTTTCACGTACGGGGCCCGTGCCACGCCGTAGAGTTGCGCGCACGCCATCAACAAGATCGACCGATACGAGGCCTTCATCGTGCGCCGACGCTCCGTTCTCATCGCTGTTCCCGCAGGACTTGTGACGCTCGCGGGGTGTGGTGACAGCGATTCCTCCTCAAGCAAGGCCAGCGCGTCGCCGTCGCCCACGCCCTCGCCGTCCTCCTCGGCCTCGGCCGTGCCGCCGCCGAAGCTCGTGGACGGCCCGCTGCCGGCGATCACCGCGGGCACGAAGTTCGACGAGAAGCCGACCGTCGCCAAGGGCACCGGCACTCCGTCGAAGGACCTCGCGGTGAAGACGGTGATCGCGGGCGGCGGGAAGGCCGTGGCGGAGGGCGACTTCATCCAGGTCAACTACCTGGGCCAGATCTGGTCGACGGCGAAGGTCTTCGACAACTCCTACGACCGCAATACCTCGTTGGTCATCCAGCTCGCGCAGGGCGGCATCATCGACGGCTGGCGCTACGGCCTGGCGGGCAAGAAGGTCGGCAGTCGCGTCCAGATGGCCATCCCGCCGACCTGGGGATACGGCACGGCGGGCAGCGCCCAGGCGGGCATCAAGGGCACCGACACGCTGGTGTTCGTGATCGACATCCAGGGCGCCTTCAACGCCAAGAGCTCCGTCAAGGGCACGGTCGTCGCGCAGTCCGACGCCGATCTGCCCAAGGTCGGCACGAACACCGACGGCAAGGCCCCTTCGGTCACGATCCCCAAGGCGGACCCGCCGAAGAAGCTGGTGTCGAACTACGTCCTGGAGGGCGATGGAGCCGTCGTCAAGGAGGCCGAGTCGATCCTCTGCCAGTTCAAGGGCGTGATCTGGCGCACCGGCAAGGAGTTCGAATCGACGTACTCCCAGGGGCGGTTGAGCCAGTTCGCGATCAAGGACATGGAGTCGGTCGTCAAGGGCCTGGCCCAGGGCCTCGTCGGCAAGAAGATCGGCAGCCGCGTGATGATCGTCGCGCCCGCGGACCTGGCCTACGGCGACACCCCGCCGACCGGCGGTGTCATCAAGAAGGGCGACACCCTGGTGTTCTCCGTGGACATCCTGGCGGCCATGTGACCCCTGCGGGGGTCGGCCTGGCCGGAGCGCCACCCCGGCCGGGATGCGAGACTGTCCGAGTTGCCTTGTCGTACACAAGCAGGAGCTAGAGACGTGAGCATCGAGAAGCCCGAGATCGACTTCCCGGGCGGCGAGCCCCCGGCGGACCTCGAGATCAAGGACCTTTGGGAGGGCGACGGCGAGGTCGCCCAGGCCGGAGACTTCGTCAAGGTCCACTACGTGGGCGTGGCGTTCTCCACCGGCGAGGAGTTCGACGCCTCCTGGAACCGCGGTACCCCGCTGGACTTCCAGCTCGGTGTCAAGCAGGTCATCCAGGGCTGGGACCAGGGCGTGCAGGGCATGAAGGTCGGCGGTCGCCGCCAGCTGGTCATCCCCGCGCACCTCGCCTACGGCGACCGCGGAGCCGGTGGCCGGATCGGTCCCGGCGAGACGCTGATCTTCGTGTGTGACCTGGTGGGCGTCGGCAAGCGCTGATCGTTCCTGGTCGAACGAGGGCCCATGCTGTCCGCATGGGCCTTCACCTTTTGGTCCGGCTTTTGCCACGGCACCGCGGAGCGGTACGGTCATCGGTCGGAAGCATCATCAGAAAGGCGAAGGGCGTCGATGGCCATTGCCAAGGCCGAGCGGCTGATGAACCTCGCGCTGTGTCTGCTCGGGACACGGCGGCCGCTCAGCAAGCGTGAGCTGCGGGAATCCATCGAGGCCTACCTCGAAGCAGGTAGCGACGA
>Ga0307517_10014853_pt1 | contig 10410 bp, 10 predicted proteins | sample 23_EM_MG_FD_194515 | JGI IMG/M metagenome (GOLD analysis project Ga0307517, IMG submission 194515) | Populus trichocarpa ectomycorrhiza microbial communities from riparian zone in the Pacific Northwest, United States - 23_EM | ecosystem: Host-associated > Plants > Roots > Unclassified | place...
GTCCCACGATTTGTTATTTAAATTCGATTTTGTTTAGCATGGTTCACATTCAATACTGTTTTTGCAATCTTTGAGATTCTATGTATGAATTCACCTCCCGGGCCCTGGATAACGCTGCTGTTCTCCATCCCCTTCCTTGCGTTGTACTTTGGTGTGGCGTATATCATACGTGCAACGCAAGGAATATACACTGAGTACGTTCTTCATTTCCATTGTCATTTCCTTGTTTACCTGCGACCTTCATTTCTCCGTCGTCTTCAAACATCCCTCTAACACCCATCACTCCAGCTTACTCACTTCTCAATCCCACAACACAAGGCGCGACTGTTTTACCGGCTACACTATCCTCTTCAGCCTCATGAAAGGGGTCGTTGTGCTTCGCGAACGATGGGCGGTGAAGAACGGGCACGTGCTGCGCATAGGTGATGGTGCGGTGGAAGTGAAACCGAGTGCATCTATTGTTGATGATTATGAGGAGGTGGAAAGCCCTGTTAGTCTGGTGAGGGCGAAAGGGGATGTGTAGCTATCCGTTTTGGGAGGGACCAGCGTGCGTTGGTCAGTGCGATGGAAGTGATGGGAAGGTTTCGCCACGCGTGCCTGGATTTGCGTTGTTCGTGGGTCAATGAGTTGGGCATTCGAGTATGGGTGTTTAACTCGACGGCCTCTTTCGTGTGTTGGTGTTTTATTGTGGACACGTTTTTATGTCCTTGGGTTGTTAGGTTTACGTCTGGCTCTTCTCTTTCTCTTCTCTTCTTTTCCATCGTGTTTCTTTTATTGTTACTCTGAACATACCCACATGGACCTGTAGTTTACGTTTGCATTTATAGCGCATACCCCTCATTGTTAAATAATTTCGCAATCTGGAATCCGGAACCCAATTTGGAGTCAAATGGAAATTATTGCTACTTTTCGAGGATTCGTCAACCCCATTTGTAAATTGGGCGCCAAAAGTTTTGGACATAGAACTATACGAACAACAATTCATTTGCATATATCTGGATTTACAACTATTCGCAAGAGACTTTCTGACAGACGCTAAGTACCAATGGTTTCTTTTATCGCAACCGCCGAACACGCCCTTCGATCATCACTCGGACTCTCCAGGGAGGATCGTGCCGCGATCAACGGCAGCAGCGTGTCCACGAGCAAGGTACCCATAACTCGCCATATACCTTCGATTCAAACAAAAAATGCATTGCACCATCAGCGTCATTTCATTTGGAAATGCACAAGTGCAGGGCTTACTTGTCAAAGTAGGGCAACAACTCCGCTGACCCCGGGGTGTTCCTCCAGTCCCTCATCAAGTCGCACACGACAGCGAACCCAGACAAGACGTTCACTCCGGCGGCGCGCATACGGTCGTTAGCGTCATCTGCGATGCGCTGGCTCTGGCATCCCGAGGCGTCGGCGTTAGCGTAGACGGTATATCCCTCCTCGATGAGCGAGAGCGCGAGGAAGGCGGTGCAGACCTGAGAATAGGACAAGGTCAGTTGAATGACTGGATTTTATTTGTTGAGCGTTCTTACATCTGTGACGATTCCGGCCATGATGACTTGTTTCTTGCCTGTAGCGCGGACGGCGGCACGGAAGTCTTTGTTGTCCCAAGCGTTGACTTCGCCGTTTCTCTTGATGAACGGCGCATTGGGATGCATCTCGACAATTTCCTTCGGAAGGGGTCCGTTAGGTCCTATAAACAGGGTATCAGCGTATCAGTAGATGACTGCAAAAATCGACGAGACAGAGACGGATGGATGGTATCACGAACCAGTTTCCGCACTGGTGGTCAACACAGTGGGGAGATTGAACACTTTCCCGAGGGCAGCGTGTGCGAGGATGTTGTTGCGATACTCGTCGGGCTGAAAGTCGCGCACCAACTGGAATAATCCAACTTGGTGGTCAACGACGAGCAACATGGCATTGCCCTTGTCGATACGCTCGAATTTGAATTTCGCTCCTAGAACTCGGCCATCAGTGCAGCACTTTGGTCGGTACAAATGGAACGCACTGGTAGAGGCTGCCATTGAGTTGATTTCTGTGAGGTTGTTATCGATGACCTGTCGCAGGCGTTTGAGGGGTTGAGCTGAGGTTGGGCACCCTATTTATACCTTTCAGCCCTTCAATTTTCGGTCACAGGAGGCGATTCCAATGGCATTTGAGGGTGCTTGAATGAACCAACTACGACCCTTCTGTGCGGATATCGGCGGTGAGCAGAGTCGAGTTACAGCATCGTACCTCGAAAATGGTTTGGTATCTCTCTTCAAGTCTGACGGTCGGAGTGATGCTCGTTATAAATAACCACAGTCGATGCTGTTTACAGCGTTCCGTTTCGCAGGATGTCGCATGGTGGTACGGCATAGCGGTGACAAACGTGTGGTTCTGTGAGAAAGAGAGGTTGATCTTGGGCCAAATTATGAAGACAAAAGACGTTGCATAAGATAGGCATAGATATGGTGTCATTCCTTGCGAACGTGTAAGCCATATAGAGGGCTGAGCGTTGTGTTAGCATCTCCGATTCGGTAGTCCTTTTTTTACCGCGCCCCTCAAACTGCGTCAGAAAATTGTTATGTAATCTTCGGAGTTCTAATTATCGTCGCGTCCAATCGACGTGATGAAGTGAGTCTTTGTATATTTCTTGGAGACAAAGTATATATATTTCAAGGAGAACTAATTAAAAAAAATTATATTGTGAAGAGGAGATTTTGTTGTCCTTTTCGTATCAGTCGGTTTGAGAGCAGAACGACATCACATGATCTTCGGCGGCCGGCCTTCGCTCAACCTGCGGAACTAGTTCCCTAAATCGCCCATCTCACCTCGGTGCATCCCCAAATTTTAAAACAAGGTTCAATTTATCTATTTAAAAATCTTTCTCTCCAAAATATCTCAAAAAGGGTTCCCCTCATCTTGTTAAGTAAGTGAGCTCGACTGAATTTTCAATCTCCGAAGATTACATAACAACTTTCTGACGGGCGTGGTAATAAACAGACTTCATATATCGTGAGCCGTACTTACTTCACATATATCGCAGTCTGTCTAGGAGAGACTACCGATTCGGGGACTTGCACACGAGTCGTCACGACACGTGCAAATCAGTCATACCGCCGAAAACAACGTTCGGTCCGTCGGACTTCAGGTTATCAAACCCTGCGAGACAAGTCATCATCGAACACAATGTAAACCCACCCCCAGGTTGGAATTATCTCCCGATGACCCCCTTTGCTTGGGCTCGCTGTTCTTCAAATTCTCCACTATTTATTGCCTTGCGCCATCGAGGAGGAAAATAATAATTCTATAATTCTCTAAACGGTATTGTACAGTTCCTAAGAACACGAGGACTACGCCGAATGAGCGTTTTCTCGGAATCTACATGCTTCAGTAATCACACCTCGAATTCACGAGTCGCCCAACGCAGACACAGCCCATGCAAGGTACCTTGCAATCGCTTCCTTGGCTAGCCTCATTCTCCGTGGAAATATTTGCGCCATCATTGCGAAGGTGTGACAATGCAATGCTTTGGTGAGTTCCAATGAGATTGCGGATTTTTGCAGCAAGAATGGAAGCAAATCCAACGCCCACTGGTATGCCATAGATCGGAATTGCTCATGCGTGGGAGAATTTATACGGGGGGAAGAACCTTGCATGAAGAAACGTTCAGAGAACTTCTTGCCCTGTTGGACTTTTACATAATTCCGGCCTTTCCGGATCCTGCTGTGGACCCCCAGTCGTGCTCTCCATGCAGAAGGTTTATACCTACGCAATGCCTTATCACGAAGGGCGGACTCTGTGGCTCCCATCGAAAAACTGTGATGGCTATGCAAGTACAGTTGCAAGCATTCCTTGGCGGCGGTCGCATATCTCTGCTGATCAAAACTGCCTGTCCCCGATCGCCTAGGATTCTCTAGTAAATCTGCGAAGTACGCAAAGAACGGTGCAGTGCCAGGAAAGAAACCATAGCGAGAATGGATTATATCAAGGCTGTGCCCCTCCCCTGGTTGACGGAAAATATATGAAGCTAATATCCTATGAAGGAGGGGAAATGGCTTTCTTGCATTCCTGTACTGCAGGAAGCTTCCCAGACGCAGGGAAAATCCTGGACGAGAGTAATTTTTTTCCAGAATATCGCAGAGCATCCTGTCGAAGTCGACTTGAAAGGTCGAAGAGATATGACCTGCTTCGGAGAATGGCTGGGTCAGAAAATTGTGCATGCGTAAGTATCTGGAGAACAGATAAGCAAAGATGATAGCATACCAGCTTCTTCAAACATTCCAAAAAGCTGGGAGCAAAATACCATATGCTGTAGTACTGATCAGGATTTTGTGTATGATGATTTTCGAAAACATCCCGAAGGTTGTTGAATGAAAAATTAATCAAATCATCTTGTAGTTCCGGGGTCATTTCCGCGTTTTCGAGATGGTAGACCGTGCTGAACACACCCCGCCACATGATTTTGACATATTCTTTTTGATAATAAGAATAGAAATATCATGAAAGAAATAATTTTTCTTACGCTTAAGTTGAAGTGACTGAAGACACTGGCGAGCAAACACTGTGTGTCGGGCTGGAGGGTTGATCCAGAATTGTTTCGAACGCGTAGGATCCACAAGGAAGTCCGTGAAGGAGGCATGGAGTATCCGGATAGTATTCAGTTCAGTGTTGACGATGGAGCTCAAATCCCCAAGGTGCAGCTTCGCATCCCCATGTTGCAATGATAGCATTTCCTCAATCTGTGATGAATTCCAAACCTGCTGGACACGGTGGAAGAATAATAGAAGACTAAGAATTTCCAGAACACGTTCGACATCCTCCACGCTACCTAGTATGTGGGAGTACAACGCATCCAGTTCCGCAAATGGTAATTCCTTTTGAGGGGGACGGATGCCGAGGGCGACATCCAAACGATCCATGGGTTTGTGCCGAATGGAAGAGATATAATGAATTACAGTTGACGCATAGATAAACTGACCCGACGCCTTGTAAACAAGTTGCTTCAAGACATCAGGAAGGGGCCACTGAGGAGAGATATAAGCATGGAGAGGGTGTGAGGATTTGATTTCCTGAAATTTATCAGTCAAAAATAAGTGGATATCTTCGTCAGGAAGGTAAGATTCGTCTAGAGCGAGGCGTGTCGTGATGCTAGGCAACAGCCCGGCATTATATGCAAGGGAGATGTGTTGTTCGGGACGGCTGGCAATCAAAAAGATGAGCGGAAGCTGATGTTGTTGTCGGGCATTAGCTAGAACAGCCAGTATGTTTCGCTGAACCTTGGGGTCGGAACATTCATCGAGGCCATCGATAATAATGAGACGGCGTGAGGTTGGATTGTTGAAAAGGCCCGCTTCTACCAGCGGCTGGAGAGGAGCGACGATGAGAGATTTTACTTGGACTGCGAGAGACTTGGAGAAGATGAGTGGGTCGCGTTCGATGGCGCCGAGAATGGCATCTCGAACGCCGGGAAGGTTCAAGGTAATTTGGTACGCGATGGTGGCGATAAGTGGTTTGGCGGTACTGCGAGATGCATCGTTTCTAGAGAAAAAGAAACTCGCGAGGATAATCATCTCCTCCTCACACATTTCGGCGATAGTTTGTGCGATCGCCGACTTCCCAGCTCCGGCGGGACCATACACCCACATAATGAATGCGTCTAGGTCCTCTTCCCACTTAATCCACTTCATAATCTTCTCAAGGACGGCGATCCGGGTGTTTGGATGACATTTGGGTGGATCGAACCGTTCGTACGAGTTGTGAAACGCATTGGTGGCTGTTGCTCGATGAAGGATGTCCGAGCCTTCTACCGATTTCACAATTCCTTGAGCTTCACAATGAAAATCTTTGAAGATAGGAACTCACCTCGAAAGCTGTGGTAGTGGGCATCACCATGCACCTGGGTGAATATTCCCCCGCTGATAAGGTTGTGACTGTGGGATGCAAACATGGAGCTCATGGTCGAGATACTTCGATACCTGCTATCACTTGCCAAATGGAATCCCCGTTTTGTCGACGGTGGGAGGCGGTGATGATAGGCGGTGATGACGGGCGGTGATCAAGAACAACCGTGAGGATTCAATGTCAACATACTTACGTCTATCTCATCTTATCGCCGGAAGCAAAAGTACATACTTAGCTAGGAACGACGATGTTAGTGACGCAAATTATGTGGCGTAACATAGTAACAAAATGAGTGGAGAGTATCTCGATATCCCAATAACATGAACGGAACTGGAACCAAAATCGAATAAAAGCGAAAATAATAAAACGACGCAGCATGCGCCCCGATGCGCTTCTTCACGTCTTTTGCCCTCTGAACGCCCCTGGCTTTGCCGAGTTCTCTTCGTTTTCTTCCTCTTCTTCCCTTTCCACTGCTTCTTCCTTCCTATCCCATCCCCGACCATGCACCATCTCCAGCAGCTTCATCAGAGTCCCAATCACAATGCTAACGGGATGGTCACACCCGTTGAATCGTTCTCGACATCTTGGAAGACCAAGGCCATTTTCCTATATTACTTACCGTCGAATCAACCTGCCTGTAGGACTTTCCATCAGCTTGACTGGTACAAAGTACCCGGAGCTTGACCTCGTAATAGCGATTTTGCGAGGGCACTGGGCATCTTATGCAAAGACTTGACTAGACCTGGGAGTAGAGAAGGTGAAGTGAAATATTCGGGTAGGGTATCCCCCGACGCAGCGGCTTTAAAATTTCCTTTGGTGGTTGACGAATGGTGTTGCTACGGAGATGCGGTTGGGTGGGTAGTAGAACTCGTCGTGCAACTCGGTTTCGGAATGTGGTGCTTGTGCTACGGATTCCGTCGATCTTCAATAACCATCAGTTATCCTCCAGGGGGGATGGGGCCGAAGGTCTGGTCCATACAGGATATCCTCCGTTGGCAGGATTTTTGAACGTTGGCTGAGCGCGAGGAATGCGATGCATACCTGTCAATGAGAATAGGGCGAAGTTAGTTGAATGACTGGTGGTGTTCTTACATCCGTTACTATTCCCGCCAGGATGACTTGTCTCTTGCCTGTGGCACGGACGGCGGCGCGGAAGTCCTTGTTGTCCCAAGCGTCGACTTCTCCGTTCCTCTTGATTAACGGCGCGTTGGGATGCATCTCGACAATTTCCCTCGGAAGGGGTCCGTTGGGCGCTATGAACAGGGTATCAAGAGTCAATAAAAGAGTTCAAAATCGACGAGATAGAGATGTATGGCCCTGATATCACGAACCAGTTTCCGCACTGGTAGTCAACGCACTCGGGAGGTTGAACACTTTCCCTAGGGCAGCGTGGGCGAGGATGCTGTTGCGATACACCTCGGGCTGAAAGTCGCGCACCAACTGGAATAATCCGACTTGGTGGTCGTCGACGAGCAACACGACATTGTCCTTGTCGATGCGCCCGAATTTGAATTTCGCTCCTAGAATTTGGTCATCAGTGCAGCACTTCGGTCGATACAAAAGGAACATACCGGTAGAGACTGTTATTAAATCGATTTCTGTGAGGTTGTTATCGATGACTTGTTGGAGTCGTTTGAGAACTGAGGCTGAGCTGAGGTTGGGCACCGTAATTCAACCCGCGATTTTGCGGTCACGGGAGGCGATTCCGATGGCATTTAAGGGTGCTTGAGTGAATCGACTATGACCCTTTTGTGCGGATATTGACGGTGATGGATGTAACTCTAGAGTTGCTCTAGAGTCGAGTGTCAGTATCGTATGTACCTCGAAAATGGTTTGGTGTCGCTCTTCAAGTTTGACGGTTGGAATGATGCTCGTTATAAATATCCACAGTCGATTATCCATATTTGAAGCTATTTACGGTTTCCCGTTTCACAGGATGTCGCACGGCGGTACGGCATACTGGTGACAAACGTGTGGTTCTCTGAGAATCAGAGGTTCATCTTGGGCCAAGAAATCAAAAGATGGGAATGGGTGCGTACGGTGTCATTTCTCAAGAATGTTTAAGCCATATAAAGGGCTGAGCGTTGTGTTAATGTCAAGTTAATGTCTCCCTTGGGCAACCCTTGGGTGTACAAGCTTCCACGCGACACGGACACGTGCAAATCAGTCAGCCCGTGACCGACGAAATTTTTTTGTTGGATAACGAACTTGATAACGACCCAGTGAGCCATAGCCTGTACCGCACAATGCAAGCGCCGTTGGAGGTTGTTATAACTTATTGAATTTTAAAACCTCGCCCGATATGCAAATATGTTGTCGACATCGAACACAACGTAACCCCCGAGGCTCCCTTACCTTGGAATTCCAGTCTTGATGAATCAGTGGTGACCCCCCTTATTGTTGTTCAAGTTCTCCACCATTTATTGCCTTGCGCCATCGACAAGGAATATATAATAACGCTATAATTCTCTAACCGGTATTGTATGGTTCCTAAGAAAACGAGGACTAAGTACACCGAATCAGTGTTTGCTCGAAATCTACATGCTTCAGTAGCCGGAAAGTAGCCGCACCTGGAATTCACGAGTTGCCCACCGCACCCACCACGGAAAAAGATATCACAACGCTACAATTGAGGGATTTAAACAGTACTGTACAGTTCCTAAAAACACTGAATAAGTATTACTCGAAATCCGGATGCTTCGGTAGCTGTACCTGCAATTCAAGGTTGCCCTCTACAGACTCAACACGTAAAAGGTATCTTTCTATCGCTTCCTTAGCGAACCTCATTCTCCGTGGAAATCTTTGCGCCATCATCGCGAAGGTGCGACAGCGCAGTGCTTTGGCGAGCTCCAATGAGATTGCGGATTTGGCCAGAAAGAATCGAAGCAAATCCAATGCCCACTGGTATGATAAGGATCGGCAATGCTCATACTTGGGAGAATTTTTAGGGAGGGAAGAAGGGTGTTCTCGAATGAACGAGCGTTTGAAGGACTTGCCCTGTCGGACTTTTATATAATTCCGGCTTTTCTGGATTCTGCTGTGGACCCCCAGTCGCGTTATCCATGCAGAAGGTTTATGCCTACGCAATGTCTTATCGCGAAGGGTGCGTTCCGTGGCTCCCATCGAAAAACTGGGATGGTTATGCAAGCACAGTTGCAAGCATTCTCTGGCGGCGGTTGCATATCTCTGCTGATCAAAACTGACTGTTCCCGATCGCCCAGAATTCTCCAACAACTCTGCCAAGTAAGGAAAGAATTCTTTATTGTAAGACAAGAAACCATGGCGAGAATAGATTCCGTCAAGGATTTGCCCCTCCCCTGGCTGATGGACCAGATATGCCGAAGCTAATATTCTAGGAAAGAGGGCAGATGGCTTTCTTGCATTCCTGTACCGCACGATGCATCCAAGACGTAGGGAAAATCCAGGACAAGAGTAATATTTTTCCATAATATTGCAGAGCGTGTTGTCAAAATCAACTTGAAAGGTCGAAGGGATATGACCTGCTTCGAATAATGGCTGGGCCAGAGAATTGTGCATGCATAAGTATCTGGAGAATAGACGAGCAAAAATGATGACACACCAGCTTCTTCAAGCATCCCCAAAAATAGGGAGCAAAATAGCATACGCTGTAGTCCTTTTGAGGATGTTGTAGATGAACATCTTTAAAAACATCCTGAAGATCGTGAAAAGAAAAATTAATCAAATCCTCTTGTAGTTCCGGGGTCATTTCTGCATTTTGGAGATGGTAGACCGTGTTGAAATATTCCAACCACATCACTTTGTGGTGCTCTTTTTACTAATGAGAATAGAAATAATTTGAATGAAATAATCTACCTTACCCTCGAGTTGAAGTGACTGAAGACACCGGTGAGCAAAAACTGTGTGTCGCGCGCGAGGGTTGATCCAGAATTGTTTCGAACGTGTAGGGTCCACAAGGAAGTCCGTGAAGGAGGCGTGAAGGACCCGGATGATATACATGTTAATATTTACGATGGAGCTCAAATCCCCAAGGTACAGTTCGGTATCCCCATGTTGCAATGACAGAATCCTTTCCACGCGTGACGAGCTCCAAATCAGCGGCGTAGGGTCGAACAATAATAGAGCACTAAGAATTTCCAGCACACGGTCGACATCCTCCACGCTAGCTAGTATGTGAGTGTACAATGCATCTAGTTCCGCAAATGGTAGTTCCCTTTGAGGGGGACGGAGGCCGAGGGCGACATCCAAACGATCCATGGGTTTATGCCGAATGGAAGAGATATACTTTATCACAGTCGACGCATAGATAAACTGACCTGACGACTTGTTTACAAGTCGTTCCAAGACGCTGGGAAGGGGCCACTGAGGGGAGATATAAGCACGGAGAGGATGTGACGATTTGATCTCTTGAAACTTGTCGGTTAAAAATAATTGGATATCTTCGTCAGGAAGGTAAGATTCGTTTAGAGCGAGGCGTGTCGTGATGCTAGGCAACAACCCGGCGTTAAATGCAAGGGAGATATGTTGTTCGGGACGGCTAGCAATCAA
>Ga0307517_10014855_pt1 | contig 10410 bp, 14 predicted proteins | sample 23_EM_MG_FD_194515 | JGI IMG/M metagenome (GOLD analysis project Ga0307517, IMG submission 194515) | Populus trichocarpa ectomycorrhiza microbial communities from riparian zone in the Pacific Northwest, United States - 23_EM | ecosystem: Host-associated > Plants > Roots > Unclassified | place...
CAAATTTTAATTCATTCTTCATTTATTTTATTTTTATTTTCTTTTCCTCATTTTTTTTAAAAATAAAATAATTAAAATAAAAAGGTCAAAAATTAGGTTATGACATCCACCACTTTGTGAAATGCCAACAGACTTTATCCGTCTGTAAATTCGTAGGTGATTGTGGCATTTGCACCAAACTACTGTGAAATGCTGACGAACACATTCCATCTGTAAATTCGTCTGTGACGGTGGCATTTCCCGCTCTCTGTCAAATGCCGACGGATACATTCCGTCTGTAAATCCCTCGGTGGTTATTTTTAAATTTGTTTTTTTTAATTATTTAGAATAAATAATATAAAATTATATAAATTAATAGTTAAAAAAATCAATTATGCAAATAAAATTTTATTAAACATCAAAAACAAAAAAATAATGGTTCGTCAAAATCTTTCAACAAATCAAAAAAACCTAGCTGCATCTGCATTAGGTTCTTCTTCTACGATTGGACATTGACTGACATTACCTTGATTAATTCTCATTGCATCCATAATCATATTCCTGTAAGGATTAGTGTTGTCATTTGTAACTTCATGCACGTTGCTAGCACTAGAAGTTGACCCAACCACCCTTTCTCCCATGCTCTTATTATGAACAAATACTTCTCCGTGTGCATACCAACACCAGTAATTCTCCATAAACTCTTTGTGTAGAAGATGCATCATTACAACATCTGAATGCAGAAACTTTTTATTTTGACACTTCCTGCATGGACACCTAATACCGCCTCCAGTAAAATTTCTGGGAATAGATGTTGCGAAATTAATAAAACCCTGAACTCCGTTACAATAATCCATCCTCCACAATCCTTGGGGTGAATCTCGATACATCCATGAACGACCATCCAAGACTTCTATCGAACCTCTATAAAATTATGATGACAACATGTTTTAATTAACTATGTTAAGTAAATAAATTTGCAAAAATATTAGTTTACCTCGAAATTATCCAACAAACTAATTGCAACTTCTCATAAATATTAAATATTCATTATCAATTATCAACGTCCATACAAATTTATACATATAAATTTACGGAAATTACAACTCTATAATAGCATTGATAAAAATTAAAACGGACCCGTTAAACAAGCTATTAATTATTTCACCACAACATATATAATTCGGTAATTCAACAAAGTTTCAACAATTTACAAACAAATACAATTTTACAAAATCTAAAACAAACCATAACAAGTACAAAATTATACATTCATATACTACAAGTTTGTTTGAGAAATAACAATAAAACATGTATATCTACTAACAAAATACATATACTAAAAAAAACAATAAAATTATCATTTAAATGTTAAAATTAAAAAAAGAAAGATAGAATTACTTACAAAAAATGATAAAATCCACAATAAATCACAACACGGATGTTGTGACCACAAAACTTAAAGAAATTTTTTTGGGGGGGCTGGTTGTTTGCAGTTTGGGAGGGGAGAGTTGGGATGGGGAAAAAGAAGAAGAAATAGGGGAGGAGAGAGTCGGCAAAGTGGTGATATATTAACGTTTGCCGATGGAATCACTGACGGACTACTTCTGTCGGAGGTTCCATCGGCAATTCTGACGGTGAATCGGTCATGTCATTATACGGAGATCCTGGTTTGAATCCCTCGGTGATTCCATCGGTAAAATCGCCCGCAAAAACTTCCACGTCAAGGAACCGCCTTTTTTTTATTCTGAATATTCTGTCTATAATTTTGTTGGTATATACCGACTAAATTACAGACGAAAAAGATTATGTCGGTAATTATGACCAAAAATTACCGACAGAATTATTCCCGTCGGTAGTGCCGTTGGTATTAAGCGAATTTCTGGTAGTGATTTGTTTTATTTGTATTATTTATTTTAATTAATTTAATATTTCTATAATTTTTTAAATTTGTCAGATTGCATAATGTATGATATTTATCTGAGTTTTCACATACTTAACTATGAACCCACAAAAGCTTTATACTCGAGTTTGTCCATTTTAAAACTAGAAAGGAAGATTTAGGTGGCGAATATGATTTATGTCCATTTATACTCATTGGTATTTTGGAGTCTCTCTTATTCTCTGATTGTATAAGGTTAGGAAACCAATTATTCCACTGATAATTCGGGCAATCTGAGGACTTGAGAAATATTATCAAGCAATCTGGGTACCTGAGAAATCTTTCAAAATAGACAAGTCGAACCTAAATTTTTATGAGCTAGATCCTATAGGACGTGTAAAGTGATGGGGAACACTACCTTTGAGGACATGAAGGCTAGATCAGAGTAGGGTAAACTAAAGGAAAGAGATTGCTTGTCGATTGGGTTTGAATCCTATTTACCAGAACATGTGGATTTGGATGAAAGACCTCTTGGCATGAGTAAACTGTTGGACTTTTAGGAAAAATTATCTCCTCAAGACCATGACAATTTTGAAAAACAATATGATAACATATCACAGTTGCTCAAAATTAGGATTCAACACTTATGCTTCCAGGCTTTAATAGGATTTTGGGATCCTAAATATCGGTGTTTCACCTTTGACACAGTAGATGTGACTTATACTCTTAAAGAATATAAGTCCCTTTTGAGCTGCCCAAAATCTAATTAAATGTACTTATATACTCTTGTAGAGCAAGCTCCCTCTAATTTTTCTTGCTTAAACCACATAGATCATCAATTAGTTGAAGGTCAAATGACTAGGCGAGGTAATATCCAAGGATGGTTCTGGAATGTATTAAAAGTCACATTTAAAAAGAGGTTGCAAGACGAAGATAATGAAGTCTAATTGAGAATTCTGGCTTTAGGAATATATGGGTTGGTTCTCTTCCCCTTAGTTAAAAACATGATTGACTTTAAGGCTATAAAAATATTCAAGAATGTAATTGCCGTCAAAATTAATCCAGCTACAGCAATATTAGCTGAAACCCTATATTCTTTAAATCATTGTAGAAAAAACTGGAAAGGATCATTTACGATGTCTGCAATTACTATTTGTTTGGCCAGTAAGCTATTTGGTTGAGGGAAAGATTTCAGAGATATTTGGTACTCGACATCTATATTCAAAGCTGAAAAAATTTACTAAATGACCTTTGAATGAAATTGGAAGAACCTTTTGGGAGTGAAAGCTCAAAAGCTTGATTAAATCAACATTCTATTGGATAACTCAGTATATATATTTTGATTCTTATTTGGTACATTATAGGATTATCTTTGGGTTCCACTTATAGAACCAAGGTGTTGCATTAACTATTGTCGTAGTATGGTCCTAAGACAGTTAGGGTTTGAACAATTTATCACAAGAAATGCTGGGTTGGCACAATAATACGAACAGTTTAGAACTTTCAAGAATCTATTAGAGTCCGCAAAACATGCATGGAAACATCTAAATAGGGTCATTACTGCTAGAAGAGTAGATGGGAAAACAATTTTAGGATATTCATTATGGCAAATGACTCGAGGAAAAAGGCAACAAGTGTCATTATCTGAGGGATCAAAGAAACCAATGTTGCAATCTATAGAAGATCTACAAGAAGAGATGCGAGCACAACTAGAGTCCAGTAGCATGAACTTGAATTCTGAACTGGAGGAGTTAAGGGAAAAAAAAAAGGTAATTGGAACCCAATTTGGTTGTCTAAGAAGAAACCTTGGCAAAGGTAGAAAAGGAAAGAGACAACTTGACACCTTAGCTACGACAACATCATGAATTCCAAGATCTATAAGAGAAGTTTGGATTGCTATCATTAGAAAAGAAAAGGCAAGCCTTCAAGTTATCAAAGGCTCAAAAAAGGATAACAGAATTAAAAGATGCAAATGAATCACTTTGCAGAAAATGTAGTTAACAAAAGAGAATAATCATTTTTCTAGATAAGAAAGTCGATCAGTTTGCTCCTGTTGAACAATCCTTGATATTGGCAAAAGAAAAGGTAAAAAAGAGTCAGAACAATGGGCATCTGAGACCATGCAATATCATCTACAAGCTGAGAAAGCTTAAGCCTATGCCATATGATTGAGAAACACTGCACAATATATGGCAAGAGGTGAGCCGATCTCTCGAGATGCTTTCCTGCAATTCTTCAGTGAAGTTAGAGATGGACTCGACCAAATTGCATCATATCCTCATTTAAAGCTTTGGAAGGAGTAAAACGTTATCTTCTGAGAAAATTCATGATGTATCAAGCCTTGTCATTGTAATCAAATCCTTTGGATTATTAAAAAGACTCACTTTATTTTATGGATGACTCGGGTTCTTGTAGGTTTGGAGTTCTTAGTGAGAACCTCCTAATAAAATATGATCTAGTCTATCCTCATGGTTCTAACAAATAAATATAAACTTGAATAAAAAAATAACAAGCATAATCAATCCGATATTTTGCATCTGTTTGTGCATTCTATTCATTTGCATACATTATACATGTGAAATATAGGTTCCCCTAAAAACCAACCCTTCAAAATCCACAATACTTGATTCCATGAAAGGCAAATAGAGAACAAGAAGAGAGCCTAGTTAGAAGCCTGACACCAAGGAGAGATTGACAATCTCAAAACAGATATCACTAGGCTTGCTAGCTTGCTTAAGCAAGCTTTATAGCCTAATCCTCTAAAAGTTGCATAATCAACCTCAGGACCTCAACACAGTCTATGGTTAATACCCAATAAGCACCCATACAAACAGCTCCATTTGTTTTCATTCCACAAAACTTGGGGGCAAAGGGCACAACACCTAAGTCTCGGCCCACCGCCCTTTTACCTTTAATGTGATTCCTTCCATTTGTACAAGCACCAATCATTGAGGACTTGGTAATAAACTAGTCCTAAAAGGCAAAAATAATGGAAGATACAGATTTTGACAAGTTGACAACCATAGAAAAAAGGCTTAGGGCCATCGAAGGAACAAATTTTTATGACCCAATAAAAGCTGTTGAAATGTGTTTAGTCCCAAACATTGTGGTTCTTAAAAAGTCCAAAGTGCTAGAATTTTCTAAATATACTGGTACTCAGTGTCTTATAACACACCTGAAAGTATATTGCAACAAAATGGCACAATTTGTGAATGATGAAAAGTTATTGATCTACTTTTTCCAAGAAAGTCTAGGTTGAATTGCGTTGAGTTGGTACATCTAGCTAGACAACACCATAGTTAAAATATGGAAGGACTTAGTAGAAGCTTTTATTAGGCAATACAAATTCAATATGGATGTTGCACCTGATAAGTTAAACTTGCAAGTTTTGGAAAAAAAAGAAGAAGCAAGGAATCTATTCAAGAATATGTCCAAAGGTGACGTGAGGTAACTGTTCAAGTTAATTCTTCTTTGCTGGAGAAGAAGATGGTCAATTTATTCTCAAATACTTTCAAGCCCCATATTTTAAGCATTTGGTTGGGAGCATAACACAGCATTCACCGATATAGTAATTGTTGTTCAAAGAATTGAGCAGGCCATTAGAGTTGGAAAGATAATTGGCCCATTTTATAAAAAGGGTTTTAGTGGAAGAAAGAAAGAGGTTGAAGTACATTATGTCGAAGGTGGAGGTTATAAAGAAAAAAAGAAAAATTACCACGACAATTACCATAACACCTATATTCTTCAAACATATGCCCCTGTTATAGCCAACATGAATTTTACCTCACATTTCCCTGGGAACCAATCCAAAATCCAAAGCAACCCACCAAATAACCAAACCAATAATTATTCACGCAAGAAATTTCAAAGAACCCAAGAACAATTACCACCACTAGCAATACCTTTAAGTGAAATGTACCAAAGGCTATTGAGTATTGGTCAGATTGCTCTTATTCCAGTAGTTCCATTACAACCTCCATTCCCACAATGTTATAAGCCTGATCAAAATTATGAATGTCATATTGGTATTGTAGGCCATAATATTGACGGATGTTTAGCCTTTAAGAAAAAGCTTTTGTAACTTATGAAGGCTGGGTGGGTCACTTTTGATGAAGCCACAAACGTGAACTCAAATTCACTTCCAAACCATACCTCTAGAAGTGGAGTCAATTTTACTCAGAAAGGAAAAAGAGATGAAAGAGTTTTAAGGTAACCATGAAAAATATCTATGAAATGATGATACAAACAGATTGCCTTAGTAATCCAATCAAGACACAATGTTTGAGAGATTCGGGCAAGTTTTTAAAATACCATCAGCAATTTGGTCATGGTATTGACCATTGTAAGGAGTTCCATGATGAGATGAAAAGAATGATGATTCTAAGTATGTTAAGGCTATAAAGTGCAAATGAAGATAGTGTAATTGGAATAATAACTTACTAAGATAAGAAGACTGAAGTTTATAGATATCAACCAACTATAAAACAAAACCACTAAAGATGATCTTGACCAAGCTGACTTGCATAAATAGTGGGGATTATAATACTTTACCCTATAATTACAAGCACTCGTTCCATATTGAAAGTCTTACTCAAATTTTTTATACTAAGATAGGAGGATTGACTCGGAATGAAAGATGTTTTACTCCCAAAGAATTGGAGAGACAAAGAAAAGCCAAAGGAAAAGATATAATTGAATTGGCAAAAAATGATGAGGTCAATAAGCAAGTGAGCGATAAAAAGTCAATAAAGTTTTTTAAACTAATAAAGCATAGTGAGTATAGTGTGGTCAATCAATTAAAAAAGATACATGCTTGAATCTCATTGTTATCATTGACCCTTAGCTCAGAGCTATACCGGAATGCCTTATAGAAAGTCCTTAATGAAACTTATGTCCCTTAGGATATTACACAAGACTTCATAAAGCACCTAGTAGGCAGAATCCAATCTACTAACTATTTATTCTTCACTGAGGATGAACTTGACTCTAAAGGAACTGATCATAATAAGTTGCTATACATCATGACTTTTAGAGCTTATGATGGGTCCCCAAGACAGATTATAGGGAACATTGAGATTGAACTAATCATCAACCCACAACCATTCCAAGTCATTTTCTAAGTAATTGATATCAATCCTTCTTACAACATATTGTTGGGGAAACCTTGGATCCATGCTGCTAGAGCTATGGCATCATCATTGTACTAAAGGGTCAAGTTCATCATCAATGGAAGCTTCATCAATGTGAAGGCTGAAAAAGCATTGTCAATGATAAGGAATGTGACGGTTATTTATATTTAGATCAAGGATAGCATTGATGTAATCTCCATGCATAAGATAAGGAAGCTTGAAATTTTTGAAGCCGCTAAGATGGATGCAAAGTGCTTCTTAAAGCATGGATTACCATTCCCTTATGACCCAATAATTAGTACTTAAAAGTGCATTTTAATTAATGTTTTATATCATCATATTGCACTTAAAGTATCATTAAATTCACTAACGTAAGCATATTTTAAATAACAACTCTGATAATATAAGATATCTTTAATTTATGGTAAATGCTCATTTTAAATGCAGGCATATCTCACAATTCAAAGGATTGATTCACTACAAGATTTCACAGTTTTACCGACGGAAATATTCCGTCGGTGTGTGATTACCATTTCATCGGTGATTTATTTACCGATGTCTTCACCGACGGATTACGTCCGTCGGCTTTCCCTTCGTCGGTAATTCCATATTCTGTCGCTATATCGGTCGAAAACACAAAAAAACCATTTGCCGATGGTTTTACAGACAAAATTTGCGCGCCAAAAAAAAAGTTTCCTGCTTGAAATATACCGACGGATTTTATTCCGTCGGTGATATCGTGATTTACCGACGGCTACGTACCGTCGATAAATTTGTCGGTGAGTGTTTGAAATACTGACCGAATATATCCGTCTGTAAATTCGTCGATAATTGTGGCAGCTACTGTCAAATGTCGACGGATTCATTCCGTCGGTAAAGCTGTCGGTGAGTGTATGAAATACCAACCGAATATATCCGTTTGTAAATGCATCGGTGAATGTGGCAGCTACTGTCAAATTCCGACGGATTCATTCCGTCGGTAAAACCCTTTGTAATAGTTTTTTCTAAATTTGTTTCTAAAAAATTATTTAGAATACATAATATAAAATTATATAAATTAATGGTAATAAAAACCAATTATGCAAATAAAATTTATATTAAACATCAAAAACAAAAAATCAAAGTTAAATAATATTCATTACAAACTGAATGTGTTTCAAAAAAAAATATTAAATGAAATTTTAAAGGTAAATAATGTTTATTACCAATTAATATAAAGGTGGAGCTGGAGGAGGTGGAGGCTGGTGGTTATACGACCAAAAGGATTAGGCGCACATGTTCCACTCTGTGTTGCCATGTTCATGATCATTTCGTGAAGCTGTTTATAAGCTGCTTTTTGTTGTTCAGACTCCACTCTTTGTTGTGCTTGAGACACTTTGAGTTGTTCAGACTCCGCTCTTTGTTGTACATGAGACGCTTTGAGTTGTGCGTACTCTGCTGATAGGTGGTTGTATTTTTCGGTGAGCTGAGTCGTGTGTTGCTGCAAGGCCACGAACTCCTTAGATTGGGAGCTCGATATTGATTAGGAGCTCCCAACGGTTGAAACACTACAGGCCGACCGCAAGTTGTCGGCCGTAGTGTTGGAGAGCCCGTAAACCCAATTTTTATCGGGTCCACCTAACAATCCAACCTCCATCCACAAATCCGGATCGAATTCCGGATGGGTCAAAATATTGTCCCCGTATCTCTCGCTCAACCGATTATTATAGGTCTCCTGAAAATAAAAAAAAGTAATCATCATATTCAATTCAATAAACATAATAACTTACAAAATAAAATGGTTGAACAAACATACCACGAAATGTTGAGCACGGTTATCAACGAACTGTTGTGCCCCCTTTTAACGGTCTTGACTCCGCACGTACGTCTCCACAAACAGTTCCATCGGGCTTGGCTCACGTCCAATGTAGCCTATAATGAAAAATTTTTTATTAACAACAACTTAATTTAACGATATATTTCATTTAAATTAATCTTACCATCCGTTTTACATGTGCAGCAAACGAAATGGAGCCGCCAGTGTGTGTTGTCATCAAGCCATGAATTGGCCGATTCCGGTTGCCAGCACCGGACTGTGAGCGTTGTGTGAACCGCTCAGACATCATTTGCTCAAGATAGTGCGGCCATATATCTTCCGGGATGTATATCAGTTTGAAATCCCTCCAAATCGCAACATCGTTCCAGCCTTGGAAACCCCTATCTCTCGCGGGTTTTTTTGCCTTTTTTTGTGTTTCATACCAAAAATCACGCAACCTACTTCACGCAACCAAAAATTACATTTCAAAACATAAATTTTTGTCTAAAAAAAATCTTGTATTGTTTTCGATGTTACCTAGTTGCCGCGTGATTTTCCCCCACCCTCCTCGCAACAGTGTTATGCTCACTGTCCCAGCAGAATTTGTCCTGTGTATAAATAATTAATTTTAAATAAAAATAATAATTTATTTACAATTATATTAATAATTTATTAGAAATAAGCTGAAAATTATAAATTAACACCAATCTCAAATCTGTCAAACCATGCATTGATTTGAGGCATCCATTCAGGATGCTTGGATATCTGACTTCATTGAAACAATGGAATCTCCATCGACGATTTAAACGTCGATGATATTACTCGAGCGGCCTCAATTTTTGTGAACCTGAAAATAAATGAAATAAATTCAATAGTGATTACTTCATAAATTATGTTGTAATTTTTTAAAAAAAACTAAAACTAAAACCCTAACAAACTTACATTGAAAGGTCGTCCTCCACTGTGCTTCGTACTTGCGAGTAAATTGATTCCGCTGCGAAGGCACGCTGCCTCTGCGCTGTGAACTAGCGCTGGAAGAGGCAGCATCGGTTGACGGCGCAGGTGGTGTAGGTGCCTCTTCTTGAGAGGCACCTAAGGAAATATCATCTTCACTGCTAGACGAACTACCTGCAACCATACGTGAGCGATCAATTCTGGTTTTTATTCTACGCATCTACACAATTTTATACAAATAATTATATAATTAAATTCAAATGTTAAAAAAACATTCGACAGCACCTCCCCTATATTGGATACTACCCAAATCCACAAACCTGCACATATTAACAATAGCCACAACCAATTGACCCAATCTATACTAATTATTCGAACATATTCAATTACTAATCCTAAGGTAAATTCAACATTAAGAATTACAATTCAACAAATTATTCAATAATTATGCCAATACAACAATAAAATATATTCAATAAATAAAAAACAAAACTCTAGACTAACAATTAAAATTAAACATAAATCATGCAATAATAGAATAAAATTAACAATTATTCCAAAATATTCAATTACTAATACTAAGGTAAATTCAACATTAACAATTACAATTCAAAAAATTATTCAATAATTATGTCAATACAACAAAACAATAAATTCAAAAAAAACTCTAG
>Ga0307517_10014856_pt1 | contig 10410 bp, 5 predicted proteins | sample 23_EM_MG_FD_194515 | JGI IMG/M metagenome (GOLD analysis project Ga0307517, IMG submission 194515) | Populus trichocarpa ectomycorrhiza microbial communities from riparian zone in the Pacific Northwest, United States - 23_EM | ecosystem: Host-associated > Plants > Roots > Unclassified | place...
TAGTTGTTTTAATATTCTTTTTAATATTTGGTTTAGTACTTTTTTTTTATTATTTTTCTAGCACTTTTTAGAAAGTTTTTACGTAATATAATACAATTATTTATCTTTTGATTAAGAAAAAACTTGGTTTTACTTTATAATAATATTGTGTTTGAGGTTGCTCATACTCTTGGTTCTTCATTAAACTCTTTAGGACTTATCAAAGATTAATTATCTTTATGACATTTTCCCTTATACTTCTAGTTCTTGATTCTTTATAGTTAATAAATTGGGGTCTTTCATCCAATAACTTTGGTTTCTTAGTTTAGGTAATCATTAGATTGAATGTTTTTTATTAATGTGATTTTAGCTTTTTTAAGTTGTTTTTATCTTGATCATGGGGTCTAGGATTCTTACCCTTTAAAATCACATCACCTAGCACTCAAGGCTTATAAATCACTCTCTTTATAAAAAGATTTGAATATATGAACTTGGTAAAAGTATCCTTGCTAGTTAATGTGATTATTGATGCGAGGTTTCATATACATTCGTTAAGATCATCTTATATAATTATTGATATAAAAAATATTTCATCCATGTATCGTTTGATTAAGAACAACAGTTGTGTACTACTAGTTTTCAAGAGAAACAATGAAGAAAGTCAAAATCAACCATCAACCAATAATATCATGATTCACATTAACATTAAATGATTAAGTTTTATATACAACATAAGTAGTTAGAAGGATGATTTTTGGATATTATAGAATAACACATAGAGCTTTCATAAAAGATGCGCTCAAATAAATGAGTATAAGATATATTAAGATTAAGATTGGATAGTTCTTATCTTTCATAAATAGTTTGAATATCATTAAGATCTTATATTTATGTGAAATTATATATCTTTAAAATTATAAAAGGTTATTTAGCAGCTGAAAAAAATAGTCGGTGCCATATATGCAATTCATTAATAGCTTTCTACTATCTATTGTTATCTTTTTATACGATTAAAAAAAAATGGTTGAATAAAGAAATATGGATTCTAACATAATTGTGCCTATTGTCCAATTTTAGAGCAACAATCATAATTCTCAATTCGACTATTAGATTGAGATGAAAATTTACTAGAGTTTCCTGAAATATTGTTCTATGTTGGGGGTTTTTATTCTAATAATACTAGTGTCTTGAGACATATTTTTATTGTGTCACATGAGTGTGAAGGTGTATTAACAAATCCTTGAAAGAATTAATGACAATGTCTATAAATTGGATCTACTATGTGAGTATAATGTTAGTGCTACTTTTAATATTTATGATCTTTCTTAGGCACGCGTTGCTATCTTCTTCTTATTATTATACGATAACGAGATTGGAAATTAAGGATTGGCCCCAAGCCGAATCCAAGTAAAGTACTAGTGCTTGCTATCAATAGAAGTCTCAGCCTCCTACTCAACACGAGGAGCTTTAACCTTCTGACTCCAAAGAGCCTAAGTTGGCAGTTCACTTACACAATTTTTATTTTAAATAAAATAAAGAAAAAAAACACTTTCTTTAATGGCAAAGCTCAGGTTCCTGACGAGCGGGGCGTGACCCTTCCTTAATATAAATAAGAAATTCAGGGTTCTATTGTTTTGTGTAGGTAATGATTTGAGGTTGAATTCTTTTGAAGAGAGGGGGGATAAACCGATCCAAACTACACTAAATGATCCATTAAAAGCTCTAGAGAGCCAATCACAAGATCAAGGCAAAAAAAACTTAAAGATGCATTCAATGGGCTTATTCAAAGTGTTTGGAGCCAAGGTGAATTTCAAGAAGGGTACACCTTCAACAAGTGATGATCAAACTTTAGTTAATTTAATCTATGTACAAGAGAGAATTTATCCATCTACTTCACGAGCTAATTAATTTCAATAGTTAGAGATTTATTTTTTATAATGCATAATTTTACTTAACAAGCATGATTTTCGATTTGACTATTGGATTGAGTTGGAATTTTACTTGAAGTTTGCAAAGGTCTTCATATATATTGAGTTAAAATTTTAAGGCAATCGAAAATTAAAAAAAGGCCTTGCAATAAGGTCTAAAAGCTACCATACATGAATTGTATTGATTTTCTAGTTGATTTGAGATTCCTTTTATTTTATTTTATTTTATTTAGATTTTTTATTTATTTTTTCAACATTGTTTATGATGTTTTTACATATTAAAAATAAGGTTATTTAGCTTGTATTTAAGTTTTTTTAGGGACAAACTTTGATTTCAACAATTATTATTGTATGTGCGAGGTTTTGCTCATACTTTTTGGTTCTTCATTGAACCACTCTGACTTATTAAAGAATTAACCAGGCTTCGTGACGTCTTCTATACTTCTTGTTCGTGTCTTTTTATATGCATTGGATGGGGGTTCAATTACTTATAGTTTTAGTGTCTTGGTATATGTTATCGTTGTAATAAACAAACAAATTGTAAAGAGAAAATAAAAAAAAAATATTTTTATCATCAAAACACAACAATCCTAAAAAAAATGAAAGGAGAAAAAAAAACACATCATATTTCAATGAGAAAATCAATCTTAGACCTAATCTTAACTTTCTTGGGAAGAGTAGATTTGATTATAAATTTCTTGATTTATATATCATGGTTTGCATTAAGTTTAGTTACCATGATTGTTTATTTTTATTATCATATAATTGAATGAAATAAATTTATTTTCTATGATTTAAATCTCAGATTTTTCTTGGTTTTGGAAAATATGTTAGTAGTGCTTAAAAGTTTTTTTCTGCATTATTTTTTTATCTGGCCTATGACGTAGAGCAATCCATTAATTTAATATTTCTTAAATTACAACATTTTTTATTTTACACTTTAAATAATATAATTTTTTGAATATATCTTTGTTGAGAGATGGATGAAAATGGCATAAAAATCCTCATGATTGCTTTTTTTTCCTTCTATATCAACAATAAAAATATGTTTATAAAGGAAAAGAAAGGAATTGTAGGATTTTTATATACTATTTAGTCAATTTAACCCGGATAGAGAAGGTTAATAAAATATCGGACTATTTAAGATAAACAATAAGAGATTTCTAGTTTATTTTCTTAATCAATGGACACATTTGTTTTTCCCTCAAGTATATGTTTTTTCACTTTCAATTTAGGTGTGGTTTATTTTTGTGGTGATAAAGTATTTTTATAAAAAAATAATTTTTTTTGATATTTTTAAATTATTTTAATATATTGAAGTTAGTAATAAATTTTAAAAAACAATAATACAATATTATTTTAATATATTGTTAAATAAAAAAATTTAAAAAACAATTGTTATTTAATACAGACGTCAGACGTGCAGCCCTTTTTGGAAGAGTAAAGGACAAAAGTATACAATAATACACCGTAAGTCCTCAATCGAGCCAATTTTGACTTGTGTAACCAATAAAAAGGCGACACGCAAGCAAACTGAAACTGCATTACGTGCTTTAAATCAACTTTGCATCCTTGTCTTTCATTACTCAGAAGCCAAACCCTACAAAGTACAAACAACACACTTCTCTCTCGTTTCAGAGACTCGCGCTCGCTGGCTCTCTCACCCCCTGCTGACGTTTTTCTAATCAGGTCAAAATCTGTCATAACATGAAAATAATTTTGAAAAAGAAGATTGTCTCTTTTTTATTTTTTGTTTAACAGTTTTTATCTTTATTTTTATTTTTTGAAAAAAAGCAGATAGAGATCGAAAGAATCCAACAAGATGTTTGGGGTTATAAGAAGAAGAGTCGCTAATGGAGGCTTGTCTTCGTCGTCTTCTTCGGTTAGAAAATTCATGTTTTTTTTTTATTTACTATATTTATTCATCTATTTATTTGCTAATTTATATTATTGATATGAAATTTCTTTGTTTGATATGCCTCTTCATCAGATTTTGAGGCAGTCATTACAAACTATTCGACCTGCGCCTTCGTCTACCTCTAGAGTCTCCGACGAGGTATTGATGACTTTCATTTTTTTTATATATTATGGTAGAAAATAGCTGTGTGTGTGTTTATATATATATATATATATATATATATATATAATTTCAATAATGCTATCTTGTGTGTCAACAGATTTTAACTCATGCCAGAGGATTTGAACATGTTCGGAAATTCAGTTGCTTTGTTTCTCCCCGAGGTATTATTTCATACTAGGTGTGGCGTTTTGTTACCTTCTTAAGCATAATAATAATAATATCAACAATAATAGTTTGTCATTAATCATGTTTTTTTTTTCTTTTCTTTTTTGGTTTTTTTGTTATTTACAGGCAGGGCAATTAGTTCAAGGCCCGTGAGGTTAGTGATGTTCTATTTCTTTGCTTTGAAGAAACTATATCAGGACTAGCGTTTCTAGGATCAGAATTTAGGATCAGAAAAGCAGTAACTGGATGACACCTGTGAAACCATGCTAAGCTTATCGTTTGATTGTGGACCATTTAAGTGAACAAATAGAAATGTTCTCGTTTGATTGTCTATGTCGTTTCCTTTTGCAAACTTTTTACCAATCTTACTTTACCTTTTATACCTCAAGGTTGAAATACATGCACCCTTGGCGAGACTCTTGCACTTAAATGATAGTGGCCTGAGGGGGTGCTCTAATTCATTTTACCTGCTTTATGTCAGTATAGAACTAGATTTCCCATCTTTTATTTCCCACTGAATTTGTAAATTGGAGAATGCTTGTCCTTTCTAACTATCCAATAAAGATGTAGATTAGGTTGGTGAAAAATGATGAAGAATTTTTATCCTAATTAGAGTTGTTTGCTGTTTATTGTGTAGCTGCATTGCAGTGCTCTCTCTCTCCTGCTTATTTTTTTTTAATTTTTTTCGTTACGCAGAGAAGTTGTTTCCAACATGGAGCTCGCCTCCAGCAAGAAAACTTGGAGTAGGCCATTTTCTTCAGACACTGGTGTGTTATTGACTGGACTCTATGGATTCCCTTCATTTGTGCGTTACACATTGCTCTGTAATATCTCTATGTGTGTGCACTGGTGCACAATTTATTGGTGAAGGAGACATTGCATGATTCTAGTCCTAACTGGACTATTTAATCCCTATGGCTTTATAATTGTTAATTTCAATCACTTATCTAGGATATTAGCATTCTAGCTCTTTTGTGAGTCTTTCCCGAATAGCTATGAAGTTGCTTCTAACAAAGAATGCAGTTTAAAGCTCTTGCTGTGGAGTTTTATCATGGGAAAACATAATTAATGGAAAATTTTGAATCAAAGTACTGTCATAGTTGCCAGAAATGTTGTATGCATTTACATTAAATTGTGGTATAGAGGGGTTAGGCTTAGGTGGTATGACAGTTCAGATTGTAATAGCCTTTGGAGCACCTATTTGGCTTGTCACTATGTGTTGAATCTTTCTACAACGGTTGGGTACTTTGTTGAGTTGACCCTTGTAAGATCTTGGATGTGATGAAATGGATGGATTGCTTCAATTTAGTTTTTATCTTTGAAGAGGACCCTGCAGCTATTTTTATTGCAGTTATATCGTATATTAAAGCTTTGCTATATCTTGCTTTATGATAATTCCGTGTTCTGATGTAGGGGATTTGGTTGATGCTGTTGTTCCTTTTATGGGTGAATCCATCACTGATGGCACTCTAGCAAAATTCTTAAAGAGTATGTCTTACCAGTAATAATTTCTCATTTCTGTTGTTTGCAAACAACATTTTGTCCTTTATGTAATTGCAAGTTCCTGATTTTGTTGAATATGATATACTGAGAGCAGATCCTGGTGATAGTGTAGAAGTTGATGAGGCAATTGCTCAAATTGAGACAGATAAGGTGTTGTCCTCAACATGCTTTTCCTCCCCTGCTTTCTGACACATGTAATAGAAAATTTGTTGTGCGTTTCTAATACTTGTAACGTCAACTTATGTTCAGGTGACAATTGATGTTGCTAGTCCAGAAGCAGGTGTGATAAAAGAGGTAATACATATATTTTTTTTATGATAGTTTTATGTTCTCGTGGGAGGAGGTTTGATGATTGAGGTTGCAAATTTTAATTGAACTGTTGTGCATGATTTTTGGCAGTATATAGCCAAGGAAGGGGATACTGTTGAACCAGGTGCCAAGATTGCTGTCATTTCAAAGTCTGGTGAAGGTGTAGCTCATGTTGCTCCATCTGAGAATATATCACAGAAAGCTGCACCTAAGCAATCTGCTTCTCAAACGAAGGATGAAGAAAAGCAAAAGCCTAAGGTTGAAGCTAGACCTGTCCCAGAAAAGCCTAAAACTCCAGCAACACCACCTCCTAAACGCTCTGCTACAGAACCCCAGCTTCCTCCTAAGGAAAGGGAAAGAAGAGTAAGTTTGTTGTCTTTTGTCATTATATATTAGGGAATGTTCCTTGAGATTTGTTCTATTAGTGTCTCAATTTCTTCTTTGATTACAGGTTCCTATGACAAGACTTCGGAAAAGGGTTGCAACCCGATTGAAGGACTCTCAGAACACATTTGCTATGTTGACAACATTCAATGAAGTTGATATGTGAGTTCAATTTGATTTTGACGTTTCATTGCTTATATCACTATTGTTATAGCTATAACTCTTTGATAATAGTGGTTAGGTCATATCCTATTGGTTTGGCTTTTTGCCAACACAGATGCATGAACTTATTTCTCTTGAGTTTTCCTTCCCTTATAATGCTTCTATCCCAAAGAGAACAGAAAATGGCGCTTTGAAATGGGTGGATTAGTTCCTGAATTTTACCCCACAAAATAACATTACCTTGGATTGTTTTTCCTGCATGCTTGTTTTCCCATCATTGATTCTCTGCTTATTGTAGGACTAATTTGATGAAGCTTCGCTCTGATTACAAGGATGCTTTTGTTGAAAAACATGGAGTGAAATTGGGCCTTATGTCAGGATTTATAAAGGTAAACAATGTGTTATCTATAATTATACAAATAATTTCTGAAATATACTTTTGATCCAACATACATGGTTTCATTTTCCTTGTTTCCTCTGTGAAATACCTCAGGCTGCTGTCAGTGGTCTCCAGAATCAGCCTATTATAAATGCAGTTATTGATGGGGATGATATCATATACAGAGATTATGTAGACATTAGTATAGCTGTCGGTACTCCAAAGGTTTGTCTTCATCTCTTTAATCGGTTGACTTCTTATTTGTGAACACAAATATGCAACATTTGGTACTTATGGTTTGGTGAAGCTCCAGCAGTAATGCACTGGACTTGCTTTCTATATATCTTCATTTTGTGGTGTTTGTAATTAGCGTAATGGGTTCAGGCAACTTTCTTGCTCCTTACATTTTCAAAAGTATCTTTATTTGTATATTTCCTTAGCCTAACTAAATTGTGGGATACTATTATAGTTTGATTCTGGTTGCTAAATATGTTTTTATCCAAAGAATTGGAGCAGTTATGCACATTTATGAGTTCTTCAAAATAATTTTTCAATTACAATTTATTAGGTTGCTAGGGCCTAATATCATTTAATCAAATTTCCCTTGAAGCTGGTCTCACCGAAAGCAACTATTTCCTTGCTATTGGCTATTCAGTGTAAGGATTGTTTTTGTTAGTGAAGAAATGACATGTTTGTCTTCTGTTTGTGATATTTGGGGGTGGGAAGATTTGAACCTGGGTGCTCCCAACCCCCACAGCCTTAGCCTTAAGTCCTTTAACCGGACCAATGCCTCATTGGCATATATATTTGACTTGTGGCATACTACCTGCCATTTCCACAGTAAATACTGCACCCAAGATGTTGAGCACCATGAGACATCGAATTCCCTCAATTACTAGATTGCCACAAGGACACCATCCTCTCCGGAGGTGCCAGTTTAAATGAAGCTTCTGCCATGTTTATCTCTGACCACCTGTACACTTGAAATATCTTTGACAAATATTGTGATTGTATTAAAATATTTGTTCTCCTTGTGATTTCTATGAACAAATAAATAGGAGAAAAATGCTGCAGTTACTTAATTCCTTGTTGGGTTTCACTTTCCTCTGTTATTTTGTTGAAGTTTCAATTATTCATAGAGGTTCACAAACGATAAACTTGTGTGTTTTTTTCCCTTTCGACGTCCTTATTGTAATTATCATGTTTCTTCCAGGGCCTTGTTGTTCCAGTTATCCGTAATGCTGGTAAGATGAACTTTGCTGAGATAGAGAAGGAAATCAACACCCTTGCAAAGAAGGCAAATGACGGGACAATTTCAATTGATGAGATGGCTGGAGGTTCATTTACAATATCGAATGGAGGTGTTTATGGAAGCCTTTTGAGTACACCCATTATCAACCCCCCTCAGGTTTGGCATTCTACTGTAATAATAATTTAAATGAATACACTTGTCTTTACTGATTGAAACACAGAGCACTAATTTACTACTTGGCTGAACTTGAGATCTCATCTGTTTAAATTAATGCGTGTATGCTTCTCCTATGAACATTGTAGTTCTCCAACTTGATGGTCTAGGCCATGGTTAACAGAATGGACTGGCCAGTAGAACCAGAAAACTGGTGAACCAGCTACTAAGCTGGTCTGGTTTTTATTTGGTTCATTTAAGCAAAGAAACTCAGAAAGGCATTCTTAGGTTGGGTTTTAGAGAATCAATCATGTTTTCCCTGGTTAAATGCAGGCTCCGACTGGTTCTCATAGAATATAAAATTTTAAAAAGATAAAACTCTTTGCTAATCCAATCTGGCAATGATTTGAGTATTAGACTAGGAAAACATTGCTGCCTGCCTGAACCAGTGACTCAGTGATCTGGCTTTTCTTGCTTGGCCACTATCTGGTCGGGTCCTGATTAGGCTTGGTATGGACAGGAACACATTTTCTTGGATAAGTGACTGCTGTGCACTCAATTAGTATTTGTATTTTCAGATTTCTTCATGGGTAAAGAATCTTACAACCAATATTTTTTTGGCAGTCGGCTATATTGGGCATGCACTCGATAGTGAGCCGTCCAATGGTTGTTGGAGGTAATGTTGTTCCAAGGCCAATGATGTACATTGCACTCACATACGACCATAGGCTAATTGATGGAAGAGAGGCAGTTTTCTTCTTGCGTCGTATCAAAGATGTTGTGGAGGATCCTCGCAGGCTGCTCCTGGATGTATGAACATGGATTCAATTTGAAGAGTTTTCAGCCATGCTGACAATAGAACATACTATATTTGACAAGAATAAATACTCTTGAGATGGAAGTTTTGTTGGGGTTTGTTGTTAATTTGACCCTAGGAGCTTTTCACTTGCGGCTTGCCATGATTTAATCTAAAATGAGGAACTGGCTACATGCTCTTATTTTATATTTCAAAATGATCAGCAAACTGCTCTTTTATTTTTATACATGTAAGAGACTCCAGATTCTGGCAAATAGCACGTATAGTGCCCATATATCATGAAATTTATATGTATTTTTGATTTTCTTTGGTCTTTAGATATTCTGGACTTGGATTCGTTGATTTTATTGCACTTGATTTATAATCCAGCCTTTCTGATATTAAAAGCAGGCCATTTTTTTTTAGCCATTTCCATCTCCCTGTTGGTTCTCATCACTATAAGAGCTCCTGATGACACGTCAATTGGTGGAAACTGACGTTCCGTCTTCAGCTGCTGGTCTCAGGTCGAAGAAAAAATAGGAGTAATCTGGCTGGTGACTCGATCAATTTGCAACTTGTTGATTTAAGGTGAAGCTTGCTAATTAACTCTTTTTTTTTTTTTTAATCAAAATGATATTTTGATTTGTGATCTTGTACTATGATTTCAAAAAGAGACACTGAGTGGGCTACACAACTGACTATTTGTTTGCATAAATGAAAATGACAATCCACAAACAATGCCTTTGAATCTACCCGAGGCACTGTTAAGGGTTCGCCGCACTCATGCCAGCTGGCATGCTCGTTCGAAGAATGAGGTCATCGAATTTCTTGCTATGATGTAACTTGGTGAAAAATGAACAACTATTATATATTGGGGATTAAAACCTATTATATATGTATGTATATATATTTTTATAGAACTTAGAACCTAAAAGAAAGTCGTAAACATGTTTGTTCAAAGAAATTCTCAATGGATGATTTGGAAGGGCGTCCTTCCAATTTTCCATAAGAAGCCAAAATATGGCAAGTAGTCGCCTAACTAGGAGGGTTCATATATTAATAATAAAGCACTTAAAGGAGGTGCATATCATATATAATTTATATAAATACTCAAAACTTATACTCTAAGGTAGGTCATATTCATGAATCCTAATTCATTGTCTTTAAATCATAATCTAGGACAACCATATTCAATGGTCCGTTTTCAATCATTGTTACTCGTCAGTCGTCCCCACATTATCCATATGCTTGATATTTGTTTTTAATAATCATAATTGAATTTAAACATTAATTATGTACTCCTCAATTTATTCAAACAAT
>Ga0307517_10014858_pt1 | contig 10408 bp, 7 predicted proteins | sample 23_EM_MG_FD_194515 | JGI IMG/M metagenome (GOLD analysis project Ga0307517, IMG submission 194515) | Populus trichocarpa ectomycorrhiza microbial communities from riparian zone in the Pacific Northwest, United States - 23_EM | ecosystem: Host-associated > Plants > Roots > Unclassified | place...
GAGAACGCATTCATTTTCAATATTCAATAATATCAATTGTGGCTTATTCTCGCCCAAAGCAGAATACATTTGTGTTTGTTTCTTGTCTTTAATTACTTGCTGTGACAGGGACCTATCATGAGCCTCCAGACCATTAATCCAAGAAGATGTCTCCAACGTTGCTGGAAAACTGGAAAGAAACTTATTAAACTACTATATGCACATCCCAATTTATTTTTATTTTTAAAAAAAGAAGCTGAATATTTCTACAGTGAAAGTGAGAAATGCTACCATGTATTTTAACTTGATTTGATGAAAAAAATCTTACAAACGGGAAGGAAGGAAATATCCTGCTGCTGATGCCTGGCAGACTTGAAGTATTAAATATGTTGATACACCATTGAATTCAGATACCTCCACATCATCGTGTTACTGCCGCAATTCCGCCAGTGCAATTGAGTAAAGACAACGAAAGCCTTGTATGGGATCACGTCCTGTTACCTTCGAACCTTACTTGAAATTTAATTCATTTGGAGTGAGATCAAAACACATGCTGCAACTGTCCTGAAGTGATGGATTTTGGCATTCTGCATTCCATAATAATAGCTTACTTCGTTGTCCAGGCTCCTGCGAGGCCGCAACCAAATTCTTGTTCTTATGAAGGACTGCATGCTTGCTTGCACTAAAGGATTTTAAGATTGAAAAACGGGAAGTCAATATTCACAAAAAAGAGGGACGATCTAGCTCTTAATGTGAACCTGGCCACATTTTGAAGATGGTTCCACGTTCACTCACTCTTTCCTCTGTCAATCTCATTCTCTGAAACAACTCTCTGCCCCTTCCTGTTTTCAATGGACCTGACGAGCATCTCCTCAATGATCCAGAGCCCTGCCTCCCACACCCGTCTGATGTACTGAAAAAATATGAATCCACGAGTCCCCTTTCTATATCTGGCTCGGAATCATAATTATGTACTAGGGTCTGACTTCGTAAAGAATCCCGCAGCTGTCCTGAGACTGCACTGACCTCAGCATCCATGTAAATAGATAAATCTTGGCTGGAACTCCTGGAATCCAGTTCCTTTGCCTCATCACACTCATTAGATACTAGTTTTAAGGCCTGAACAACCTCACTCATAAAAGGACGGTGTGATACCTCTGGTTGAACACACATTGATGCAATAGCTGCTACTTTGGCCACACTATCAAAAGGTACATCAGGTGCTAGAGTCGGATCTATAATTACTTCAAGCCCTTCTTTAGTTGTTAGAAATGGACGAGCCCATGCAACTAGATTCTCTTGACCAGGTGGCTGGGACATATCCACTGGTTTTCGTCCTGTTAGGAGCTCAAGAAGGACTACACCATAACTGTAAACATCACTCTTCACAAGAAGATGGCCAGTCATTGCATACTCTGGAGCGACATACCTAGATTAAATATTCATCAGGCAAATAGACACATCAAATTCAATAAACTCTAATACAATTCAAATGAAGGAACTTAAAGCAAGCCTATATCAGCTTGAAGGTTGCCTAAATGTTAAAAAGGTGTCTTGTGTGTCCTCACTATCCTTTTTCTAGAAAAAACATAATAATATTGAACTGGTCCAAGAATTCTTTATCCCCAAAAAGGAGGAGCAACTACATATTTATGATTTTATGCAGGTCCATATTAGCACTGCCAACCAAGATGTCTAGGTTGAAGAATATCGAAATTCAAAAGTTCACCTTGGCATCATTTCAATGAGCTTTAATTTCATTTGCAACCGATACATATAATTGAAGTTATGGACTTTCAAATTTATATTGCCATAAACATATTTTAATTTTATTCTGAATTACAAATGGATGTTTGTATGCATGTGGTTTAGGATGAGCATTGAGTCATTAGACAAGCTTAAGAGAAGATTCTGCACAACAGAGATCTGGACAATGAGCTATGATTCATGGATGTTCCTTAACAGTCTAATTAGAAGACAATGTGGTGGCAGCTATTTTACTTTCTAGAACAAGGAGCAGGAGCTAACTCGGTTGGTACCTTCTAAATCATATGGTCATATAAAAAAACTTCAGTCTGTGTAACCTAAATCTGGGACACCCAGCAACATCCAGAATGCTGAGCAATTATGCAGGTACTTGGATCTACTACACAGTGAGCATGCCACCTCCATCTATTGTTCTCCCAGAGATATTTAGCGCTTAATACATGATTAAGGTATGACAAGCAAACAAACATGGGCATTTCCTTGTAAGGAGTTGGTGTTAGGTGGGGAATCATATAACAAGTGATACAATAAGACTTCATGAAGCCTGAAAGACGAATTCTTACCCAAAAGTTCCCATGACCTGCGTTGATATGTGCCTATTTTCCTCATCCAAGGCAGTCCTAGCCAAACCAAAGTCTGAGACTTTTGGTGTGAAATCATGTTCCAACAAAATGTTGCTTGACTTGAAGTCCCTGTGTATCACACGAGGGCTTGAATCCTCATGTAGATAAGCTAGACCTCGAGCTGCACCAAGTGCTATCTTGATCCGAGCATCCCAATTAAGAGCAGATTCTTTATCAACCCCTGGTAAGTAAACAACATACAGACAAGCATATTCATGTTATAGAACATTGACTCCATATCTAAGAGATAACTTTCTTGATCCAAACAGATTCTTTATCAACCCCTGGTAAGTAAACAACATACAGACAAGCATATTCATGTTATAGAACATTGATTCCTTATCTAAGAGATAACTTTCTTGATCCAAATATGAAAACTCAGAAAGAGCAAGCCTACTACCATGTAGATGAGATTCGACACTGCCATTTGCTATGAGCTCGTAGACCAAGCTGCGTGAACATTCCTCTGTGCATATTCCAATCAACTTGACTAAATTTCTGTGATGAAGGCGGCTAAGCATCTCAACTTCTGCCAAGAATTCTCGACCACCTTGCTGATCATTTCTCTTTAGAACTTTTACAGCAACTTTGGTCCCGTCTTCTAAAACACCACTGTAAACAAGCCCAAAGCCACCCTCCCCAAGTATTCTTGAAGCATCAAAGCTACTAGTGGCCCGCTCTATGTCACTTTTGCTGAAGGTCTTAGCAGATCCTGTGTACGCTGGAATACTAGATGCAAAGGACAATGAGGCAGAACTAAGACCACTTCCAATCAATGACCCAGCAATACCTGCAAATTAGTTTTCCTTTTTCATCGCAAAACTAAGCAAGACTTTTGAATTGTTCAAATTGCCAGATATTACTAAATCAAACATATTAGAATAGAAAGAAAATGGTTATCCAACAAAGCATGTTAAATACAGAAGGACAACATGGAAATACAAAATTAAGACAATGTTAAGTCTAATATATACATATCATATTTGTACAACCTTAGTATTTCACAACATTCCAAGACAATGTTAAGTCTAATATATACATGCCATATTTGTACAACCTTAGTATTTCACAACATTCCACAGTTCCCTTTTCTTTCTATTTTACCTTGCCAAGTTCAATCACTGTGCTAGCTAATTAGTCCATTTCTGTATGTTCTATAAGCTTAGTGTTTTACTCTGTAAAACCATTGATCCATCAAGCAGATAGGCTAAACTACACAAGGCTTTAAATACTATTACCTGATGGTTTCACAACTGAAGGTGGCAAAGGCTGCAGGACTGATGCCGGTTGACTAGCATGATCTCTATGTTTAAACAGCAAAGCCAAAGCAACAGCAGAGAATAAAACTAGTGCTACAGAACCAGACACAGCAATAATAGCAATGACGCCACCAGCAAGCCCATCTTTACGCTTCCTTTTATGGACATCAACCCCTAGGGGCTTTATCATCCTTGCATTGTTGTCATTGCCAGAATATGGCCCATCATCGATTATTGCAATTCCAAAAGGTGCCATAGGTGGAGGTGGAGGTAAACCTAGAAATGTAGCACTTCTATAAATATCCAGGAAAAGAATAAAAAGAAAAGGAAAAAAAAAATTCTTCACATTTAGAAATTGTTTACCTAGATAACGCACATATAATACTTCATAGTCACCAAAAAAAGAAGGGTTTATAACAACTTGTTTTTTCCAAAATCTTTGATAAGTCAAAAAGGCAGTTGAATTGTCAAATCTTTCTCCAAGGGGAACCAAGTCAATAAGGACGATTGTCTTCTCTAGCTGCTGGCTGGGGGCGTTGGCCCCTATAATGCGAACTTGACTTTGTTTCATAAAAACGCCAGCAGCAATTTCCTGAGCAAGCTCTGAAACTAAAGGGAAAAAGGTATACAGTGCAACACTAACGCCCAGTCCTACTTGCATGGGCAAGACACAGCGACATGGTGACCCAGGAGGAGTATTTGTGTATGGCTCTGTGCACACAGTCGTTGAACAATCTGCAGATTCGATGAGCCTATGCATTACATTTAGGAAGACAAAGAACGTCGAAGGGAAAACATAAACAAACTTCAAAGCAAGAGAAGCATGGATCTGTGTACCTTCATTAGGAGGTGGAGGTGGCAATGTGTGGAGTGGTGGCAGGGGGGGCATCTTGGGAGTTCTTGAAGAAAACCCAGAAGGAGAAGCTTTAGGGGAAAGAGCTGGCACTTGGAAACGCAACAATAATCAAAAGGTAAGCTATTAAGTATGTAATGAATGAAATAAGTAAATGTAATGCATAATCAACTTGGAAAAAGGGGAAAACGAAATTTAAGGACTATGAGCTTTCCTTACTTTTTGTCCATCCAGATGCTGCAGTTTGAGTGGGTGAAGGAGTGGGTGAGACAATGATCACTGGTTTAGGATAGCGGTAGTGTGATGCATTATTTGAAGAATCTACCATAGAGGAACTGCATTAGAAACTGAAAAGACCTTCAAGATAAATGCTCCAAATATGAACCACTAAAACAGTCACTATTATGATACCTGGAGTACCAAGGGGTGAGAAAGCATATTGTTTATGCCTGCTTGTTGGAAGAAATGATGGAGGCATGACTGGACCTGTAAAGAGCATCAAAATAAAACAAAATCATATATATGAATGTTAAGTACATAGCAAACCAAATGGTTATCGATTGGGGAACTTCTCAAGCACAAAAGAAGGACCTTGCTGTTTTGAAGATGGCGGAAATGTTGGATTTGAGGATGCAGGAGCAGAGTCACTGATTCTGCTGCTTTCATGGTTCTGTTTATGAAATGGGATAGAAGGTGAAGGCGCAGAAGAGTGATGCTGTTTAGCCAGAGGAGTTTTCGGCAATGATGAAGGAGAAATGGGAGAGTCATTAGAGTGCCTCATGGCATTGTGTGTGGAAGGAGCTATACCAGAAAAAGAACCTGAAAATTTTATTGTTAAATTCCAAGTCTTCACACTAGTGCTTCATATAACTGATCTTGGTGAAATTTTCAGTTTAATAATGCATACCTTTAGCTGGAAAATGGCTCATGGGAGATAAAGGTGTGGGTGTTTCATTTGGCGGTGCAGAAACTGGAATTTCATCTTTCTTATCATCAATGCTTGGGGTAGGAGCAGATGGATGGGGGACATTTGGACCTGCAATGTCATATGAGAGCCAATAAAATGTAGCATTACCTAAGTGTAAAGAGTTTGCATATATGAAAATAGTGCCAGGAAAACAATATGGAAATACCACCTAGTCTTGTATTCCATGCCATGGTCATCAAATCATACATTGCCACACCCACACAAAAAATAGTCATTCAAATGGAAAAATGAATAAAATAAATGAAGGAAAAAAGGAAATGAAGTTTTCATGATGCTGAAAACTGGCCTTGTTTAAGTGTTTAAAAGAAAAAAGAAGATAATCTAGTGGCTTTTTCCAAGTATGCATCAAACGTTATTCAAGACCATGGTTATTAAATCATAGAATGCAACACCAACTGAAATAATTAGTTGCTTAATTGGGAAGAACAATTAAAAGAAAACACATAAGAAAAATAAGAAAATGAGATTTTCATAATACTCAAAGTGACCTTTTTGAATGTAAGTTGAAAAGACCAAGGAAGATATATCTAGTGGCTTTTTTCTAAATACAGATCATGGAATGAAGCTGCATTCCAACAATTTTGTGGTTTGTAATGGAAATTTTCAGAAAATATTTATAGCATCATTATTGTTTCAATCACTTTGTCCATGTTTTATAACAGGCCTTAGTGAGGCATCACTAAAAATTAAGTAAAAGAAGGTTGCAGAAAGGAAAGTTATGTTCATTTCTTCAGCCATGGACTATCTATTGACACATCCATTATATGACAAAGTTTAGAAGACATTGAAAATGAAGATGTGGAATGGTTCGATGCTAAAGGAACAGCTTCATAACCAACATGAATTTGAAGTGTTTTCTCTCGAGTAAAACCTGATAATATAGCAGGGGGTTCTCCAGGCATGACTGGGTGGGTTGCTGATGAATTTTGTGGCATGGCTCCCATTGGTGATACAACCGGAACTGCTGTTATCAAAATAAAAAAGATCCAACATGATTATTTAGTTTGAACTTTTGAAAGGAAAAAATAAAAGAAAGAAGGGGATTATCCACATATATAGAACATATCAATGCACACCAGATGGCATCGTTGCTGGTGCAATAGGGGGGGCTGCTGGTTGATTTTCTTTTGAAGTCCTTGATGGAGATGCAGCTGATATTGTATTTTGTAAAATAAAAATGCAGGAAAATAAGAAAAAGAATTAGGAACCTGTTGAAATAGAATCTATCAGAAGAGTCACAGAAGAATAGAACACTAATTCTATACCAAAACAAGAAAATGAATTAGAAACCTGTTGAATTAGAATCCACCAGAAGAGTCAGAGAACAATAGAACACTAATTCTATACCTGGAGAAACTGAATTTGGGACAGGAGCCCCACTGAAGGATACATCTTTTTTATGAGTACTTAGTGATGAAGCTTCAGGTGCATTTGATTGGCTGACTGGTGAATTTTCTGGTGACTGTCTCGAAGGTGCTGCAGCTAGAACCAAACATTGTAACAAAGGCACTTGTTATAGAACAAAATGTCAACTTGAAAATTACTAAAAAAAACAAGCATTAGTAAGTTATGCACCTGGCGCACTTGACGCAGAGACAGGAGTCTGTCTAACTGCTGCCTCTCTTCGATGAGCATTTGGTGGCTTAGGTGGCTCATGCCCTTGATTAAGTGTGGGTGGAGGAGCTGTATTATACGTTGGAGATGTAACTGAAAAACTTGGTGACAAGGATGGTACATGTCCTTGAGAAATCAAGGGAGGAGGAGCTCTATTATGTGGTTTTGTTACTATCAGAGGACTAGGAGAATATGATGGTACATGCCCTGTGATTGTTTGGGGCACTGGGGCAGAGGTGAGTGGTGGCAATGAAAGTGGAGGGTGCAAGTTTGACCCTGTATTTTTAAACCAGAATCATATTAAAACGATCTCAAGATTAGTAAACAATCTACAGTAACAGTTTATGCAAGTTACCAGTTGACAGAGACTCTGAGGCTGGCACACTGCTTCTGAATGGCTGGAGTTGGGGACCAGGCGTTCCTTCTATTGGAGGAATGTCAGAAAAAATTGCTGGAATTAGGGATATATTGTCAGCTGAAAATTAGATATAATACCAGATTTAAAACCACATATAAATGCAACTTGGTATCTATAATAAGTTTCAAACTAAAATATATCAATCAGAAAAGACGTAAGGGCTGTGTCTTTACAAAATTAGCATTTATGATTTGCTTCTGCTTATATCAGTGGTGGAGAATTGTCTTTCTCTTATGGGGTTTAGTATCCATGTTTTCTAGTCTATGTACAGGAAGAGTTCAAAGACAACCCATTAGATCTGCTCTCTGTTGAATTTAAAACTCCATAACGAAATATCTTTAGCAAATCAGACTGTAGACAATGGAATCAGTGCAAGATGAGATATCAATGCAGTGGCAGAAATGCGGCTGGATTGTATGAAGTTCTAAAGAAACATAGAATTATATAAGCAGCTAAAGATACTTGTAATAACTGACAATGTTAGCTAGCCGTCCGTCCTCTAAGAGAGGGAGAAAGATTTGGCATAACTATGAGCTCCCTTCATTGTCTCAATTACTTGAGCTTTTTACCAACAAGCTCTGATCTATGGTTACATAATTGAGGGGGAAACATTTTTTTAGTTTCTGGTTCACTATTAGTAAACAATCCCAGGTCAACAAAGACACCACAGTCCAATTTGGCTCGTATCAACTCGTACATGTATTGTCAGCTTCTTCACATTAGCATTGGCAACATGAAGTTAGATAGGCCCAGATAGCAAAATGATTGATTAATAAAAAAAAACCCTTAAACAACATAAATTTCTCCTAATTCAATCCAATCCTAACAAAGAAGAGCTAGCATCATAAATTTACCAGTAGATCCTTGAACTGCGAAAAAAAAGCCAATGGCAGAGAGTTTCCCCAGCAGCTGAAGAATTGGTGGCACCATCACCAGCCCCATGACATCAAGCACCAAACTTTCAAAAACCTTTGGAAGACCCTCCTCGATACTAATGAAGAAACCACAAAACAATTAAAATAATACTACATAGCAAAGAAAGAAGAGGTTTTTCATTTCTTTTTTTCCTTCCGTTGTCTTTTAAATAACTCGAATCAATAACAAAAAGGAGGTTAAACTGGATTAGCACCCGCACACACAAACAGACACAAAAACTGTGTAGAAAAAGCAAAGACAAGGTGATTCTTATTGAGAAAAACCCATAGAACCTAGTTTTATTTGAAGTTAATTACCATGTAAATTGCCAATGAAACTGTTTTCACTGACATGATTCCAACAAAATTAAAAAACCATAAATAAATAAAAAAAACCCCACAGAACAGAACAGGCGACTAACAGCGACTGTGCTGTGTAACAGAAGGCATAAAAAGGTATGGACAGTTAGGTGGGGCAGAGAGAAAGAGAGGGTGGTGGTTAGAGTATAAAATATAAATTAATGGGAAAGATTAGATTTAAGTGGTGTGTTAATGGAAATAACTTGGTGGGGTTGAATTTACCCTGGGATTGTTCACTGGGGTTGCTCGACTCCATTTTCTAGGCTGCTGATTTTCCTGTTGATCCTTTGAGAATAAGGTGCTGCGTGTGTCACTAAATATTCAAGAATGTTGACACTTCACTTGTGTTGTCTGGAAAATTTATTACTTTTTTTCTTAACAAAAGACGGACGGATGAATCAACAAGATAAGTTAAAAGCAATTAAGGAATAAAGTGTTGTTCAGTCAACGTAAACATTTAAGATGGGTGAATTACGTGTGTATCACTAACCTACGTAGATAATACAAATTACTTCAAATAAATATAATAATTAATTCTATAATTAAAATATTTTCAAAAAAATTATAAAATTATTTTTAACGTGGTTCAATAAACCTACTTCCACATCTTAAATACAAAATCATATTTGAGTATTAAATTCTTTCACTAGTGCAAATTCAAGAATATAATAGTCTTTAATAAATCTACATCAAGATTTTAAATATGCTCTTTTCAGGATTTTTTCAATTAAAAATATATTATCTTCAAAAAAATTTCTTTGATAAAATTATCTCACCAATACTAAAAGTTTTTACCTAACTCTTAAATATTTACAAGGGTGATTTGTTTTCACAACAGTATCTCTTAATATAGTATATATTTTAATTGAAGTTCTAATAACTTTATACCTGACTTAATAGCACTTATAAGATATGAAAGTGTTTAAGTGTAGTGAAAATAAGATTGAATACTATTGTGCTATAATATGAATGTTTAATAGCACAAATTATAGTATGATCAAAGATTGATGATTTTGTAATTGTTTTTCTCTTAGAATAACTTGTATATGATATATGTTCATATTCCTCTTTTTAAAAGCTATGTATATGTTTTTTTTATAAAAATAGTTCAAATGATCGACTGGTTCAGGTTAGTCAAGTCAATCGGTTGATCGGTTCCTACAAAATTTTCAGGTGTTCATCACTGATGTATAAGTTTAGTCACATCAAACGATCATCTAGTTCATGCAAACTAGATTTATCAGTTTAACTTAAGTGAATTCTTAGAACCGTCTATCTTAGATTTTATTATCAATCATTTAATACATGCAGAGTGAAGTATATATGTTTATTTTAATTGTGTTATCATATAAGATATAAAGATTTACATGAGCACTAAATGAAAACTTAATCTAAATCTTCACTTTACTTTTTTCTTGAACTTTTTGATTGATTTCTTCACAAAATTCATTATGCTTGTTGATATGTTCTTCGTATAAAACATGTTTAAAGTTGTTAAAAGATTTAATTGTTACCATTAGTATATATAAATACGAACATGTGACACTAAATATCAATACAAAAAGCTCTAAAAGAATATTTTGAGTTAAAGAGTCATGGAAAATTTTGGATATTCATTTAACTCAAGTTCTAA
>Ga0307517_10014859_pt1 | contig 10408 bp, 6 predicted proteins | sample 23_EM_MG_FD_194515 | JGI IMG/M metagenome (GOLD analysis project Ga0307517, IMG submission 194515) | Populus trichocarpa ectomycorrhiza microbial communities from riparian zone in the Pacific Northwest, United States - 23_EM | ecosystem: Host-associated > Plants > Roots > Unclassified | place...
GAGTGTAATTTCTTTGTAAAAAAATTGGTTCAAGTTAGTAATAGTAAAATCAAATATCTTTATTTGATGCTCAAATAATCTCTTGGGTTTTTTTTTAATAAAATTTTGAATATATTTATAATCAAATCAACTAATAGTTTTTCAAAGGATTTTTTATATATGATATAGAGTGTTTTGTATCTTGAGCTTTTTTTAATATATAGGAATATTTTTCTCTTAGTCTTTTTACAGGTTCTCATATTATATCAACACTAATGGTAATGATGAATATTTTCTATTCTTCTTGTGTATTATATAGGTTAATTTTCTTTATTTGATGCCACATATTTCAAGTAATATATTTGAATAAAGTCTCTTAGGTTTATATATGTCGTTATAATTAGACATTAATTATGGATAATTATAGTATTAATAACAAGCCAAATTCAATGCAATCTCATGAATGCAAGATGATTCTTTATGATAATGGTCATCGCTCTAGAAATCATTAAAATAAAAGCAAATAACAATCGCCCTCCACAGATTCCTTAGAAATAAAAAAAATATATTAAATAAGAAATAAATAAGCGCTCTTTGCAGCCCATATATATCCTTTGTCATACAGCCCATATATGGCAAGTTTTAAAAGATCAAGACACGTATGACAATACATCTTTCTACTCGATCTAAATAGGTGAACATGTCATATTCTTAGATGTCATTATTACACATTTTTTTGCTTTTGTTTTACTATATATTATTATGATAAGCAACTCATTTTTTCATTTTTTAAAAAATTTTAAATATTTACCATTTATAAGTGTACCTATCAAATATGATGAATACTCTACACTTTCTTTTTTCTTTTCTTCATTGTATTTTTTTTACAGGAAATAAACAAAAGAAAAAATTTTATGAAAAATAATTTACGAAAACAAACATGAAATAATTAGGAAAGCATTTTTCTGTAAAATATTTTATGCAAAACAAACGAACTCTAATTATATTATTCTTTTCAATTAATTTTTTTTATCAATATAACTTTTTTACATGCATTTTTAAAATAAATCACATGAAAAGTTTGTCTAGGAAACAAACTAGGCTTGGTGTCCGCGCTTCATCACGAGGCTGACCTATTTTTTCCACAAAAAATGATATTCAGGTCCCTAAAATGTGTTTTAAAACAAATAGAAAAATATGTGACTCTGTCATAAACCTGACTAAGTGAAATAAGTTGGCTTTATTTCAATTAAACAAAAAATAATAATAGAAAAGAACAATGGATTGATCAAATTTAAAAAGAAAAGTGACTAGGATAACCTAGAAAAATATATTTTTCCAAAAGAAGACAAATGATCAATTTACAGCCCATTAAATATGAAATAACAAAATGGGGTAAAAAATATATATATATAAAAACTGATCCTAGTCAACCCGAATTAACATGACAAACATGTGGTAATTATGGCCAACCCAACTAGAGATATCCCGTCAAATTCGCAACCCAGATTATAAGATTAGAATAACTTGATAAGAAAACAAAGAGAATTATAAAGGTTTATATATATAAAAAAAATATGTGTTAACTTTTCAAACTCGTGACCCAGGTCATTAAATCCGAAGCACCATATCTAGAAAAATCATGAAGGATGAAATTAAAAAAAGAATTTTAATTATACAAAAAGAAAAAATATCAATTAAAAGAATAAGGTTCAAAATTGAAATACAAAATAAATCTTATATTTGATTGAATGGTGAAATTGAAAAGAAAAGTAAATTTAGCGAAATGACCAAAAAAAGATAAAAAGAATGAGGATCAAAATTAACATAAAAATAATAACAAAATTTTGATTGAAAGGTGCAATTGAAAAGAATAATAACTTTTACAAAAAGGCTACGAAAAAAACTAGAAATAAAAAAAATAAGAACCAAATTGGAAAACATAATACCATCAATTTGGATTGAATGATGAAATTGAAAACCAATAAAACTTTTACAAAGAAGTCAAAGAAAAAAATTAGAAATAAAAAGAATAAGGACCAGATTAGAAAATATAATATTTGGTAAATTGGAATTGAAGGACGAAATTGAAAACAAATAAAACTTCTATAAAAGGACCAAGAACAAAAATTAAAAAAGTACGGACTGAAGTTAAAATACAAATAACAAATAGGGCCAAGGTGTAATTCTTGATGGAGGAGAAAGAAAAGAAAAGAAAAAGGTCAATTAACGACAAACTGTACAATTCTCGTTGACACACTCCACTCCACCAAAAAGAAAACATGACGGCGCTTCCAACAACATGGTGGAAGGATATTTTTGGATGTCAGGAGACACCACATGTGTCGCTGGAAATGTGTGAGCGCCTCCCACACGCCTCTAAATGTTGTACATGCGACTGTCTTTTTTGTTTTTTTTTTGTTATATTTAGCTAAATACCAAATTACCCTTGAGCTAATATGATAATAATAAAAAAAAAACCTTTGTGAAAAGTTGAAAAATCCTCGTTAGGCTAGTTTTAATTTTTTGACTACAAGAGTATTTTGATCATTTCACTGTAATTTTGATTTTTATATTATTTTTTATATTTGACCATACAAAATTATTTCTCATCTTATATGATAATAACAAAAAAACAATTTTGCAAGAACTAAATTACCCTTTGATGTAAATATTGATATTTTTGCTTTTAAAGGTATTTGTGTTTTTAAAATGTAAAAAATCTTACTTACCTCTCATTATTTTGGTAATAATTAATGTATCATATAAAAAAGATGTTAAAGTTTAATGTTTTTTAATCTGCATCTACAGTGTTTTCCAGTGCTATTTAGCATTTTTTAATTGCTACACTAACAATATTTTTGGATGGAAAATGAAATTTACAAAATAACGAAGGCATTTTCTGAAACATCAATAGTTTTAAATGTTTTCTTTTAGAATTAAGAAGGAAAGAATTTAAGAACATCGTACTGGTAAACAATTTTAGTAATAAAAGGTGGAGATGAGAAAAAAAGAAAGTAGATACGACTAGAAGTCTGGAACTGGACTTCCATTGAAGGAAAAGGGAAGCACCTGCATACAGGGAGTTTACATGAACCTAGAGATTTCATTGACTTCATCATACTCTATAGTCAGCAGCTACTGCTTCCTCCTACCCTGCCTGGCACTTCACTGTTAATTAGTTTTGCTTCCCATGGAAATCAAGACCGAAGCTCTGCGTGGAAAGATTGATTGATTGTTTCAATTTGTTCTCAAATTTTTTCATGGGCCCGAAAAGGGCTATCTTGCTTTTCCGAAGGCTCTCATCTTGATTACCCGATGGTATATGGGCTAGAAAAATAAAATTGTTTTTTTTTTTTTTAATATCCTTTTCTTCCTCTCTTCTGATCATCTTTGCCTTTTCTTATTTTGTGAATTAGTGCTAAAATTAGAGATCCAATAAGCTCTAATTTGTTGTTTGGTTACAAGGAATATATGATGGGAAAAGAGAGAATGAAAGTTTTATTCCTACTCTCTAGGTGTTTGGTTAAAATAAATGAAATGAGAAAGAAAAGTGAAAACCAAAATAAAAATTAAATATAGTTTTATTATAGGTGGGAATAAAAACAAAAAAACAAGAATAAAACTCTTGATTTTTTAAAGAAATATATATTATTTCTATTTTTTATCCTTAAAAATTAATCTCTAATTTATTTATTCTCATTTATTTCTTGTCCTTATTTTCTTCATCAGTTGCCTCCAACATTTCCTAACATTTGTTATGTTCCTTATTTTTACACTCATTTATTATTTTACTCTAAAAAACCAATATCAACATAAATATTATTTCCTAATATATATATATATACACACACGCACACGCACATTTTCGCCCTCATTCTATACACACCCCAAAAACAATAATTTCCTCCCTCAATTCTCCAACTCGCTCTCTCTTAAAAAATAATAAGAAGAAAAACAAATCTGATTCTATTTTGACAAAAACAAAAAAAACTAATAAACCCTAACTTTACCTCGCATTTTTGCCCCGTTCTCTACCACCACCTTCTTTTCTAACCATGATTGGACTTCCTCTTACACCACAGAAGAAAGCTAGCATATTACTAGCTTCATCATTCACTAAATAGTTACTTAAGAGCTTTTTATGAAAAAATAAAAATTAATATATTATATATCATCCTTGGCCCTTTAGTTTTTAAGAAGAAATAAAATAAATAAAAATACTTATAAATCCAATAAATCACATAACCTACTAATAATCATGGGTCTCTAACACTTTTAAATCACACTCTCGTAAGGGTTATTGGGCACTTAGTACAAATTATCTATGACCTCCAATCATGGTGATTCGATGGTACACATAAGAAAGGAATTATTGGACTCTGATACCAACTGATGTATATAGCAGCGAAAGATAACAATATTTGTTAGAAGTCAAAACCCTCAAAAATCAAGAACATATATATAGAAAGAACTAAAAACTCTAATAATACTAAATAAGAAAAATGAAATAGAAAAACTATTCCCTTCTAACAGAAAAAAAAATAAAAAAGCATAGTAGCGCAAAATGAAAAAACAATCTCTTAAACTAAAAAAAATAACTAAGAAAAATATTTTTTAAAATAAAAAGCTTATGCATCAACAAATCACAAAACTGATCCATGTAGCACTTAGAATATATGAAGGTGTTTAAGTGTAGTGAGTGCGAAAATTTATACTCTTGTGCAAGAATATAAAGGTTTTAATTCGCAAATATGAGTATGATTTATGATTAATGATTAATGATTTGAAGTTGTTTTTGCTTTTAAAATAACTTGTGTGTGTATTAAATTTTTGTATTTAATTCCGCATTTATACAAGCTATATATATGTTTCTAACAAAAACTAGTTGTTTTGTAACTGTTATTATTCGTCTAATAGATGAAACGATTGACCGGTTTAGATTATTCAAGTCAATTGATCGACCGGTTTCTACAGATTTCCAGGTATTCATCACAGATGAACAAACAATCAACTGGTTCACTTGGTATGAACAAGCGGTCGACCAATTCAACTTATTTAATTTATCTAGGGTGATGAATCATTTCTTCATTACTTAAATATCTTCATATAGTTTATGTTATACACAATATTTATCTATTTGTTACCCTTAATTAGAACAACATGTGATCAATATCAAAGCATAACACTCCATATATAAGATAACTTAGTAATTTCAAGTCTAATGATCACTTACATAATTATCACGTGAACATTTTCATAAACATAAGTAATCTTTCCATATGGAATTATCTTGCGGATCATTTCAGTATACACAACATCTGACAAACACTTACATATTAGTTTCAGGTATCCTTTATATTTCAGTTTATAAAAGCAATTTTTTTCCTTTCATAAAAGAATTAACATAATATGCACCAGTCTCAGAAATTATAATTGATGTCTAATTTTAATAAAACATTGATTAAGAACATTTAGGAACAATGCTTTGATACAATAGAAATTTTATAATTATAACAACTTTATAATTTTCTAATCAAAGCTTTTTAGTTTCATGTACTTTATCTTTACTCTAGATTTATTAATCAAATATAATTGAAAATTAAAGATAAAAAAGCCTTTATTAATAATAAATACTCTAGATTTATCAATTAAACATTAGATTCGTTAATAAAATATTATTGAATATTTAAGATAAAAAAAATATTAATAATAAATATTTTTTTTAGTTTAACGTGAGTGTCCGGGCTAGCTTGCGCGCATCTCGACTAATCCAACGGGCCCTGAAGTTAACGACCATGTAAGCCTCCAGTGGCCATCATATGAGCAACCACATGGCTCGAACCTGAGACCACAGAGGGAGCAAACCTCTTGGTCCCAAGGTCTTATCACTGGGTCACCACCTAGATGATTAATAATAAATATATTTTACATAAATAAGATCCATTTTGAACTAAAAAAACCCCTTAATTAAGAGAATTTCTAATGTTCAAATTAAATAATGGAAACAAATAATCCAAAGTTAATAGGGTTTTGAACCATTTTATAATTAATAAACAGGAAAATCCTGTGCACATAGATGAATGAAAAAGCTTTCTTGAGCATGTGACCACAAGATCGTCACAGTCCATTTACGCAGCAAGAATAACAGTCACGTCTAATATTGGCAAAGGTAATCAATCTTCTTAATCTCGATTTGTGTGTTTTAGCTATTCATTGGACAGTTCAATTGCATGTGTTTATTATTTGATTTAAAAAAAATAAATGTAAACAAAATTATAAATAATATCAATTTAATATTATTTTAAAATAAAATATTTTAAAAATATATCTAAAAGTAAAAGTTACTGTATTTTGAAACAAATTAGGCCTAAACACTATCAAATCCACGTACTAGCAATACCATCTCTTAAGAACACCATTTCTGTTTTGCAAAATCCACCATTAAGAACACCATTTCTCATACTAGAATATCTAATTAATTCATTTTAATTAACTTAATATGAAGGAACACAAATCTCTAAATTATTCCCATTAATAAGTTTTTATCTACCTCCTCTTAAATCACAAATTAACTTCACATGATGAACGACGATAAGGTTAATATCCTAAACTATTTTTCAACCACTAAAAAAAAAAGAATGAAAATACATATTGATGATGTTTGTTATCTAAAATATTTTATAAGATATTTTAATTTTTATATGTTTCTTTTGTGTAAATTATTTTATAGAAAAATTGATCAATATAAATATTTTATGATCAACTTATGAACTTAATATGTCTATTAAAAAATATTTTCAGCCTATAAAGTTTCACAAAATATTTTAGAAACAATGCTAATATTTAATTTATAATATCATTCAATTATTTTAATAACGGTCACTATCATTGTCTTTTTATTTTTGTCGCCACTACTATTATCATGGCTAGCATCACATTATAACCACTACAACCTTTACTAATATCACTCCTCGACAACTATTTTTTTTTTTTCATAACCACCACCTCCACTAGTATTAGTATTAGTATCACTATCATAGCCGTAATCATCTCATCACCGTAAAAGATCTTTATCATTCTAAAATTAATATATTTTTACTTCGCCACTTACAAAAAAAAATTATAAAATATTTTTATATGCGTGGAGTAAATATTATGCCAAACAAGTCCATTTTGTTAACCTCTTTTAATTTTGATTTTTTTCACATTGAAACTTTTAATTCGTATGTTCTTAACATTTTTCTATCAACTTTCTTTTCTTCCTACTGTTCTTGACATCGGATGAACTTCTACCAGCTTCTCTATCTCTTTCGTATCAGAATTCAAGAAACATTTCTTAACATTCATCTGTATAATGTCATGTCATTAAGGCATTATATGAATTCATTGTAACAGTGACTGTACTGAGAGCATTACGAGACAAACCACTAGAAGCTATGAAAATGCCACCTTTCGTCGTTAGTATGTCTTTTCCCACTCTTCTTTTTATTTAATGTTTTTTCAAATAAAGGGATATTTGACCCTCTAGCATGTCAACATATATATATATATATATATATATATATATATATATATATTTGGATTCGAGAAAATTCCATCCTGAAAAGTGTATTTTATGAGTTCAGGTGAACGAGTAAAACTCTAGTTGTCACAGGCTCTTATAAAAGATGCACACTATGACTCAAACTCAACATCTACTTTGCAGATCTCAAGTTCTTTATCATTACGCTATGTCTTTTGAGGACTATGTCAAGATATTGAGAGCTAGTATAATGATTTGGAAAATTAAGTAATGGTTATCAACCAAGAATAATGTATACAAGTAGAATAATGTACACTGGTTCTATCATTATACATATGTTAATCCGTACGCGACTTGAACCTTTTGCCAAGCAAAGCCCATCGTTAGTCCATTATATATATATCATGGTAATTATTACATAAAAAAAAAATTTACTTAACTCGCAATCAAGTAAGATATGAGCTCTACCAAAATCTAGAACCAAATAAGTTGAAACAAGTGTGGATTAGGGATTAATCCAATTACAAGCAATGATTGTTTATATCAAGAGCAGCTCTATAGTGTTTGAATTATACTATAAAGTCCAAATACAACAATAAACCTAAGGTTTATCCTTGTGAAACTATAAGGAAGCAATAAATAAATTAAAAATTTATAAATAAAGCACGTAAATAAAACAATAAAAAGATTGTAAAGAAAATATGTATTTGACGATAAAATATAAACTAAGAGAATAAATTTATGAAAGTAAATTGCAAGAAGAAGAAGAAGATAAATTGCGGAGGAAACATGAGAAAACTTGTATTGAAATTGTTAATACAGGTTGGACCAAAGAATTATAATTAATGAGAAAGTTCTTTCTAAATACTGATTTTAAGAACTAGACTACTACTTCTACAAGAAAGGGAAAAAAACCCAGTCTTGAAGTCAGTTTCTAACTAGAAAATCTTTAATTAAGATAATTTGTATCGTCCAAATAAAACAAATAACCTAAAGTTAATAGGGTTTTGAATCATTTTACAATTAATAAACAAGAAAATCTTGTGCACATGGATGAATAAAAAGACTTCTAGATTGTTTGATCACAAGATCATCACAATCCATTCATGCAGAAATTAAGAATATTGGCTATGTCTAACGTTGGCAAAGGTAATAATCTTCTCAATCTAGATCATACCAAGTGTTAGCTACTGATTGGATAATTCAATAACCTGTGTTTATTATCTTTGAGTATCAACAAAATCATAACACACCACCACCACCAAACACCATTAAAAAAGAGTTAGTTTGGGAGTGATGTGTGTTTTCAACAAAATTTAAAATTCAATTTTTTTTAAAATTATTTTTTTATATTTTTAGATTGTTACGATATATTGATATCAAAAATGATTTTTTTAAATAATTAATTTTATATATTTTTTAATAAAAAAATATTTTAAAATACAACCGTTATCATATTTTTAAACATACTTTAAATTAACGTGTTAGCAACACCGTATTTTTTATAAAAATAAAACACCATTTCTTTATAGTAAAATCCACCATTAAAGGGAATTTGCGACGAGAGATTAGATGAAGGTAATTTTTTTTTTGTTTTGAAATTTGGAGGGATTCGGTATTTTGAAAAGGAAAGAGAGTGTGTGGCACTTTGGGTCTTTTAAAAAGTTTAGTAGGTAAATACTTATTTAACATTGATTAGAGGACTACTTAAAGAATTTATCATACTATAATAATTAATTAATTCATTTTAATTAACTTAAGATAAAGTAACACAAATCTTCAAAATTTTCCTATTTATAAGTTTTTCTCCACCTCCTCTTAAATTAAAAATTAACTTTGTTTGAGTAAGGTGCATAAGATTAACATCCTAAACTATTTTCTAATTACTTAAAAAATCTCAAATGAGACTAAATATCAGCCATTTAAGAGTGTTTGTTATGTGTAAAATATTTTATAAAAACGTATTTTTATTTTTTTGTGTTTGTTTTTTGTAAAGTATTTTATAGAAAAATCGGTCAATATAAAATATTTTATAGTCAACTTTTAAACTTAATTCATTTATTAAAAAATATTTTCAACTCACAAAGTTTTATAAAATACTTTATGATTGGTATTCAATTCACAATATAATTAAATTATTTTAACAACCACCACACCACTACCACTATCACCATCGTCCTATTGTTGTTGCCACCATCCCTTTCATCTAAATCTTCACTATTACAATTTTACTATAACCACTACCACCTTTGTTACTATCTCTACTCTTAATAGTCTCTCTCTTCTTTTCTTTTCTTTTTTCATAATAACCACCACCATATATCTCGCAACCAAAATCATCTCATCATGATAAAAAAAAATCATGAGCATCATTTCAAAATTATTATATTTTTACATTATTATTTACCAAGCACTAAAATATTTTCAACTCATGAAGTTTCATAAAATACTTTATTATAATTAGTATTTAACTCGCAATATAATTAAACTATTTTGACAATCATCACACAACCATCACTATCACCATCATCTTATTGTTTTTGCTACCGTCACTTTCATCATCATCTTTACTATTATCATCTGGTTACCATTTTTGTTACTATCTCTTCTCTCAATAATCTCTCTCTCTTTTCTTTTTGTCATAATAACCATCACCATATATCGCAATTGAAATCATCTTATCATAAGAAAAAATCATTAGCATCATTTCAAAGTTATTATATTTTTACATTCTTATTTACCAAGCACTAAAATATTTTTATATGTGTGAAAGATATTTTGTGCAAAACAAAACCCCTCTTCTAACCTTTTTAATTTTGATTTTTTATATCATAACCTTTAATTTTTGTCCAAACAAATTTTAATAAAAATCTAAATTTTAGTAACTAAGGCGTGTCTTTTCTT
>Ga0307517_10014860_pt1 | contig 10407 bp, 1 predicted proteins | sample 23_EM_MG_FD_194515 | JGI IMG/M metagenome (GOLD analysis project Ga0307517, IMG submission 194515) | Populus trichocarpa ectomycorrhiza microbial communities from riparian zone in the Pacific Northwest, United States - 23_EM | ecosystem: Host-associated > Plants > Roots > Unclassified | place...
TTTAATGGTTAGACCGTGCATGATGGAGTGTTCTCTTTTTTTCCTTGAGTAGGTTAATCTAATATTGCATGGTCTTACATTTGAAATAAAAGAAGAAGAGAAGGGAAGAGAAGAAAGGTCAATCATCTTTTATCTAATTTGGCATATTACAGGTGGTAAAGGTTGAAAAAAATGATATCACTGAAATTATTTACATGGATTGTAATTGTTTTTTAAAGTGATTTTTACTTGAAAATATATTAAAATAATATTTTTTTATTTTTAAAAAATATTTTTAATATCAGTACATCAAAATAATCTGAAAATATATAAAAAAATAATTTAAAGTAAGAAAACAAATTTAAAATATTTAAAATTTTTTCAAAATAATTTTGAAACATAAAAACAAATAAGGTTATAGGTTACAAATTAGCATTAACATTATGTGTGCAAAAGGAAATAAAAACAATGTGTGACCAGAGATTAATCTCAGTGATGATTGAGATATGAGAGACGACTAATCTGTAAAGATACTCATCGAGCTATAGCTTCTTCTTCTTTTTAATTAACATGAATATTTTCTTTTTTATTTTCTTTATGATTTAGAAGTATTGATTTTAGAGAAAACTCATAACTTGCACACCATAGTATTGATTTTAGAGCTCCTCTTGTGGGTGTGGGTATGGAAATTCTCTGCCTTCATTTCTTTTTGGTATATTGCAAAGTAAAGTGCCCTCAATTTTATTATAACTGAGAGAATTGATTTTCCATAACTAATGAAGAAAGCAGAATAATATAGAGTGATTTTGTCAGCTCATAGGAAAATAATCTATCATTTCTCTTATTTCCCATGTCATAGCACAATTGGGTTGACCTAATCATAGGCATTCAGATTTCTTTGTCTAAAACTTAAAAAAGACCAACATTTTAATTATAGTCTTTCATTATATTGAAATTTTAATAAATAAATATGAAAATATAATAAATGTATTACATTATAAAAATTACAATTTCTCTTAAAATGTGACTTTAGTGTTTAGGAGAGCCGTGGACAAAGGAGGACGACTCTCCGCTACTAAGCAACAACTAGCCATGATCATTTTGCCTAGTTTCTTTTTAGGAAAATCTTAACTCCTAGGCCAGGCCTGCTGCGCTCAGCCCAGGCGCTAGGAGCCCCAGGCAGCCCGACCCAAATTCGTCTTTTACTTTTCAATTTTTCTTTAACGAGTTAATCATTATGGTCATTTGACATCACATCCATACATTTGTCGGATAGGAAGTCTGGTAGCCAATCTCATTTCCTGACATTAATAGCTGTCGAGTACGGGATGAGAGGGCAAACTGGTCCCCCAGTGCACCAAACAAAACCGCCAGCACAATTCAATTGTCGAGAAATTTTGACGAAGTCTTGGCCGTGTTTTGCACTGCAGTTAAAATGTTGTTGCTTTAAAAATTAAATTTATTTTAGTTTTTTTAGATTATTTTGAAATGTTGATATTAAAAATAAATTTTTTAAAAATAAAAATATTTATTTAAATAAAAAGTATTTCAATACGTAACTTTTTACTTAATCGGATATACCATTTCTGAATCCAAGCACTCTAAAAAAAGAGGCAATTGGACATGAGGGTCTTTCTAGTTATTCCCTTAACTTCCTCGGCACACAAAAAATATCCGTGTAAGATCACCCATTACTGCACATGTGGTCACATCACTCCTCTGGCAGTCCTTTAATTTGCTTGGACATGACACATTCGATTAATGTATGTGTCGTGAATTAAAGAATGGACTAAACATATACAAGCTAAAGAAAAAAAGTGTATAAAACATGGGAAAAGGAAGCATGATTAATGAGCAAGTTATTCTTACACGAACCACCTATAGATAATATCTTTAATTAAGTGCCCTTTAATCCTTAAACTTGTTTTAAACTCGTTCCAGATTTAGTTATCCAAGTAATGCAAATAGATTAATTAATTAATTAATTAACCGACACACCTTGACCATGCATGCATAATTAAACCCTCGTGCTTATGATATATCTAGAAGAAGAACAAAAAATAATAGTTTGATATAAAGTAAGATGTTTCTCGTAATTGAGAGAGGAGTATGGCTAGAGCATAGGGAGCGGTGTGGAGATTTACCAATCAGAAAACTTAGATGAATAATTGCCCTTTTTTTTCCTCGCAAAGCATGATGAATCGTAGGAAGTGTTACGCAAATGGTATATTACCCAGATGATGACTAATAGCAACGACTGGTTTTCCTTTTCCCAGGGGAAAAAGACTAGCCAATACGGTGTCATTTATAGAAAAATGGTAAAATTACAGTACCTTTTATTTTGGAAATCGGTAGTAATTATATCACATTAATCGCTGTACTCTTTCTATAATCGCATTAATTTTCCACAACAATGTCCTTTTAAAGCAAGTAAAATTACATTCCTTATTACCGTTAAAAAATATATTTTATTTTGTTTTATTTATTAAAAATAAAATAATATTTTTATATTAATCTATATATAATCTCTGTATTTAGGTTAATATAATTTTTTTCAGAATAAAATGATCATGAAATATCAATGAAACCTTTATCTTTTTCTCTATTATTTTTATATATATATTTTTTATTAATTTAGATTGTTTTATAATTAAATTATTTTTACAATGAAAAAACACTTGAATTGATGATAATCAGCTATCATAATTTCAAATAATAAACAATGATTATACTTGGTTAATAATTTTATCTAAAAATAGCTTAGATTATTATATTATTAAGTCAATTTATGAAGTTAATAGATCAAATAAGGTTAATTAATTTTAATAAAATGATATTAATTTTTTTAAAGAAAAAACAAATTCAATATTGAATTCCAAATAATAATTTCCTTTTCAACCCGCTCTATGACAGAAATATTATGTACATGGTAGTAATTTAATGGAATAGCATTAAATAGAAAAAAGAAAAAAGAAAGAGAGACAGCAAGTAGAAAAAGATTGTCACATGCGAAAGGCAATGACCACCGGTTTGAGAAATGAGATGGAGGTGGAGGGCAGAGAATCCAAAATGACTTCATCTACCAAGTTCCGCCCCACACAGCACTCCCTCATGATCTCCTCCTTTTCCATCCATATAAAAACCCCTCTACAATCCTAAAATCTTCATCATAGCTTTCTCATTCTCTACAAAGAAAGACCAGGGCCGAGACCGAGTTGAAAAGACTAAGCAAAATGTCAGACTGGGGTCCGGTGTTTATGGCCGTGGTGCTGTTCATTCTGTTAACTCCAGGGCTGTTGTTTCAGGTACCAGGGCGCCATCGAAGCATTGAGTTTGGCAATTTCCAGACAAGCGGTGCATCAATTATGGTTCATACTCTTCTGTATTTTGCTCTCATTTGCGTTTTCCTGCTGGCTGTTAAGGTTCACTTGTACCTCGGTTAGCACTACTTTATTGCTGATGCAATTGACTTGCCCCCCCCCCAGTTGAAAAACAAGATCAAGGGTAATAAATTCAAGGTGTTTTTTGGACTTTGCTTCTCTGTCAAACGTAGTCTATTCCATTGTTTGCAAGTTATATCAAGATATTATTTTCTTCCATTTTAGAGGGGGTTTGATTGATTGTCATAAATGTAACGTGCGGAGCATTGCTCTTGCTTGCTTTGTAACTGAAAGTTAAGGATTTGTGATGCATGACTTCAATTAGTATCTTAATTGTTCTTATTGAGTATTTTAGTTATTTCGTTATATAAATGGCGATGGAATTGCTATAAATCAATTGGCACTGCTTGTGTGGGTGTTCATAAGACTGATCTTGCAAGAATCTGGACTTCCAGCTGCTGGACTGCCAGTGCTATGAACACAGGTAGAGGGGGCACAAATTTCTGATTTCTTTTGATGGCTCACCATGGAAACATTTCAAAATAGCAAAAAACTTATGCGAAAGCATTCAACAGAGAGAATGAAAGGCATAAAAAATCATTAAACATAAAACGAGTGGGATCCCGATCTTCATCTTCAATAAACTCCAAAAACAGAAACTCTAAGTGTGACCTTAATGCACTTGACCAATTCGAAAACAGGTTAATTTTGAGCAAGAATATATAGCAAAATGGAACACTCAATGGAGGTTATAAGTAGCTAATATTGACGCGCTTGCCACTGGTCAGAAAAATAATTCTTTTTAGAAAAAAAAAATAATGGCTTAAAAAAAAATGATGGGTGAAACTGAAATAAAAATAAATTAATTTAAATTATTATTTTTGAGTTAACTGAAGTTAACCAGCTAAACTCATCCTCAACCTATTAGATATAATATCTTTTTATTTTAAAAATTATTTTTCTTCTAAACAAACATCAATCATATATGTAAGATTTTCTTTTATACCAAGCAACAATCCACTCTTTTTTGAAAAATAAAATAAAATAAAGGTGATGCACTGGCCTTAAAACAAAAAAAAAAAACTTTAATTTTTTTGAAAGTGAGGATTTCTTGCCTAAAGTAAAAGAAAAAACTTTAAAAAACAAACAAACAAACAATGAAATGATTAATTAATTTTTAATTTTAAGGGGTTCAGAATAATTCAAATAAATTTTTTTTTTAAAAAAATATACAAATAGGCCATACACTAAAATAAATAATATTCTAGCAAAGAAACATCATAAAAAATGCAAAAGACTTGTCTAAAATTTATTTTAAAAATCTAACAAAAAATCCAATAAAAAATTAAAATAGAAGGATGAAATCATCAAAATAAAAAAAAAGATATAAAAATTCAATGAGCCGGAAAAAAAAAGGCGGGTGCACACTAACTTGGCTAATTCGAGTTAGCATAGTAAACTCGCGACTCGAATTGTGAGGTTGAGCTATCTTCACATAAAACAAGTGGAAAAAAGAGAGAGTTTAAAATGTTTAATATTCAATAAACTCAATGTTGAAGGATAAAAAAAATAGATACAAAAGGAAAAGAAAAGGAAAAAGATCGATGTTGATTCGGGTTAACACCTCGCAATTGTGACTTAGATCATAAGATAAGAATCCTCGCATCAGAAAAAATTATGATCTAAACTCAAAACTAATTAAATATTGAAGGATAAAATCAGATAAATAAATTTAATTAAAAAAATAAAAAGAAAAAAAAGGAATTGAAAGAATGATAATCAAATTCAACATAAAAACAAAATAAATAATGAGGGATAAAATTAAAAAATAAAAGTCAATTAAGAAACTAATATAAAAAATAACAATTAAAAAAATAAAAACTAAATTTGATATAAAAATCAAATTAAATTAAATTTCAAGGGATAAAATTAAAAAGAAAAAAACATAACAACTAAAAGAATAAAGATCAAATCTGATGTAAAAATCAAATCGAATTAAATCTCCATGGATGAAATTGAAATTAAAAAAATAGTAATTAAAATAACGAAAACTAAATCTGACATAAAAATAAATTAAAATAGATTTTAAAAAATGAAATTAAAAAAAATCAATTATGAAAAGGGTTTAAAATAATCAAAGATCAATTAAATAATTAAGAACTATAATTAAAATAATAATAAAATAAGGAAACACTTTTTATTTTTTGCTTGGCTAGTACGAACCTCATAGCCATGAGATAGAAAAGAGAGGGGAAGAAAAAAATTTGATCCTTCCCCAACTGCCATGAAAAACAATACATGCATCACCTTATTAGAAGCGCCTTCACTTGACGGTGTTGGTTACACGGTGGTCGGGTATTTTTGACCATCGGAGGAGGCACACACGTCGCTTGGATGTGACAGTCCTCCTCCACACTCTAGTACGTGTTTCTCAACTGCCTATAACTCTTTTCTTATATCCCTTAAAAGACCAAACTAATCCTCTTTGATATTCTATATAACAAAAAAAATCAGCGTAAAAGTCCAAAAAGCTCACAGATGGTAGCTTTACAAATTTTGGTTTCCAGGGGTGTAGTAATTAAAGTAAATTAGAAAGAAAAAAAAACCTTACATGATAGTAATTTTTTTTTAAAGGGTAATATAATTATTTTATTATTTATATTTTGTACAAAAAGACCATTCTACCTTTCCTAAATTAACACGATCAATTAGTGTTTTTGAAAAGATTATTGTACTATAACAATAGATTATTGTACTATCAAAGTAAAGCTTATTTTTTCAATGGAGAGGTAAAAAAAAATAATTTTACTATAACAATAGAAAATAATAATATGTGTCTGGTGCTAAGACCCCGTAGATTTTTTTGTATAATATATATAAAACATAGTAAGCAGAGATTTGGATACAAACAAGATAGAAAAAGATGATTGTATTTGGGGTGAGTAAAAAAATTAAAAAATCAAGAAAAATAGAAAAAAAAAATAACTAAAAAAATCAAATCGTGAAAAAAACTGATTAAACTGATTAAAATTTTGAAAAAACCAACCGGTTTGGTTTTGGTTTTATAAGTCTAAAACCGAACCGAACCCGAACCGGAAAAAAACCGGAAAAAACCAAGCCAAACCAGAAAAACCAAATCAAACCGATTTAAATCAATTTTAATTTTATTTTAAATTTAATTTAATTATTTTATTTTATAAAAACCAAAACAGACAAAAAATAATCTCCCGTATTGAACTCCTTATCCAGCTAGTTTGCGTGCAGATCAAATAAATGGATTGTTTCCCCTGCCAAGCTGTACTTTAATTTGCGTTTCTTAAGAATGGCACTTGAAAGTTCGAGAAAGATCTAGCATTTTGCCAGGCTGCTTCCGTGGATGATATATATTGATAGTGTTTGTGTTTTTTTTTTTAAATAAATTCTTATTTGTTTTAAACTAACCTTTTTAGATGTTTGAGAAGCTGAGCCCAACGACCGCTGCTGGACCAGGTGTACCATGAACGTGGGCTTTGTCATGATGTGAGTGCTGAAGCCTAGCATCGCTCCCTCAAGACAAAAACAAAGAAAAGGACTTGATGATGAATGCGGTCTTTGTCATGTAAAAGAACTAGTCACGGCCGAGCTGCTTTCGGTGGTGATAAGCATAAGCGTTTTGAATGCTTGTGCAATGTATAATAATGTGTTTGTGCGTTGAAGTTGGTAAAACCAATTTAAGTCAGTGGAAAAATATATATGCCCTTTTTAAAAAAAAAAAAAATTAATTAATTAATTTAGTGTTTTTCTACAAAATAGAGTTTCGAATTGATATTGAAAATAAATAAGAGCCTTAAATTCGAGATCGGTATTAATATAATTATTAGTTTTTATCGAAAAAATTCATTTAGGAATCAAAACACACAGAAACCTTCAACGATTATTCGTGTAAATTCTTTAGCAAAATGAGAGAGACAAAATCAAAACAAAAGGGGAATTAGGATGTCACCTCTAATAACAAAAGTACGAAATGTCATTTTAAATAGGTATTTGGACCAAATATAAAAGGCAAAGGATGCATGGATGTGATATCCTGATAAACTATATGATTAACAAAATATATCAATTCAATTAGGGGTCTTTTAACATGTTTGGTAAAAATTTTAAGAAAATAAATACAACCAAATCTATGTCTAACATAAAAATCAACCTAAAATTTTAAGAAAATTCATTAATCAAGAGATAGAGATTTAAAATCCAATTACTTAAAAAGAAAAGCAGAAAGCTGATGTGATATAAGAAAGAAATGAAGAAAAAACGGGTCATAAAAAACACATTACGACTCATTTTTCAACACACCCGATGCTATTAGAAAGATTTCGACGAAACGATTTTAATTACACTTTAATACATGACCACCTCACAAGGTTATAGTTGATTAATGATTTTATTTGGGATTAATTTAGGGTTAATTAAGACCTCATTTGATGGTTTTTCAATATATAATTAGAATTATTTTGTTGAAATCTTTCTAACGGTAGCAGTTGTATTGAAAACAGAGTCCTAGTATATCCTTAATGAACTATTCTTTCATTTCTTTTTCTTTTTTTCTTACCAAGTCATCTTATTTTTTTTTTATCATTATATCTTAAATCTCATATTTTAATTACTAGATATTCATAAAAATCTGGATTGATTTTTGTTCAGGATAATTAATCAACATAAAAAATATATTCTAAAACATGAATAAACAACTGTTATTCTCGAGAATAACAGTGGTATACAAAACTGAAATTCATAAACGTGATTCTGTTAAAATTGTGATGGTTCTCGTATAGTTTTTTAACCTATGTCATTGTTAACAAAAAAAAAAAACAATCTTTAACAAGAAGCAGCGAAACAAATAAAGCTGCCACGTGTTTTGGTTCAGCATATATCCAGAGTGTACCGAATGTGACATTGGAGTATATTGTCTGCTGCTAGAATTAGATTTCTTTTTCTTTTAGATTTCTTGTTCTCTACTGATGCTCTCCCTTTGCTTCTTTTAATCTACTTATATATTCGTTTCGTTCTTCCTCAATTCATCAACAAAGAAGTCTTGTAATACCTTCGCCCTTCCCTATATTAATAGAGAGTTTGATATCAGAGCTGCAGTTCGCCGTATTTCTATAAAACATCAACACCCGGAAAAAAAAAAGGAGGCGATGTCAGACTGGGGGCCAGTGGTGATAGCAGTGGTGCTGTTTGTGCTTTTAAGTCCAGGATTGCTAGTCCAGTTGCCAGGGAGGAACAGAGTTGTTGAGTTTGGGAATATGCAGACAAGTGCGTTGTCGATACTGGTCCATACAATCATCTTCTTCGGCCTCATAACCATCTTTCTCATTGCTATTGGTGTTCACATTTACACAGGATAGCCAAATAATGCTAGAGATATCTCCTTTATTTTCCTTTTTTACAAAGTTGATCACCCCCATAATCTGTTTCACTGTCTGAAGCATGAATATCTGTTTCATAGTCTGCCCTGATGTCTTGTATTGCGTTAATTGGGCGCTTGCTTTTCTTTGCCGGTGGTTCTCTTGTTTTTTTTCTTTGATTTTCGTTGTTGTTAATTGATTTATTTTTCTTGTAATGATACTTCAGCCGATTACCAACTAAAAGTTTAGATTCTTATTCTACATATCTCCCATCTATTTCCTAGTTGCGTTGAGTCTTTCTTTTTTCTTTTTGCTGAAAGAGTATGGCACTAATGACATGCGTGAAGTGGTTTCTACTCTGGTTTTTGAATGTTTGAGAGTGATGTTGGACGCTCTCGTCGCTGGACACCGTGGGGAGGATGGTGGCCGGTGGCCTCATCTCCTCCTATCCCGTGACCACATAACAACACGGCATCTTTTTAAAATTTAAAATTATTTTTGGTAGAATTTTGTAGTTGAAAACCACATGGATTCGATTATTGGTACGGGACTCCCATCAGTGGAATTGCGTATGGTCGATGATATTGATAAGCTTCTCTTGAATATATAAAAAGTTATGCTATTGTGTGAAAGCTGTTGATTTTCTAGTTCTAATCTAACTAAACTAACATCATTTAGATATGGTTTGTTACGAGATTAAAAAAATGAATATTAAATATTATAAGCGTGATTTTTTAAAATGTAAAAATTGATTTTTAAAGATGTTAAGTGTGTTCATTGTGAATATAAAAAATAATTTTATTATAAATAATGATTATTGAGATATAATAAGGAAATAATTTGATATGTATTTAATTTAAAACAAAAGGTAATAATCTTTGTTTGAAGAGTAAAATTTACTTTTCTAAAACATCAATTCAAAATATAATTATAACCTCTTTTAATAATTTGCTTTTTCATAAAAAAAATAAATCAAACAAGTTTAAATTTTACATTGAAAAACCAGTGTTTCTTAGATGTCTCCTCTTATAGAGGAAAAATACATCTTTTTTTACGGATTAAATTGAAATTAATAACTTCTCTTAATATTTAAATGAAGAAATAAATAACTAAAAAAATCTTTCATTTGTTATCCTATACAATATTAATTTCTATATGTGCCACTTAATTAAGATTCTATTAAGAAAATGAAGAAAAAAAAATCATAAAAGTCTTATTAATACCTCTCTTTAACTCTACCAATCGAGGAAAATATGTTTACTACTAGAGAAAAAAAGGGAGTGGAGAGAATTTAATTTTATGAGTTTATTTTTTTTAATTTTTCAATGCAATCCTAATAATTGTTTTTTTTTTAATTTATATACCTTTTTTTTCTCGTTCGATTCCAAGGACGACTTCTCACTATTTGACTTCCTTTTTAAAAGCACTAGACGATTATAGCCGTCAGATTGGGTCGTTGGTGGTGGTAGGAATACCTTATAGCACAACTTGGTTAATAATATAGAGGGGAGTTTAGAATATGCTCAAAACATGGCCACCTATCATTATCATCGGGATTGAATAAAGTAGTAGAATTCTTTTGTACCGTAATAAAATACGAAAGTGAAACTCACTAATTTCAAATGTAGTTATAAATAAAAAAGATTTATAGTATGTTCGTA
>Ga0307517_10014861_pt1 | contig 10407 bp, 2 predicted proteins | sample 23_EM_MG_FD_194515 | JGI IMG/M metagenome (GOLD analysis project Ga0307517, IMG submission 194515) | Populus trichocarpa ectomycorrhiza microbial communities from riparian zone in the Pacific Northwest, United States - 23_EM | ecosystem: Host-associated > Plants > Roots > Unclassified | place...
TGTCCACATCCCTAATGTCTCTCATATAAGTATTGTAATTGAGATTCGTGTAAGCTTTTGATGCACCCCAAAAGTCCATTTTTAATTCTAATCCATGAAAGTCTTTCTTTTTTAAGATGGCATGAATATGCCTTAAACAATGCAAATATATTGCCTCTAGGAATACCTCGGCAACAACTTCAGGTAACTCTGGAAATTAAATTATGACAGTTAGATAATACAATTCTAAAAGAAATACAAGTTTAGAAAAGATAAAAATTCTAATACAAATAAATTATGATAGTAAAATTTACCTTTTGCGTCTACACATATTATCGCATTTTCCTACCTCAAATTTCATATGTAACACATAACCCTATATTTCCATAATACCAATTCACATTCCAGTATTTATACAATTTTGTCACATTTCTAAAGTCCATTAAACCCTTTGGGTCTTCAATCTTCCTCATTGATTTATTAACATCAATTTCTTCATAACATACCACTTTTAACACAATTACTATCCCAGCTTCAAAAACCTGCAACGTTTTCCCCAATTAAGGCTAGCCACTCCATGGGCTTAAATCCATGGTTAGCCTTGAATTTACTTCTGATTTTGTTCTATATTTAGACTATCTACCATACAATTATCCAATAATTTACCAAAATAATTAATTTTCCACACACGCCATTCATGGCTCTAAACTCACACAATTCTAGATGCAATTCACCCAAATTAAACATCTTCCATGTTATTTTCATAATCCAACATCAATAATAACCAACTCAATCATTATTTCAATACAAAAAATCACAAACCCTAACTTCACAACTTTAGGGTTCACTTCTCAACATTAAATTTAAGAAGTGCAATTACATCTATTTAAATATATTACCTCTTGTAATTAACCCAAATGGATGAGTTTCAAGTGACCAATTCTACTAATTTTCCTCTCCTCCTTCAAATTACAATCTTTCTCTTTCTAACACATAAACCTTATCATCTCTCTTTAAATCCATACTAGTTTGGCTTAGTTTCTTTGTGTAGAATCATTTGTTTTGGACTTAGGATGGCTTAGGTTTAGGAGAAAAGGAAGAAGGAAAAAAATATATTTTCTTCTCTCTTTCTTCCTTTAATGACTAGTGGCTTCCTTAAAGGGAGGAGGAGATATTTTCCTCCAAATTTCAAAAATGCCACTATCTTAATTCCCTTGTATATATATTTCCATCAAATCCCTTTCATCGATATTTTTTATGCACCAAATCTTTTATTATTTCATATGATTTTATCTTAGCTGTCTCGAGATTTTTCATCACTGGTCATAATAAAATTTTCTCTATTTTTTATTAATTTTTAGTTGCAAATTACATTGTTATGCATAAGGTTCACATCGACCGTTAATATTTTCGCACACAAGATTATTCTTTATTTTATAAATAACCAAGGACTTTTACAACTACTCAACACTAAAAGTTTCCATTTAATTTTATTATTGTTATTTCCTAGTTGGGGATTTTACACAATTTATCACAGGGCTAACATTTCACGTATCGATTTATTAATTTATTTTGTTCGAGATTTGAATTAATTTATTGAGGTTTTTCACCTCTAATCATAAAAAATTTCTCTTAATTTATTATTTTTTGGTTGAGGATTACCCTATTTAACATTGGTTTATAATTTTGGGTCGGGGGTTTACAGGCCATAACCTGTCAAATTAGTATACTAACCACATCCAAGTTGACAATCACATGGAAGTTTGTGGTTTCATGAGTCTTACCCTAGCAAATGGCCATTGAGATATCGTTACTCCCTCATTTAACCTAAAACAAAGGTGTGTGCTCTAGGTGTTATTATGTATATGTGATGGCATGAATCCATATACAGTATAAAAATTATATAATAAAGTATGAATTCTAAGAAAACGTGTAAATTAAAGCAAATTAAACAATAAGAACAACAAGGACATTAATGATAAAAGATAAGAAAGCAAAGCTTAGTCCTAAATATCCTTTGTGGAGTCACCATTTTGTCACACCTAACATCACAGTGACCACTCTATTTTTCCCATGAACAAGGAAAGGCTTTTTGTTATAGATGAGGAAAAGGTTTTATATTAAAAAAGAGTCACCATCTAGTATTATGGTCATTAGAAAACCCTAACTAGTATGTAGAGCTCTAAGGTAAAGGATTGGTTACTCTTAAGGGAAGACATTATCACCCTAAAACATTCTACCTAAGGTAAGCTATATTGTTACTCTTGTCTTTTAATCCTAATATAGTCTATTATGACTAATCTTCCAGTATTCTATCTATAGGGGTGATATTGTGTCTACTGCAATAAGTTAAACCATGGATGGATATGTCAGCTCAAGTCTAACCATTCTAAGATCTTGTTCATCTTTACCACTCCCAGTTATTGTCTTCTTATAATACTTGGTGAATTGACATGTCTATGGTTGGTGACTCCTTATTATAACCTATGACCAACAGTCTATAAAGTCATGCTAATGAATAATCAATGGGCTTATGTTGGGTTCATTGAGCCTAACCCAAATCCTAGGAAGGTTTAATAAATAATACCTTATTAAGGTTCATTTATCCTAGTATCCAAGATTCAATCATAATATTTGTTGAATGAATAAAGTGTGTATGCCTTGGTCCTACCCAAGCAGTGACCATTATGGTTTCATCTACTTTGAATAAAATATAGTGATATGAAAGTATGTTATGGATTAAGTTTTTTACAAGTGACCATTAAGTTTTTCGGGGTTCACTTATCTTTAAGGTGTGTTATTTAACAATCATCTTCTTATGATTCCAAGTTACTTGGTTTCCCCTCATCAATGTTTGTATTTATTAGTGTTATGACTAATGTATGTGCATTCATAATAAATAAACAACCTTTTGAGTTCTTATTAATATGCATGTATGAGAATTATTAAAGAGATACTCCCAATTTGTTCGATGAATATTGGACTGTAGACATTTCTAAAACTAATTTTTATTTAAAATCAAAAGAATGGACAACTCCTCTTAATACCTAAAGTAATTGTCTATGTTAAGTCCATTTACCATAAATACCAAGAGTGAATAAAAAAATATTTTTTACATGATTTTCTTATGACAAAGATAGGTTTTAAAAGGCTTGGAATGTTGTCTCAATAGGTCTTTTAATATGGATCAAACCCTTAATGGGTTTTATAAACAAGTTATAAAACTTAATGTAAAGTATGAATGAATGAATGAGCATTGATTTTCTATCATTTAAAGCCAAAAGACCATCTCAATACTTTGGATCAATATTCATACATAAAGAAAAACATATTCAAATGTTAAGGATAATGAGGAAATGGCCAAGAATATGAAAGAAACAAGATGTAAAATTAAGGGATTCACCTAAATACATTCAAACACAAATATCAATCCAATAAGCATTGCTCAACCCTAAAAATATCATCACAAAACACATCAAAATCAATAATAAAACAAGATGCAAGATTAAAGGAGTTGACCAATATTATTCAAACACAAATATCAATCCAATAAAAATTATTCAATCACAAAAATCTCATCACAAAACACATCAAAATCAACAAAAAAATATTTATTCAAAAGATGTTTGGGGTTTGAAATACACCTTCTAAGGGAGAACAAGGAGGATTAAAAGCTCCTAGAAAAGTGGTGGCAATGGCAGATAAGTGGCGGCGTGTCTTTAACATGCTCTTTGAAAAGCTGTTATGGTTGGTGCATCGTTACATGTGTCATTGATGTCTGATTGACGTATGGAATGGTGTATAAGGTGCACCATCCCTTGTTTTGCCTTTTTTTGGTTGTGGTGTAGGTCATTGTCAACCATTGAGGGATATTCAACTCCTTGAAGGTTAGGTGGTTAGGGTTCTCTTATAGTTGCCTTGGTTTTCTCTCTCTAAATACTCACACAGAGTTCATTAGGTTATAGGGCTTATATGGCCATGTAGTACTCATAAAGGCGAGAAGAATAGTGGTTATCTCGTATTTTTTAGAGGTTGAAGGAGAGAGAAATCAAATAAAGAAGTTTTTTGGGTTATTTTCTCTCTCTTCTCTATTGATGATGATGCAGGGGTTGTTCATTTCAATTGATTAAGGGCTTTTGTAGAGAGATTTGAGGTAAAGAGAATGGTGGTGGTCTCATCAGAAATGGAGGTCGTAGGTGAGAGAAATCAAGGGAGAGTTTTGATTTTAAAAAGTGAAAAACAAGGCTAGGGTTTTTATGGGAGAAAGATAGGAAAAGAAGAATAGTATTCTTCTAAGGTTTATATCTCCATATTTCAGATTATGTTCTCTCAAAAAAAATTATGGTGGCTAGGGTTTTTGGTTGGGTTTTGGTAGAATAGATGATGAATAGTGTTTTTCTCTTTTTTTTTCTTTTTTTCTCTCTTTTTCAACACAATTTCTTTTTATCCATGGATGTTAAGGTTTTGGTGGAATAAATGATGAATAGTTTTTTCATGTGGTAGCCCCATCCTTTCTCTATAATTCACTCATCTATTTATAACCCACAAATTTTATCATCTTCTCTTTAGTTATTTGGTCCCTACATAACTCGATTTTGTTTTGGTCCCTTTTTTTTAATTTGTTTTTGAAATTTTGGAACATATTTTGGAATAGAGGGTCCAAATTTGGATTATGACATATGTCATCATTATATAGCCATGTATCTATAATTCCCAAATTAACAATGAATAGCTTATTTTCTTTTTAATTGTTTTAGTTAATCCATATGGTAACCAAAATATCAAAGCTTGATATAAGGATGATAGCACACATATGTTATCATTTATCTAATCTTGCCTAAGCAAGCCATTGCAACCTATCTTTACTTCTACTACAAAGAAAAATACATTAGATATCTTGGACCTAACAGTTATATCCATCTACCATACTCTAAATTATACCTTGTATAAAACATGATATCACCACTTGAGATAGGATCATGGTATCCTTGTTATGACCATTTTCAACCATAACACTTTGTACTAGCACACTATTAGAATTTTTTTTGACATGCAAAGGTTTCAAATGGTGACTTATAACCAATATTGGTTTAATAAATATATGACTTGGCTATTGATTGACCACAGGTTCTGACTAGTCAACTTTAACAATCTCTACCTTTTTCTTAATAAATTTTTTCACAATCATTATCCAAATAAGGTAGGTGGTCGAGTTTGGCTTCAAAAGAATAAAGAAAAGTGAATACCATATTCATGGATATGGCTTTTCCAAGGTTGGTTTTCTCTACACTAGAAGGAATTTCTAACGTATTTTTCTTAACTGCAGTTTGATCATCCAAATTATTACATCAAAACTAATATTTTAGGAACTTTTTTCCTTTTCCTATTATATATTATCATTAGTAAAGATATTAGTTCTATCTTCTAAGAAATCATCATCTAATAAGCTATCAGTATCTATAATCATTTCATTCTTTTCTTTGAGGTATTTTTCTATATGGATGAAAGCATCTATTGAAGCTATTTTACCTCTTATAGGTGTAGCTTGTTTTGAAATTTATACATCGCTATCATCCTTAGTCCTTACCATTATTGTTTTCTTTATAAGAGATAATAGTTTTTCTCTTGCTATGGTAGTTGTTAGAGTAACATATTTTCTTTTCTTTTTTTGCTTTGTTAAACAGATGATGCCACCTTTGTTTTTTATTTTAGGAATACAAAAGACTTAGGCCAATAATGTGGTGTTTGTTTCTTTTGTTCAAGCTCCGTAGGTATTAGCCTAACATATTGGATAATTTTTCCTTGTTGTTGTTTTACTATGATATTACCTTGGTGTTAGGTTCACTCTTTACTTCTTCAATTCATGGATGGTTACTTTTCACGAACTTCTTAACTATCCTTGTAATAGCCTTATCTACCATTTTATAGATTTCTTCAATAATTTTTCTCCTTAATAGGTCATGGTCAAGTGCAAACTCTTGAGATGGAGATAGTATAAGGGTAAGGACCTTTTCAACTCCTTATATCAATGTATTTAATCATTGTGTGATTTTTTCTTTGATATAAATTGATCATTGTTGTTAGTTTCTACAGGGTTAGAAGTAATCATTTTAGCAAGGATTGATCTTGGTCGCCTTATGTTAACAACACGAATGGTGTTTGAGGTTGTTTATTTTGGACCGCTTTATTGCTCTATTAAGCATTTAAAACTTGTCTATTTAGTAAGTAATATGGTTGTGCATCATCGCATCTTACTAAAGTGTTTAGACATTACATTCTCCTAAACAAATCTTTGGATAGTTTTCCTTATTTCCATTTCTTTTCTAAATCTAAAAGATGTTGGTAGTTGCTAACAAGATCATCATCCTCATCACTTAATTTTAGATTATTTATGCTGTGACTGGTTTTATGCTAGTCATTCTCAATTATTCTTTCAAGCCTAAATATTTTGGCATGCCATTGAGTTGCTACTTGCTTAGCCTTACCCCCCCTCCCCCAAGTCTTTAGGCTTTCAGCGAATTATATGGCATGTAGGGCATTTATATACCATATTATAAGGTATATTCTAGGCTTGTCGAATCACTTATTTTGCTTTACCATGTTCTATACAACTTTTCTCAATATTAATGTTTATGACCAATTCTAATCTTTATCATGATCGACTAGGCCTTACCTTTTATGATTCTTCCTTACTAAGGTGTTCTTCTAACTTGGGGATAGCCACTACTCTTGTTGTCTTAGAGAATGGATTGTTATACACTTTCATCTTTTTATCTAAACAATGAATGTGACCAGCTTTTAATGCGTTCTGAATGTGGTTTCTAAAGAAAACATAATTGTTAGTCATATTTCCATGAGTTATGCCCCTTGCAATACTTTTTTCCTTTGATTTGGTCAGCAATATGGATGGAATGATTTTCAATTATCCTATTTGTTACCTCATGCATCAATTAATCAAAGACTTCCTCAACTTTTTTATGTCAAAAAAGTATTCCTTGTTTTCTTCAACCACTTTAAAAGCCTTTATGTCTTTGCTACTAGGTTTAATAACTTATCTAGACCATTTTAATATTTTGATCTCAAATGGTCTTTGTTTTTAATTTATGTAATTGATATAAACTTTGTTAGACCTTTTCAAACTCTTTTTATGAATCTGAATCAATCAAGGAATTTGCATTCATGAAATTGTTTGAATAACTAGATATATGTACCTGAATGGCTTATTCTCTACTTGTTTTACCAATATCATCCCATAACAAGTAGCATCATCCATTATAATGTAGATGTCTAAGTATTTTGTTACTATAAATTACTTCTTTATGTTTCAATGCATCCTGATTAGTACTTAAAAGTGTATTTTTATCAAGGTTTTATATCATCATATTACACTTAAAGTATCATTAAATTCCCTAACTTGAGCATGTTTTATAATAACAAGACTGATAATATAAGATATCTTTAATTTATGGTAAATGCTCATTTTAAATGCAAGCATATCTCACAATTCAAATGATTGATTTATATGTTTAATTATTGAAATTGAGAAGACAAAGAGAGGGCTAAGCTTAAAGAACAGATGCTGGTTAAATTCAAACTGGAGCACTATTCGGTTATTGGATCATAACTGGAGTTGTAGAACTTGGATTTAGGTCTGGTTTATATGGATGGAAAGCTAAGACATAGGCCTAAAACTTTCATGAGAGTCCAAGATTCAAACCGGCTGTTTTCAAGTTCAAATTGTAGCAACAAAAGATAAGTCGGAATCTATCATGCAGCCCAGACACTATTCAATGTTCATACCATATCTCGAGTTCTAGAAGTCCAAACGAGCTCATTCTTATTTTGTTGGAAAGCTGAGACAAATTCCCAGAACTTTCATGAAGACTATCTGTTCAAATTCTAACATTAGCAATGACGCTTTGTTCAGACAAGAAGATAATGGTTGTCACCAAGTCAAGAGGTGATCACTCACTCAATAATTAGTCATCAATCAATAGTTTCAAATTTTAGCCTATAAAAGGAAGCATTTGCCATACATTTAGACATCTTTTCAGATCAAGATCATATTCTTGCGTTCTTTATTTGTATTTTTGTAATGTTTAAGTTTTGTTTTCATTAATCTCTTGTTTATGTTTTTCATCATAATTATATTCTTATCTAGTTTATTTATGTTTCTCTTCTTCACAATGTTTAGCTAAGTTTATTATGTCAAGGTGAAAAGGTTTCACTAATGATGTTAGAATAGGTACAATATAAACTCAACATGGACTTCAATGTTTATATCCAAGAAAGTTTGTTATTAATATATCTTATCTTTTTATCTTACTAATTCTTAATACCTTGCTTGTTAAATGATTAATCTAGATTTGTATTGTACAACCCTTGGTACAACAAATACTTTGCACTTTCATAGCCTACTATATGGTATAACCGACACTTGTGCTATAAAAGGAACTTGATTTGTTGTTAACATAAGTTAACATCATGAATTCCTGATAATATTTTAAAGTATGGTGTTATTAAAATAAGATAATTAATATGATCATGTTAAAAATTTATAATGAACTATTAAGGATAAATCATCCAATTGGAACCTCCTTTGTGTGTGGTTTCTAGTTGATTAATAAAAAGAGTTTATACTATACTTATTTCTAATACTATTAGTGGATTCTCTAACCTTGACAATTGCTTTTATCTTTTATTAATACTCACATCAATATCACATCTCAAAAGTTCTCTTCAACTCCTTTTCATTTATTATTTATAATTTATATAGTTGACCTCCCTGTGGTTCAACCCCGGTCTTGCCGGGTTATTTATTACTTCGACACTCTTGCACTTGGGATATGACATCAATCTTTTGATCGTGTCACATACTTTCTAGAATGATTTTAACCATAGTTTTCAGACCCGGACCGGTCCAAAGCCCGAGTTCCGGGTTTTAACCGGGTCACCGGGTTTTGACCGGGTCGCTCGGGTCAAATTTTTTTTTAAATCAAAACGATGTTGTTTTAGTAAAAAAAAAAGTCAATAGGTTGCAACCGGGTTTTTGACCGGGTCACACCGGGTTTTTCCTTCCCCTATTTTTTCTTCAACCCAGCCCGATTCCAGCCCTGGATCGACAGGGTCCCGGGTCGATCCGTCAGGCCGGGTTTCAAAACTGTGATTTTAACACTATCATACTCTATTATAGTTATAGTGCTCGTAGTTCTAAATGTTCTTAATTGAAGAGCATAACTCTCAATTGTCTCCCTAGGTCTTGGATAATCCTAGTTAAGTCAGTCAATGTTACCTCTAGTTATGTTCTGTAGGGGTGTTCAAGGAAGTGGGTCTTCAGCTTTTCCTAATTGTTAATGGAGCTAGGTGGCAATGTAAAGAACCAGCAAAAAGTTGTTTTGACCAATGATAAACCAAATAAACTTAGCTTCATTAAGGGATTCACTACACCATCATCATATTGGTTTGTGAATTTAGCAATGTTTTCTCTTATAGATTAGTTGTCTTTCCTAGAAAAGTGTTTGAGATTTGTAATCTTTATTCCTCTATGAATGGGGTTCAACATGTCAACCCATTTAGGATATGGATGATTGTATATAGTTTTTATTGTTTGTCTAATTTCTAACATCATCTCCCTTAGGTATAGTTCAATCCTATGTATTCTTTCCCTTACTTGCTAATATGGGATTCTTGTGCAAGGGGATAGAGGTCCCCTTGTTGTAAAATAGCTTGTAGGGTATTAAGATAACATGGATATGGGGCCATATAAATGTGGTTGTTTTGTATGTATAAGGTAATTGGTGTATTAAAGACTATCATGCCTAGGTTGGGTTGTTGTTGTGGTGTCTTATATGTTGGTATATGTCTTATCACATAAGTTATGGTAGCTTCAAACACCCTTACTGGAGTGCTTGTGGCTATGGAATTTATAAAGCTTATAGACCCACGAAACTCTAGACCTACTTTATCATTGTTTGATTCTAAATCTAATTTAATTGATCAGATTTGGCATACATTGTTCTAGAGATTACCATAATATTTTTGTGGTAAGTTGTGTTTTCTATATTTTCCATATTCATCTAGATGGCCCTCATAACATGATTAAAGATATTTAAAGGCTGATTAAAAGATGTTTCTTTAAGAACAGACATGACTGGTTGTCTGGAACTTATCGCAGCTAGTTGTGACCACCTTATAACTCCATCTAACTCATAAAAGGGATATGTGCATGGTAGTGTTTAAGGTATAGATACACCTACATGTCCATTTATAGTTGGTGGTAATGATGTGGTTAGAAGAGGTGGAAATGTTATCGGCGATATAGAGTTAATAGGTTATGTTCATAAGTAGTTCTATGTTGTGAGGGTGAGTTAGACATTAAAGATCCTTCTCGTGTCACATTTACCATTCTTTGATCTTTAGGAATTTATG